>Ga0193962_1001353_pt1 | contig 11446 bp, 9 predicted proteins | sample FB_5_MG_FD_140335 | JGI IMG/M metagenome (GOLD analysis project Ga0193962, IMG submission 140335) | Microbial mat bacterial communities from the Broadkill River, Lewes, Delaware, United States - FB_5_MG | ecosystem: Environmental > Aquatic > Freshwater > River > Microbial mats | place: USA...
AGACATTTTTTTGCCTTTGAAAACGCGACCTGGTGTTTGACACTGACCTAACGAACCGTTAGAGCGGTGAGAAATTGAGTTACCATGTGTTGCATCTTGCATGCTGAAATTCCAGCGCTTGATACCACCTTGGAAACCTTTACCTTTTGAGGTACCAGTTACGTCAACTAATTTAGTTTCATTGAAAATCTCAACAGTGATTTCACTGCCTGCTTCAATATCGCTACCTTCATTTGCATTTAAGCGGAATTCCCACAGGCCACGACCTGCTTCAACGCCTGCTTTAGCGAAATGACCAGCTGCTGGTTTGTTAACACGGCTTGCTTTACGCTTGCCCGTAGTAACTTGAAGCGCTGAATAACCATCGTTGTCTACAGTTTTAACCTGAGCAACACGGTTCGCTTCAACTTCTAGAACAGTAACAGGAGTAGAAACACCATCTTCAGTGAAGATGCGAGTCATACCCACTTTACGTCCAACTAGACCTATAGTCATTGTTAAAACTCCTCTTAGCCCAAGCTGATTTGAACATCAACACCAGCTGCAAGATCTAAACGCATTAATGCGTCTACAGTCTTTTCAGTTGGCTCAACGATATCAATCATGCGTTTGTGAGTACGAATTTCGTACTGATCACGTGCATCTTTGTTAACGTGTGGAGAAATCAACACGGTAAAACGTTCTTTGCGTGTAGGAAGTGGAATAGGACCACGAACCTGTGCGCCAGTACGTTTTGCAGTATCAACGATTTCTGCTGTAGATTGATCAATCAAACGATGATCGAACGCTTTCAAACGAATGCGAATTCTTTGATTTGACATGTATCAAATCCCCTTTTAAAAGAACAAAAAAATACATCCCTCTGCTTCCTTATGTGCTGGAAGGGGGTGTATTACATAAACATTATTCAACGCAAAATTAGCGTTGCTGTAGTAAAAGAATAACGAACAAATTGTGATTCTTTTAGTTTGTATTATTGAAAATAGCTTTATTCAAAAAAAAACCAATTAACAATAGTTTAAACAAACGCACACGCAGCTTAACTGAATGTGGACGCGCATTATACAAGCCTATTGTACATAGGGCAAGCTATTATTTATTTTTAACCTATTGCTATCATGTAAATGATATTTTCCCGATTAAAGTAATATTATTGTTAAATAAAACTTATCATTAAATATAAATGATGATGATCACCATCATCTACATTTATACCTATATATAAGCAGAGCTATTGCTCTTTTTCCTTCATTTACAATTTATTTTCCAATTTTCTATCGATCTTTGTTGAGTAATGGTATACTCGCGCGCAAATTTTCAACAGTTCTACTTTTGATCTTTCTTAGCTTAAAAAAGTTTAAGGAGAAAAAGTGGGATAGACCTTAAACTAAGTAGAGTAAAGTAATGGCAGATTTAGCTAAATACAGAAACATTGGTATTTTCGCTCATGTTGATGCGGGTAAAACCACAACAACTGAACGTATCCTTAAACTAACCGGAAAAATCCATAAAGCTGGTGAAACACATGATGGTGAGTCAACAACTGACTTCATGGAACAAGAAGCTGAGCGTGGTATTACTATCCAGTCTGCTGCGGTTACCTGTGAATGGAAAGGCCACCGTTTGAACGTCATTGACACTCCTGGTCACGTTGATTTCACAGTAGAAGTATATCGCTCTCTTAAAGTTCTTGATGGTGGTGTTGGTGTGTTCTGTGGTAGTGGTGGTGTTGAGCCACAATCAGAAACTAACTGGCGTTATGCGAACGACTCTAAAGTAGCGCGCTTAATCTTCGTTAATAAGTTAGACCGTTTAGGTGCTAACTTTTTCCGTGTAACTGATCAAGTTAAAAAAGTACTTGGTGCTAACCCTCTTATTATGACTTTACCTATTGGTGAAGAAGATAACTTTGTAGGTGTAGTTGATGTATTAAGCCAAAAGGCTTATATATGGGATGAGACTGGCCTACCAGAAAATTATACTATTGAAGATATTCCTGCTGATATGGTAGACGATGCTGCAATGTATCGTGAACAATTGATCGAAACTGCTTTAGAAGCAGATGAAGATTTATTGATGGACTATTTGGAAGGTGAATTAACACCAACTGAAGAGCAAATTAAAGCGTGTATCCGTAAAGGTACTAATGAATTAATGTTCTTCCCTACCTACTGTGGTTCTGCATTCAAAAACAAAGGTATGCAACTGGTTCTAGATGCTATTGTTGATTACTTACCTTGCCCTACTGACGTGAATCCTCAACCATTAACTGATGCAGAAGGTGAACCAACAGGCAAGTTTGCCATTGTTGATACTAAAGAAACATTCAAAGCGTTAGCATTAAAAATTATGGATGACCGTTTTGGTGCTCTTACTTTCATTCGTATCTACTCAGGTAAGCTTAAAAAAGGTGATACCATCTTAAACTCGTTTACAGGTAAAACTGAGCGTGTTGGTCGTATGGTAGAAATGCAAGCAGATGACCGTACTGAGCTTTCTGAAGCACAAGCTGGTGATATCTTAGCTATCGTTGGTATGAAGAACGTTCAAACAGGTCACACATTATGTGATCCTAAAGACCCATGTACGTTAGAAGCCATGGTTTTCCCTGCACCTGTAATTTCTATTTCTGTAACCCCTAAAGATAAAGGCGGCTCTGAAAAAATGGGTGTTGCTATCGGTAAAATGGTTGCAGAAGATCCAACGTTCCAAGTTGAAACTGACCAAGATTCAGGCGAAACAATTTTACGTGGTATGGGTGAACTTCACTTAGACATTAAAGTCGATATCCTTAAACGTACTTATGGTGTTGATCTAGAAGTTGGTAAACCACAAGTTGCTTATCGTGAAACCATAACACAACCAGTTGAAGACTCTTACACACATAAGAAGCAATCTGGTGGTTCTGGTCAGTTCGGTAAAATTGATTACCGTATTAAGCCTGGCGAACCTGGTTCTGGTTTCGTATTCAACTCTGTTGTTGTTGGTGGTAACGTACCTAAAGAATTCTTCCCTGCTATTGAAAAAGGTTTCAAAGGTATGATGGAAACTGGTGTGCTTGCTGGTTTCCCTGTATTGGATGTTGAAATTGAATTATACGATGGTGGTTTCCATGCTGTCGATTCATCTGCTGTAGCTTTTGAACTTGCTGCCAGAGGAGCTTTCCGCCAATCAATTCCAAAAGCAGGTGCGCAATTAATTGAACCAATCATGGCTGTTGACGTGTTTACTCCTGAAGATCATGTTGGTGATGTTATCGGTGATTTAAACCGTCGTCGCGGTATGATTAAAGACCAAGAAGCTGGAGCTACTGGTGTTCGTATTAAAGCGGACGTACCACTTTCAGAAATGTTTGGTTATATCGGATCTTTACGTACAATGACATCAGGTCGTGGTCAATTCTCAATGGAATTTTCTCATTACTTACCATGTCCAAATAACGTTGCAGAAGAAGTTATTGCTGAAGTAAAAGCAGCAAAAGCTGCTGCTAAAAAATAATTAACACTTAATTATTAATGAAAAAGCCCACTTCGGTGGGTTTTTTATTGTCCATAAAAACCACTAAACCAAAAAAAAGGTTGCTAACCTAAATTATCAACCTTTCTAATTTTTATACAAATACGATTCTTCTACAAATTAATTATTCTCTTGCTCTCGTGCAATAGCACGATAGGCAATATCAGTTCGAAATTCGACACCTTGCCAGCTAATTTGGTGCAATAATTCATAGGCTAATTCTTGTGCCTCAGTCACTGTATCCCCTAATGCTGTAGCGCATAAAACACGACCACCGTTAGTAACAACATCACCTTGCTCATTTAGCTTAGTGCCAGCATGAAAAGTTTTAGCTGCAACATTAGTATTGGTATCGAGACCTGATATAACATCACCTTTAGGGTAGCTTGCAGGATAACCTTGTGCAGCAAGTACAACACCAACAGCCGCTCGACTATCAAATGCTATTTCTGCTTTGTTTAATTGACCACGTGTCGCGGCTAAACAAAGTGCCACAATATCAGATTGTAAACGCATCATAATAGGTTGTGTTTCTGGATCACCAAAACGACAATTGTACTCAATAACATTAGGAGTACCATCAGCCGCAATCATGAGTCCCGCATACAAAAAGCCTGAATAAGGTGCACCTTCTTTAGCCATCCCCTCAACCGTGGGCATAATCACTTCAGCCATAATACGATCATGAATTTCAGGTGTCACTACGGGTGCTGGCGAATAAGCTCCCATACCTCCGGTGTTTGGCCCTAAATCACCATTTAAAGCACGTTTATGATCTTGACTGGTGGCCATAGGTAACACATTTTTACCATCAACCATCACAATAAAGCTCGCTTCTTCACCCTCAAGAAATTCTTCAATTACTACACGATGTCCTGCATCGCCAAAGGCATTGCCTGCTAGCATATCCTGAATAGCAGCTTCAGCTTCAGCTAACGTTAACGCAACAATAACGCCCTTACCTGCCGCTAAACCATCCGCTTTAACAACAATCGGTGCTCCTTGTTCACGCACATAAGCAAGTGCTGACTCTACTTCGGTAAAATTAGCATAACTACCAGACGGTATGTTATTACGCGCTAAAAAGTCTTTAGTAAATGATTTAGAGCCTTCAAGTTGTGCTGCCTTCGCACTTGGGCCAAAAATTGCTAAACCGCGTGCTTGAAATGCATCAACTACACCATCAACTAATGGTTGCTCTGGGCCAACAATAGTTAACGCTACATCTTCAGTTTGTGCAAAAGTAACTAACGCATTATTATCGCTAATATCAAGTTCTACATTTACCACTTTGTTTTCAGTTGCAGTACCAGCATTACCTGGGGCAACAAATACTTTAGTAACCTGACTAGATTGTGCGGCTTTCCATGCGAGGGCATGCTCACGACCACCTGATCCTATAACTAAAACTTTCATGTATTTTCCTATTATTTATTTTGCTTTTTAAAGTCGCTAAAACTGGCATTTGCAGGTTTAACAAACTTTAAAGTCATGCGATCACTTTCACCAATCGCTAAGTATTTATCTTTATCTTGCTCACCTAAACGTAGTACTGGAGGTAAAGTCCATACACCTTTAGGGTGTTGGGCCATATCTTTTGGGTTAGCATTAATATTACTGGCGCCAGCAAAACGAAAACCAGCAGCTTTAGCTTGTTTAATAGTGTTTGCTTCTGAAACATAACCCATGGCTTTATCTGGTGATACACCAGCAGGCAGTCTATGTTCAACCACCCCTAATACACCGCCAGCTTTAAGGGCTTTGTAAGCATCTTTAAACACTTGCTCTACGCCTTCATCTTTCCAGTTATGTAAATTACGAAAAGTTAGCACTAAATCAGCAGTACCTTCTGGAGCTAACTCACTTGGTTTACGAGGCACAAAATCAGTTAGTTCAACCTCACTAAAAACAGCGTTTGAAGCCAGCATTTTTTCTAACTGCTTACGTGAATTAGAATAATAATTATCTTCACCTGTATCAGGATAATGCGCCCCATAAAGCTTACCCTTACCCTTTAATGCAGGGGCTAGAATTTCGGTATACCAGCCACCGCCAGGTGTAATTTCAACCACAGTCATTTCTGGTTTAAAGCCAAAAAAAGTTAATGTTTCAATGGGATGACGATATTGATCTCTGGCTTTATTTTTAGCTGAACGGTGCTCACCTGTCACCGCTTGTTCAAGTGCATCATTACTATGATCATGATGGTCATGAGCATGGAGATTAGCGCTTGTAAACGCACTTATACTTAGTGCTCCTGTGATTGCTATTGCGCAAAATACGGATTTCAAACTTTTAAACTGAATCATAATATTTCCATTAACTATATTAAGTTACTAAAAGAATACTATTTATAGCAGATTTTAAATAAACAAGCAGCGTGGATTTTATTCAAATACTCATTTTCATTGTAAGTAAATAAATCTACACTGCTTGAATACAAATTGTTTTAATGCAAACGTAACGCTACGTAATTAATGTCTGAAATGTCTCATGCCAGTAAAGACCATAGCAATACCATGCTCGTCTGCCGCTGCAATTACTTCATCATCACGCATAGAGCCACCTGGTTGAATTACGGCTGTGATACCCGCTTCTGCTGCAGCATCTAAACCGTCACGAAATGGAAAGAATGCATCTGATGCCATCACTGAACCTTTCACTTCCAGGTTTTCATCGGCCGCTTTAATACCCGCAACTTTTGCCGAGTATACTCGGCTCATTTGACCAGCCCCAACACCAATAGTTGCACTATTTTTCACATAGACAATTGCATTAGATTTAACGAATTTTGCAACTTTCCAACAAAATTGTAAGTCTCGCATTTCATCAGCAGTAGGTTGACGCTTGGTCACAACGGTTAATTCGTCTTTTGTTACACGGCCTTGATCAGTGTCTTGTACTAACAAACCACCATTAACACGTTTAAAATCAAACCCTGTAGTTTTAGTATCCCATTGACCACATGCCAATAAGCGTAGGTTTGGTTTAGTTGCTACAATTTGTGCTGCTGCATCAGAAATACTCGGTGCAATAATCACTTCAACAAATTGACGAGATACAATAGCTTCTGCAGTTTTTGCGTCTAATTCACGGTTAAAAGCGATAATACCGCCAAACGCTGAGGTTGGATCCGTTTTATAAGCACCTTCATAAGCAGCTAAAATATCATCACCAATTGCAACACCACATGGGTTTGCATGCTTAACAATAACACAGGCTGGTTCATCAAATTCTTTAACGCATTCAAGCGCTGCGTCAGTATCTGCAATATTATTATAAGATAAAGCTTTTCCTTGAAGCTGTTTAGCTGTAGAAACTGAGGCTTCTTCAGGGTTCGCTTCAATATAAAAGGCTGCATCTTGATGAGAATTTTCACCGTAACGCAAATCTTGAGTTTTGATAAATTGGCTATTGAATGTACGCGGAAATTTAGCTTTATCTTCAAATGAAGGCGTTGCTTCTTTATCGCCATATGCAGGTAGCATTTTGCCAAAATAATTGGCGATCATGCCATCATAACTTGCCGTGTGCTCATAGGCAGCAATAGCTAAATCAAACCGTGTTTGGTAAGTTAATGAGTCATCATTAGCATCCATTTCAGTTAAAACACGATCATAATCGCTAGTGTTAACAATAATGGTTACATCTTTATGGTTTTTAGCCGCAGCTCGTACCATTGTTGGCCCGCCAATATCAATATTTTCTACCGCGTTTTCCAGAGTACAATTTTCATAACTAACCGTATTTGCAAAAGGGTATAAGTTAACCACAACCATATCAATCGCGCTGATATTATTCTCAACCATTACCGCTTCATCTATACCGCGACGAGCTAAAATTCCTCCGTGAACTTTCGGATGTAATGTTTTAACTCGACCGTCCATAATTTCAGGATGACCTGTATAATCAGAAACTTCAGTTACAGGAATTCCGTCAGCAGCTAATAGCTTAGCCGTACCGCCTGTGGAAAGTAATTCAACACCTTTTTCGCTTAAGCGACGCGCAAAATCAACAATGCCCGTTTTATCTGAAACACTTAACAAAGCGCGTTTAATAGGACGTGGAGTATCCATCAATATATTTACCTTTTAATAAAGCGCGCATACTTTTTTAAAAGTAAGCTCGCTTACAAGTTAATTTAGCGCGAACAAAACAAGAAGCTCCTGTGTTGTTTTAAGCTACATCCTTATAACCTTGTTCGCCTACATAAAACAATAAAAGCACCCGAAGGTGCTTTCTAGAAAAATACAGACTTAATTCATGCCGTATTTTTTTAATTTTTTACGTAAAGTACCACGGTTGATACCTAGTAAGTTCGCAGCTCTGGTTTGATTACCACGCGTATACATCATAACTTCTTCTAACATTGGCGCTTCAATTTCGCTTAATACAAGGTCATACATGTCATCAACATCGTTACCATTTAACTGTTTTAAATAATTATTGATCGCTATTTTAGCTTGAGTACGTAACGGAGACGTTTTAGTTTGCGTTTGAATATCACCAGTGATAAACGGAGAAGAAATATTTTGTTCGAACATAATGTACAACTCTTTCTATTAATATAAATTAAACAACCAACGGCTCACTAATGAGCAAATTGATCAAAACAAAGATTTAACGCCTCAAGCTGTTCACTTTCTGACGCTAAACCATTAAAAGTAGTTCTAAAATTTTTGCCTTGTTCTTCTGAAAATTTTGCAGAAAAATCTTCACCTAGCTCTTTACCCAGTTGAGCAAAGGCATGAATATACCAAGACACATGCTTACGAGCGATTCTCACGCCCATATAGTTACCATAAAACTGATGTAATTCCATTACATGCCCAAGTAATATTGAGCGAATCTCTGTCACTGAGGGAGCAGTCATTTGGCTACCTGTTTTCAAAAAATGATTAATTTCTCGAAAAATCCAAGGCCGCCCTTGAGCACCTCGGCCAATCATAATGGCATCGGCTCCTGTATAACTTAATACTTGCTCAGCCTTTTCTACTGAGGTTATATCGCCATTTGCCACAACTGGGATTGAAACAGCTTTTTTAATTGCTTTTATCGTGTCGTACTCCGCTCTGCCTTTATAAAAGTCGTTACGGGTTCGGCCATGTACTGCAAGTGAAGCAATGCCACTGTCTTGAGCAATTTTAGCTATTTCAACACCATTGCGACTGTTTTCACACCAACCAGTGCGAATTTTTAACGTAACTGGAACATTCACCGAATTAACCACAGCCTTCACAATTTGCTCAACCTGTGTTGGCTCTCTTAACAAAGCAGAGCCCGCTAATTTTTTATTTACCTTCTTTGCTGGGCAACCCATATTAATATCAATAATCTGCGCTCCATTTTTAACATTCATTTGCGCTGCAAATGCTAATTCATCAGCACAACTACCCGCTATTTGAACGCTACGAATACCAGACTCTTGACTATGAATCATTCTAAGTTTAGATTTATCGGTATTCCATACTTTAGGATTAGATGACACCATTTCGGATACAGCTAAACCAGCACCTAACCGACAACATAAATCTCGAAAAGGTTGATCGGTAATTCCTGCCATTGGTGCAAGAAAAACATTACTGTCAAATTGATATGGACCTATTTTCAACTTACCACCACAAAATCACCTTCAAAGCTGACTATTTTTTAAGCACCACTGCAAAAGGGCGCTAAGTTTACGTGTTTTTTTATGAATTGAAAAGCCTAGAATTTGAACAAATTTTAGTTTTTTCTATCTTTTTAATATTGACATTTGCCAAACCATTAAAGTGAACAGTTTTTAAACAATACATCAATGTTTTTGGTGATAAATATTATCGTTGACTGATAAAATAATTTTAATTAATAAACAGGATTTTTTTTAAACCTAACGTTATACTGTGTGGATAAGATATTGCTAAAATTCCGCTAACCTAATTAAGCCAACATGATTATATCAATTTAAATGGCTACACTTAAATTAGTCGTGGGTATTATTAATAAGTAAAACTGAACAGTAATTCAAGGTACTATATGTCTGGTAGTTTAGTGTGTGTTGGTACAGGGATGACTTTAGGTGCACATATTTGCCCTATTGCAAGTAGTTATATTACCCAAGCCGATGTTGTCTTTTCATTAATGTCTACAGGTATCACCGAACGTTGGGTGGAAGAAATGCATGAAGACGTTCGTAGCTTACAGCCATACTATCAAGAGGGTAAAAATCGCAACATAACCTACAACGAAATGGTTAACGCTATATTAGCCGAAGTACGTATAGGCAAGAAAGTGACAGCAGTGTTTTATGGCCACCCAGGCGTATTTGCTTGCGTTAGCCACAGAGCTATCGATAAAGCAAAAAAAGAAAATTTTACGGCTCATATGGAAGCAGGTATATCCGCAGAAGACTGTTTATATGCCGACTTAAGCATAGATCCTGGAAAAACAGGTTGCATAAATTATGAAGCTAGCCAATTTATGTTTTATCAGCGCAATATTGATCCTGCTGCTCATCTTGTACTTTGGCAAGTAGGATTAGCAGGCGATAAATCACTTGGAAAGTTTTCAACGGGCAAAGCTTACAGACAAATACTAGTAGATTTGTTATTAAAAACTTATCCAGCCGACCACAAAGTCATCCTTTATCAAGCAAAAGTGTTACCCATTGATACCATGCGCGCTGAATATATAGCACTAGCTGATTTAATTGATGCAGAGCTATTTATGCACACCACTTTAGTGATTCCACCCAGTGAAAAAATGCGCCCCAACCAAGCAATTTTAGATAAACTAGCAGAATTAGATAAACAAGAATTAAAAAGTAGCTATAGACCTAAACTAACACTAGTGTTATAAATCAAAGTTACCATAGTAAAAACTCACTATATAATGGTAATAGTTACAACAACAAAAACGGAGTACAAAATATGTCTAAAGTTATTCAGGTATTAGAACAAATGAGCCGTGACGCTAACGGTCAAAATGAAGACGCTATCAACAATTTATTAGCGGCAGCTCAGCTTGACACTGAAATCACAACAGCAATTATAAATAAGGATGTTATCACACTTGAACGTCAATTAAATGTTAGATCTGATATTGTATGTATGATTCTTCCTGCAGAAGACGATGAAGACGATGAAGACGATGATTCAACAGAAATAACAAACTACCATGTTATTGGTTTTTAATAAAAGTTTATCTTTGAATGTATTTTAGCTGCTTTAATGCTTTTATTGTTAATTTATGCATTATCTTAACTATTTTCATTAGCTCAACATTACGAGCTAATGAAATACAAAGTTTTGATGACAAACTGTCTCATGCTGACAGCATTAGAAGCAGCCATCCAAAACAATTTTTAATATTACTAGATGAACTTAATCAACAAAGAAATAGCCTCTCTATAGAACAACACCACCACCTCAATTACCTTAATTTTTATTTATTAATGTATAAAGGTGATTTTGATAAATCAATTAGTTCAGCTCAAGCTCTACTTCATTCTACTGCTAATAGCTTATTAAAATTTAGAGTTAAACTCGGCTTAGTAAATATTTCTGCTGTCAATCAAAACTGGTCTAAAGGATTATCCTATTTATCATCTATTTTGCATGAATTACCCCAAATTGAAGATAAACAAAGCTATCATGGGGCTCTACAAGTAATCGGTATGTTTTATAATCAACTTGGGCAATATAACTTAAGCCTTTCTTACACAAAAAAAGTTGAATCAGAAAGTCCCCGAGGCAGAGACCAATGTATGGCAAAATGGCTTATTATAGAATCATCTTTTAGGCTAAAGCGATTAACTCCTACGGATCCTATAATCAATCAAACAATCAGTTTATGTAGAATAAATAATGAATATATTACTATCAGCTATATCAACTCTTACGTAGCTGAAATGTACCTTAACAATCAACAAGCAGACAAAGCCTTAGTCTTA
>Ga0193962_1001354_pt1 | contig 11441 bp, 11 predicted proteins | sample FB_5_MG_FD_140335 | JGI IMG/M metagenome (GOLD analysis project Ga0193962, IMG submission 140335) | Microbial mat bacterial communities from the Broadkill River, Lewes, Delaware, United States - FB_5_MG | ecosystem: Environmental > Aquatic > Freshwater > River > Microbial mats | place: USA...
GTGTATTGATTGTTTAGATTATTATAGTAATCTTCTGCAGTCTCTGCATAGATAGAGCTACTAAATAGCGTAATGATTGTAATAGATAGTGCTGTCTTTTTCATAAAGTATCCTTTTATCTTTTATTTATATTAGTATTGAAATAAACTCTTCTCAATATAGCTTTTTTATCGGCTATGTTTGTCTCTTCTTTGTATATCTCTCTTTCTCATATCCATCTTTCTTGCTCTATTTTCTCTTTTTTGGTGCATCCTCTCTTCTCTCTCTCTTTTTACTCTCTCTCGTTTTTTTCTTGCTCTCTCTTTTTTTCGTTGTATCTCTTCTCTAATCTCTCTCATTCTTCTCTTTTTCTCTTCTACTCTCTGCTCTTTGATATCTCGTCTATCATAAGTACGACTATTCATATTACTATGTCCACCACCACTGTACTCTCTATCTTTTTTGTATCTATCGTCTCTACCGTCTCTATCATCCATATCATCTCTTGTTGTAGTGTCTCTATTTGGAGTATTTCTAGTAGTTGTTGTAGTGTCTCTAGTTGTCTCTATATCTCTAGTGTATGTAGTTGTTGTATCATCTACATCACTATTATTGGTGGTATCTCTTCTTTTGGTTCTATCACCTCTATCTTTTTTATTAGTAATAGTATCTGTAGTATAATCTCTACTAGTGTTATCGACTCTATTGTCTCTATTAGAAGATGATGGATTTTTGTATTGATTGTTTATATTGTCATAGTACTCTTGAGGCGTTTGGGCATATATAGAGCTACTAAATAGCGTAATGATTGTAATTGATAATGCTGTCTTTTTCATAAAATATCCTTTTCGTTTATGTTGTTATTCTAAGATAAGTTTGTGTATATATCGTGAACCTATTTTATAATAAATTCTTCTGATATAATCTCTTTATCATCTCATCTTGGGTCTTCTTATCAAAAGTAGATAGAGTTGTTCCCTTCTTTACACTCCACGGCTTCATACTATTTTTGGCAAGTGCTATAGTTGTCTTTGTAGGTAGATACCTTCTACAAGTCCTTAGCCTCTCTTTGTAGTATTTGGATGTATTTAGATTTGAGTACTCTATCTCATAGTTGGTGGTACTAGCATGAGTAAACCACCCATTTGCTAGATACATACCCACATGAGTTATCCTACCTTTTGGGTTTTTGTCTGTATCAAAAAATATCAAATCTCCATACTTCAAATCGGCTACATCTACTTTGACTCCACACTGTGCCTGTTTTCTCGCTACTCTAGGTATATCTATACCCATACTACCATACATATAGTAGGTAAATCCTGAACAATCAAAATAGTTAGGACCCTCTTCTGCCCATACATAAGGTCGTCCTTGAAGCTTCTTGACCATTTTTGATAGATTTTGTTTGTTTGCCTTTTTGTACTTGACCGTTGGTTTTTTTATCTTATAGTTTGGATTTTTGGGATGTGGAGATGGTTTACATCCACTAGCTAATATTATCAGTGCTATCGCAAATAGTATATTTCTCATAGTATAAGCATCCCATCCCCATAAGAGAAAAATCTATAATCCTCTCTTATGGCTTCATTGTATAACTCTAGTGTCTTTTCTCTACCGATAAAAGCAGAGACTAGCATAATAAGTGTACTCTTTGGTAGATGAAAATTGGTAAGCAGATGGTTTACTCTTTGTGGTAAATTGGACGGATTTAGAAACAAGTCACACTCTCCTGAAGTTTTTTGTGTTCTTATATAGTATTCAATAGCTCTTGTTACAGTCGTACCAATAGCTAAAATCTCTCTATCACTCTTTAGTACCTCTATAGTATCTTTGGCTATATCAAAATACTCTGAGTGCATTGGATGGTCTAATATCTCTTCTGACTCAACTGGCTTAAATGTACCAGCACCTACATGAAGTGTCACTCTATGAACCTCGTGTCTATCTTGCAGTCGCTCAAACAACTCATCTGTAAAGTGCAAAGATGCAGTAGGAGCTGCTACAGCCCCTGAGTTTTTGGCAAATAGTGTCTGATAATCTATCTCATCTTCACTCTTATCCTCTCTTCTTATATATGGAGGTAGTGGAATATGACCTATTCTATCAAGCACCAAAACAAGCTCCTCAAAAAGAATAACCTCCCCTCTATAGGTAAACTTAACTACCCTAGAGCCATCACTATTGAGAGCTATAACCATAGCTATCAACTCCTCATCAAAAATAATCTCACTACCAACTCGTACTCTACCTCTAATAAATACCAAAAAGCTATCTGAGGATATAGGCTTATTAAATAAAATCTCTATCTTTCCACCAAGAGTATTATCTATACCTTTTTTATGTCCAAATATACGAGCTTTGATTACTTTAGTATCATTTATAATTATATCACACTTTTTGGGAATAAAATCTAAAAGATATTTGAACCTAGTGTGAGTTATAGTATCACTGTGTCTATCATAGACGAGTAGCTTCGCTTCATCTCTAGGATATACAGGAGAAGAGGCGATAAAACTATCATCAAGCTTGTAGTCATAGTTAGCCGTTAGGAGTTCAGGATTTTTCATCTTCTTCTTCATCTTCTATATGAGGATTTACAAGGCGAACAATCAAGATAGATACACCATAAAGTCCTACAAGAGGAATAGCCATAAGTAGCTGAGTAAGTACATCAGGAGGAGTAAGCAAGGCAGCAAGAACAAATATAATAAGTACAGCATACTTAAAGAAGTCTTTGAGTATCTTATCTGTCACAAGCCCTAAAAGTGCCAAGAAATATGCAAATACAGGAAGCTCAAAAGCTATTCCAAACCCCATCATAATCTTAGTAAAAAACCCTACATAATCTTCTATATTGATAAGAGGAGTATATAAAAATGAGCCAAATGTAATAAGAAACTGAAATCCAAAAGGTGTCACTACATAGTAAGCAAACATTACTCCTACAAAGAACATAATCGAACCACCCAATACAAAAGGGATAACCATCCTCTTCTCATTGTTATATAACCCCGGAGCGATAAATAGCCAAATCTGATAGAGTATAAATGGCATAGCCCCAAGGAGTCCTGCGAAAAATGATACTTTTATAGCTACGAAAAATGCACCTCCGACTTGATGAGTAGTCACCATCCCATCAGCTGCTTTTTGAGATATTTGAGATACCTGCACTAGTGCTTCATTGAGTGGTGCTGTTATCCACTCCAATAGAGGCTCATGAAAAATAAATGCTATAACAAAAGCTACAAAAATAGACAAAACAGATAGCCCCAATCTCTTACGAAGCTCTACTAGGTGAGGTCTTATATTATCAAACATCTTTTACCTCTTTTTTGGCTATATCTTCTACTTTGCTCTCACTCTCTTTGCTCTTTTTGGTAAATGTAACCAAATCTCGTTTGGGTTCAACTTGTGTAGCTACCACTTCACTATCTGCTATAGGAGTCTTTATCTCTCGTGGTGCTTGTACATAAGGGTCTGGTTTGGGTGAGGATACGGGATTAGTTGAAGTTTTTGACTCATAATCTATATCCTCAAAATCATCAAAACTTATATTTTTGAAATTTTTAAGCTCATCTGTAGCATCATCTAACTGCTTTTTGTAACTCAACGCTTCCTCTTTGAGTTCTGATATTTTAAGCTCCTCTTCGAGTGAACTCTTTGCTTCTCCTACTGTTTTTTTGACCCCTTTTATAAACTTTGCTACCTCAACAAATGCTTGAGGAAGTTTATCTGGACCCAAAAATAGTATAGCTACTATAGAGATTAGAAGTAACTCTGTAAAACCAATGCCAAACATAAATCTGCCTTTAAATTAATTGTGTCATTTTATCAAATTATCCTAAAATATAGAGTCTTAATTAATCCATACTATGTATAAAGTTTGTATATAACTCTTCTAGCTCATCATCTTTCTCTTTGATACCTGCTTTTTGAATATCAGGCAGGGCATCTTCGAGGAGTTTTATCCTCTTTAGTAGATACTCAAATATCTCTTTATTGACATCTGGTATCTTATTGTGGCTTAGAGGTGTTTTGTCGTATCCTCTCTTTAAGACTCTAGCAGGGATACCCACAGCAGTAGAGTCAGATGGTACATCTTTGACTACCACAGAGTTCGCACCTACTTTTGAGTTTTCGCCTATAGTTATATTACCAAGCACCTTTGCACCTGCTCCAATTACTACCCCATTTTCTATTGTTGGGTGTCTCTTGCCCTTTGTGGTACTCACTCCACCTAAAGTGACTTGTTGATATATAAGCACATCATCTCCGATTATCGCCGTCTCTCCTATCACAACACCTGTACCGTGGTCTATAAATACTCTGCGTCCAAAAGTAGCAGCTGGGTGTATATCTATAACTGTAAAAAATTTAGATATAGCTGATATAAACCGTGGTAAAAATCTCAACCCTCTAAGATATAATGAGTGAGCTATCCTATGAAAAAGCAATGCCCACAATCCAGGGTAGTTAAAAAAGAGTTCAAATGTCGAATGCAAGGCTGGGTCATTCTCCTTTACATTTAAAAAATCTTCTCTTATTAGACTAAATATATTCACCTTTACTCTCCTCATCTATAGCTTGAATTGTCTTAAGATAACTATTTTCGCTTAAATATAGATAAAGTTTGCCCAAAAGCTCTCTCTTTTCATCACCATTTAATATCTTTGACTCCTCAATAAGGTATTTGAGTCTCTTATCAATAAGATAAGTATCATAGTCCAAATCATCCAAAATATCCATAAGATTTTGAGCCTCAATAAGCTCATCTATATGGTACTCTCCCTCTTCATCAAAGTTTATCACAGCCTCTGTGGGATGAGTAAATAGATTATGCTTCATCCCCAAAACCTCTTGATAAGCACCTGTAAGGAAAAAGCCCAAGAAATACTCCTCTTTGGTTAAATCTATATCATGAAGATAGAGAGGCATATCACTATTAAAACCTATCTCTCCATCGCTATCACAAGTTATATCCCAGATACTAGCAGGGTTGGTAGGTTTAATATCAAGTCTATCTAGTGGTACGATAGGGAAGTGTTGTGCTAATCCCCAAAAGTCTGGTAAGGATTGAAATGCTGAGAAGTTTAGTAGATACTTCTCTTGAATACGGTCTTGAAGTTTTTTAAGCTCATCTGTATCCTCATCTTTGAGTAGCGATATAGCCTTTTTGATAATTAAGTTTACCAATATCTCTGTATTTGAACGGTCTTCTAAATCTATATATCCCAAATCAAATAGAGTAAGTAGGCTCTCCATCTGGTCAAGGGCATCGTGAAGATACTCTTTGGCATTGGCTATTTTTATACTACTATATAAATCATAAAGTTCTTGGATTAGAGGAGGATTGACCTCTTTGAGTCTCAAACTCTTCTCATGGTAATCTTGTGAGAATAGTTCCAACACAGGAGCGATAAGCACAGAGTGGCTACCTGCTATAAATCTACCCGATTCTGTAAATATATCAGGCTCTGCTACCCCTTTGCTTTTGGCAATAGTCTGCATAAGATATATAACATCATTAGCAAACTCTTTGAGAGAGTAGTTTCTATCTTGCCTACTCTCATGTTGGCTATACTCTAGTGCTAATCCTCCACCAATATTGATAGCCCTTAACTCATCTGCTCCACGATTTTTCAAATCAGCATAGATATTTCCTGCCTCTCTCAAAGCCTTCTTTAGAGGTGCTATATCTCCCATCTGTGAGCCTATATGAAAGTGTATCATTGATAGTTTAGATAGTAGATTATATCTTTTGAGCATATCATAAGCATCCAAAATCTCTGTAGATGTCATACCAAACTTAGAGTCATACCCTCCACTCTTTGCCCATATACCTATACCTGCACTATGTAGTCTTATTCTTAGTCCTATATTGGGGGTAATTGGTGTTTTACTATCTCTATTGAACTCTTCGTTTACTTGAATAATAGTCTCTAGCTCACCTAGTCCCTCTATAGTAACTGTGATATTATGACCCATCTTAGCACCTATAAAGCATAGAGATATTAGCTCTTTATCTTTAAACCCATTGACAGTAATTGGTGAGCCTAGTTCTGTCTTGCTAATAGCTATAATCAACTCTGCTTTACTCCCTGCTTCTAATCCATACTTATACTTTTTGGATACATCTATAAGAGAGTCTATAAAGTTTGGAAATTGATTTACCTTGAGTGGAAAAACAGCTTGAAAATCACCTTGATAACTAAACTCCTCTTTTGCACTATTAAATGCACCAAATAGTGTAGAGATTTGTTTATCAATTAGATGAGGAAAACGAAGAAGAAGAGGTCCTTTATACCCTTTATCTCTAATATCCTCTGTTATTTTAATCAAAGATGGCGATGAGCCATAATTGACATTTATAGTTGATTTTTTGATAATAAAGTTATCATCTCCCCAAATATCTAAACCAAATTTTTTCATACTTCTACCTTATATAATAATTTTAACATACAAACTTATATCCACGAGAGGATATAGTCTCTATAAATTTATGTTTTAACTTCTGTCTTAATCTTCTTATTAAGCTTCTTACTGTGTTGTGATTGACATCTTTATCTCCCCATATAACACTCTCTATACTACTGAGGTCTATAAGTTTATTTCTATTTTTGATAAATATCTCTAATAGTTGGGACTCTTTTATAGTTATATGAATTATCTCATCATATAGATATATAGTGTTATTAGATATATCATAAGAGAACTCATCATCTAACTTTAGAAACTTATTTCTATTTTTGATAACCTTAGACTTCTTATCTATTTTTGATAGAGCTATTTTCAAAACTACTTTTAGCTCCTCTCTATGAAATGGTTTGGATAGATATGCTATAGGATTTAGCTCTATAGCTCTATCTACATTATAATCATCAAGATGAGCTGTAAGGAATATTATCTCTATATGAAGATACTTTTTTCTTATTAGTTCTGCTACCTCTATACCATCTTTGTCACCTTTTATATTTATATCTAATAGAGCTATATTTATATGATGTTTTGTTAGAGTTGTCATAGCATCTTTGGCGTTTGAGCATATAGCCACTACACTACCATAATCCAATTTTTCTATATAGCTCTCTATCTCCATAGCTACTATACTCTCATCTTCTACTATCAATATATTTACATCTCTCATATTTTGAACCTTATTATATATTTCGTCTCTCTATCTACAGATAGCTCCATATCTCCCTCCAACTGACCATATACTAGCGTTTTTATCAGTTTAAGACCCAAAGATTTATACTTTTTGTCTATATCAAAGCCTCTTCCACTATCTCTTATTAGTAGTCTATATATATTGGTATCTACTTCTCTCTTTAGCTCTATAGTAATACTCCCTATATTATCTTCAAAGGCGTATTTATATGAGTTGGTAACTAGCTCATTTATAATAAGACCTATATATACAGACTCTCTTAGAGGGATGGTAGCCTCTATATCTATTTTTATATCTATATCTCTATCTTTTTGATTGAGAGACTCCTTTATATCAAATATAAGAGCCTCTATATACTCATCCATATCTATCTCTTCTATATCATCTTTGAGTAGAAGCATATTATATATTTTGGATATAGCATTAATTCTATTCTCTAAATTTGTAAACTTATCTTCTATATCTATATCTGTTATATCATCTTTTTCCAATCTTATTATAGAGAGTATTATCTGAAGATTATTTTTTACTCTATGGTGTACCTCTTTTAGTAAAAGCTCCTTGATTTCTAATGCTTGATTTAACTCTTTTGTCTTCTTTACTACCTCTTTTTCTATTATATATGTCCTATTTTTAGTCTCTGCTAATATATGCTCATCTGCTCTAGCTTTGGCTTTTTCTAAAATAGAGTATCTATCGGCAAATGCCAAAGATAACACAAGAGCCTCAAAAGCTGTACCAAACATCAAGATATTTTGAAAATCTTGAAGTATAGATGTAAGAGCAAGGGCGTTTAGTATCATAAGAAGATAGGATATAAATACTATACTAAATCCGACTATAAAGAGTCTAGCTTGTATATGCCCTGTTTTGTAGCGAATGATACCTGCTATTAGATTAAATATAATAAAAATAGTGCCTATAAATATAACAACATATAGGTCATAGTAGTATGAGTGTAGTAGTATTATCTCCAATATAGGTATAATAATAAATAGCCTATATATCTTATATAGCGTTGAGCCTCTCTCAATTTTTAAAAAATTCATAGCAAATAGTGAGGAGAAGATAATAAGTATATCTATTTTAAGTACAGGTATCCACATATCTACTTTGATAAACTCTATAGGGAAATATATCTGTGTTAGCCCTATATATGTTATCTGCTGAGAGATAAGAGCCAATAGATATAGACTATAGTATAGATAACTCTTATCTCTTATATAAAAAAAGAGAAAAGCACTATATAGCATAAGTGCCAAGACAAACCCTGTGAGTAGTATATATATAAACTGCTGATGTCTATTTTCTAATATATACTTATCTTTATCTTCTAAAAGAAGCCTAAAATCTATAGGAGTGACAGAGGAGTTAATCTCTAGGTAGTACTGCTGTGAGCTATTTGCCTCTATAGATATATCATAAAATGGAAATAGTGTAGAGTGTTTATCAGTAATATGAACCACACCCTTTATCTCTGGCTTATCTAGTCTATTGGGAGTATAGAGAGCTATATTCTCAAGTAGAGGAGATGTCAAGACCAAGACTTTATTCATAGGCTTATCACTACTGTTTGTCAATTTAAAACCTATAAATATATTTTTATCCAACATACCTATATTTATAACCTCTTTGTCATAAGGTTTGAGTAGATTTTTATCTAATACATCTCTTATATTTAGCCTATCTGCATCTATATATATCTCACTTTGGTTTAGTATTGAGTATGGATTTGAGTATAGTGGAGTAGATAATAAAAATATAAAGATAGCTAAAAATAGTCTCAACATAAGATACTCTTATAACTGTCTAAAGTCATACTCTCTATACTCTTGTATAGATTTAATACCCTTAGTCTCTGCTTTAATATCTCTTATCAACTCTGAGGTATCTATAGTAGAGTCTAATATATCAAATATACATATCTTCTTTACTATACACTCTCTTAGCTTCAGAGGATAGATACTCTCCAATATAGAGCTATCGCTAAACTCTTTATAAAATATAATATTTATAGAAGCGTTTGTATTTTTGGTTTTTTTTAGAGATATAGCCATCTCTTTGTTTTTTTGCTCTTTTTTATACTCATATATATCCACTCCCCAAAGATACCCTAGTATAATTAAAAACAGCAAAACAAGCCTCATAAGTCATAACCTCTTATCTCTAATTTTAATCTTTTTAATACACCTCTATCATCTAGTAGGGCATCTCTTATCTTCACTCGCCAAACACCTTTGCTTCTCTCACCCATCAAAGATACAGTAGAGAATCTAAATCCATCTTTATATGCGTTGAAGTTTATAAAGTTTTTATCTATGATGTGACTTATAGTACCAGAGGGAGATACCAACTCTATCTCTATATCTCCTGCAAATTTATGGTCTAGTGTAACTGTTAAACCGACCCAATCTATCTGCATATCTCTATCTATTATAAATAGCTTCTCTACGCTCTGGTTATTATCGGGTATTATACTCTCATAATCTATAGTAATTTCTGATTTTATCTGTTTGGGTAGATTTTTATAATCAGGAGATAGACATATCTCTACCATACCTAGAGGATTTATTCTACCAAATCCATAGTTGTTGTTGTGAGAGAGAGAGAAACTATTAGTTATCCACTCGCTATTGTTCTCATCTATCTTAGTAGAACTCAAAGCGATAAGCCACCTTATATCTCTCCAAGATAGAGATGGACACATATCAAGTACCAACGCCAAAGCACCACTCACCATAGGTGCTGCTGCACTACTACCATTCATAGCATAAGTATAACTACGGTTTGTATCCTCATCTATAGTTATTGGACCCTTACTATCCATAAGCTCACTCTCACTCATAGTGTGATTGGGAGTAAATGTAGTAAATATAGTAGGTGCGCTATAGTAGTGTTCTCCACCATAAGCAGATACGAGTATATTGCTACCTGCTGTAGAGTATGAAGCGTATTGGTTTTTGTGATTAATCGCACTTACAGTAATAGAGTATGGATTATTCAAAAGATATGATAGATTTGCATTAGAGAACTCCTCTCTCTCATTCCCTCCTGCAAATACAAATATACGCCCCCTACCATCTCTAAGCTCATTGGAGGCTTTCTCCATAATAGTCTCATAACTAAAATCATCTATAAACTTTGTACCCCAACTATTGTTGCTAATAGTTATATTATTATCAGCACACCAAACCTCATCTAGCTTAGATATATCTTCAGACTCTAGCCAATTACTCCCTGCTATCTTCACAGTAGGTGCGATACCCCTAATACCTATATTATTAAATCCCCTAGCTCCGATAATCCCTGCAACAGCAGTACCATGCCCTCTATAAAATATCTGAGTAGGATTAGTAGAAAACCCCTCTGTAGGAGTAGGGTCGAGGGTATTATTTATACTATTAATTGAGTTATTTATATCCAAATCTATATCAGGATGCTTATCTATACCACCATCGACTACCTGTATAGTTTGAGTACCATTATTATTACCTAGAGTATAGTGATAGAGGGGCATAATATCCAAATCATTACCCTTAATAGTCTCTATATGAGCAGTATTACATATTATATCATCACTACGACTATAGATATACCACTGATATGGAAAAAACGGGTCACCCTCTAATCCATCTTTGATACTATTATTATTCTCATCAGGATTAAATGGGTCTCTACCTTGTAGTCTCTCTAGGCTATCAGGAATATAATCCATATCACTATCGCTATCACTAGGATTGAGAGTAATATGAGGAACTCTCAAATCTACAGATGAGTTAATATCACTAGAAGTATCAACAAAAGTATTACTCAACAGAGCATCACCCTCACAACTAGACAAAACAAATAATACTACGAAAAAAATAGTAAATTTTATACTCTTAAGATTTAACATTTTCTTCTTTCTTTTGATATTTCCCAAGCCAAAGCTTGGGAGGATAACATTTAGTTAAATAGTTTATTAATATCTATTTTATGACTAAATGGATTGGTTGGTTGTCTCACTTCTACTTTTTTAGGGGTAGGCGTTCCAACAACTTTGTAGTTTATACCCGTTTGGTCTTGATAATAAGAGACAGAACGGGTAGGTTCAGTTGAATTATAATAATAACTTTCTTGCATAAAATCATCTATAATATCTTGCATGGTTTTGTTTTTATACTCTTTTGCATAGATATTTATCTGCGAAGTAGCACTCTCATCTATAGCTGTTTTCAATAGTGTATTAATAGGTGTTGGGAACATCGTAGTAGCATTTAATTCTCCGATAGCTACTGATGCTGTAGGATTA
>Ga0193962_1001356_pt1 | contig 11438 bp, 4 predicted proteins | sample FB_5_MG_FD_140335 | JGI IMG/M metagenome (GOLD analysis project Ga0193962, IMG submission 140335) | Microbial mat bacterial communities from the Broadkill River, Lewes, Delaware, United States - FB_5_MG | ecosystem: Environmental > Aquatic > Freshwater > River > Microbial mats | place: USA...
AAAAAAAAACTTCTGTTTGGAAAAAATACAATGCTCTTGCATAGATACATTGCCGGATTAAAATATCTTTTAATCATCTTACTTGTATCTTTTTTTCCTTTTGCGGCACACACCTGTTTAGCCGGCAGCCCGCCCAAACAGGTTATCGTGGCTGTGGGCACGGACAGCAGCCCTTATTATTTCCTGGATCAGAAGAATCACCCTGCCGGTCTAGTGGTGGATATCTGGAATGTTTGGGCTCGGCAGACCGGAATAAAAATCGTTTTCAAGCCCGCCCCCTTTTACCAAACCCTTATCGCCGTACAAAATGGAGATGCAGATATCCACGCCGGGTGCTTTTTCAACCAGGAAAGAAGCAAAACCCTTGATTTCCTGGTGCCAGTGGTTAAGGTCAAAACCCATTTTTTTGTAAAAAAAAATATTCTGGGCGTAAATCGGCTGGAGGATCTGCGTGGTTTTCGCATCGGCATTATCAAGGGTGATGCCGCTATTGATTACCTGAAACAAAAATTACCCGATGCCACCCTGGCCGTATATCCGGATAACCTGACCCTGTTTGACGCGGTCAAATCCGGCGATATTCTTGCGTTTGTCAAAGATACCAATATCGCTTTAACCATGCTCAAAAAAAAGGGGATATTGAACCAGTACCGATATTTTGACCAGGAACCGCTTTACGAAGCGGATTGGCTTTGCGCCGTGCGCCGTGGAAATAACGTCCTGGCCGAAATCGTACGAAAAGGGATGCAGGGCATCCCCCAGGCTGACAAAGCCGCTATTTTTCGTAAATGGACCGGCAGGTCCCAGGACCTTGCAACGAATGCATTAACCATTGCCTGCCGCAATGAGTATCCGCCCATGTCCATGATCAGTGCCGCAGGCCATCCGTCCGGCATGCTGGTGGATGTATGGCGGCTGTGGGCAACGAAAACCGGAAGGAAAATAAACTTTAGATTCTTCAGCCGGGAAGAATCCTTAAAAGCGCTTGGGGACGGAAGGGCTGATATCCATTCAGGGCTGTTCACGTCCCAAGACCGGGAAAAAATCATTGCATTCTCCAAACCCTATTACCGGATGGAAAGCGGCTTCTTTTATAAACGGGGTCCCAATGCCCCCAAAACACTGGCCGATATACAGGGAAAACTTGTCGGGACAGATGCCGGCACCATCCAGTTAAACCATTTACGGGCAAGCGACAAAGTCTTTCTGGTGCAGCCCACGGATCAGGATCTGATCCTGGCGTCATCTCTGGGCGCCTTTGAGATCTTTTTTGCAGAACGGCCCCATGTCTCGGCCCAGCTTGAACAAAGGGGGGAACAAGGCGCATACGGTCTTTTGCACCAGGGGAAAATGACCCAGCCCATGTATGCGGGTGTGGCAAAAAATAATCCAACGCTTTTAGAGACGGTCAACAAAGGTCTTGCCACCATGTCCAATATTGAACTGGCCGATATCGAAGCACGCTGGATCAAAGATCCTTCCCTGAGGCAGTTTGGGAACAACGGCATGACCAATATTCTGACCCCGGAAGAAAAAGCATGGCTGAAATCCCACCAGGTAATTCCCCTTCTAGGCGACGCCGGTTGCCCCCCCATAGGCTTTGCAGATCCAACCGGTCGGTATAATGGGGTGGCTGCAGACTATATTCATCTGATCGGACGGCGGCTGGGCGTCCGGTTTGAAGTCATCAGCGACTACACCTGGGACCAGATGACAAACTTGGTAAAAGCGGGTAAGGCAAACGGCATTACCTGTATTGTCAAAGAAAAGGAGCGGGAGCAGTGGCTGTCATTCAGCACGCCCTATTTTGTCAGCCCCTATGTCATTGTGACTCAAAAACAGGCGCCGGCCATTTCCGGCATAGAAAATCTGGCCGGAAAAATCCTGGCCATTGAAAAGGGCTATTTTCTGCAGTCCAGGTTGAAGAAACAATATCCTAAAATAATTATCAAACCGGTTAAAAACACGGTCAAGGCCCTTGAGAGTGTAATGAATGGGAAAACCCATGCCTATGCCGGAAATCTCATGGTGATTAAATATCTGTTGAATGAAAAGGGTATTGATACGCTCAGAATTGCAGCACCGGCTCCCTGGCCGGAATCCAGACTATGCCTTGGCATCCGCAAGGATTGGCCCCTTCTGGTTTCGTCCATTAACAAAGCCATTGACAACATCTCCCAGGAATCCCACCGCCTGATCAACCAGAATTGGATGGAGGCCCCGGAGGATGCTGATTGGAAAATCCAGTCTTCATTTTCACACGATGAAAAGCAATGGCTGGAATCCCATCCCGTCGTAAGGCTGGGGATTGATCCGGCCTGGCCGCCATTTGAATTCTATTCCAAGGAAGCCGGGTATTCAGGACTGGCATCCGAATATATCAAAAATTTTGAAAAACGGCTCAATATCTCCCTGCAACCCCAAACCGGCCTGACCTGGCAACAGGCGTTAGGCAAGGGGCGGCAAAAAGAAATTGATCTGTTTCCCTGCATTACCCCCAGCCCAAAGCGGGCGCAATTTCTTAATTTCACCAAGCCATATCTGTCTTTTCCCATGGTCATTGCCGCCGGAACGAATTTTCCCTTTATCAGCGGACTTGAAGATCTGGAAGGCAAAACAATTGCCGTGGTGGATGGCTATGTATCCCAGGAAATTCTTAAAAAAAATTTTCAAAATCTTACACTTTCACCCGTTGAATCAGTGACCGAAGGCCTCAAGCGGGTCAGCCAGAACAGAGCAGATGTGTTTGTGGGAAACCTTGCCTCCATTACCTATTGCGCCAAGCAAACAGGACTGGTCAATATCAAAATTTCCGCTGTAACCCCCTACAAATTTGAGCTCTCCATGGGGGTAAGAAAGGATTGGCCCCAGCTGGTCTCCATCCTTGACAAAATTTTGGCGAACATGCCGGAATCTGAAAAAAACAGAATACGGGATGAATGGGTCCGCATGCAGTTTGAGCATAAAATCAACTGGACCCTTCTGTGGAAATGGATTCTGGGAATGACCCTTGTCTCATGTACCATCCTGGGCATTATTCTTTTTTCCAACAATAAACTTAAAAAAGAGGTGACCGAAAGAAAACAGGTGGAACAGGCGCTTCGAAGTGCCGAAGAACATGAACGGCTGATCCTAAACTCAGCCGGAGAGGGAATTATCGGCCAGGACGACCAGGGGAACTGCACCTTTATCAACCAGGCGGCCCTGGACATGCTGAACCTCAAAGAGGCGCATATTATAAACCGATCAGTCCACAACACCATCCACCATTCCCGGCCGGATCATACCCATTATCCCTGTACAGAATGCCCTATGTGCCGGGCGGAGGTCACAGCACCGCACTATACCCAAGAGGAGGTACTCTGGCAGAAGGACGGCACCTCTTTTCCGGTGCGCTATTCCAGCACCCGGATAGAAAAGGATGGTCAGACAAAAGGTTCGGTGATCGTTTTCAGGGATATCACCCTGAGAAAAAAGGCGGAAGACCAGGTCCGCAAGTTGTCCAAAGCCGTGGAGCAAAGCCCGGTCTGTGTGGTAATCACCAACCCTGACGGAGATATCGAGTATGTAAACCCCGTCTTCACCAGGATCACCGGATATACGACCAGTGAAGCAATGGGCCAGAACCCGCGTATTTTGAAATCCGGCAACACACCGCCTGAAACTTACACCAGATTATGGGAAACCATTACAGGCGGCAAGGTCTGGCAGGGTGAATTCCAGAACAAAAAGAAAAACGGCGAACTCATCTGGGAAAAGGCCAGTATTTCTCCCATTTTCTCCGAAAAAGGGGAGATTACACATTATTTGTGCATCAAAGAGGATATTACACAACAAAAGGCCATGGAAGCTTCTTTGATGGAGAGCCATGAAAAATTGGCATTAGCCGTTGCCGAAGCCAGGGAGGAAAAGCAGAAAGCCCTGGCGGCAGATAAGGCAAAAAGCGAATTTCTGGCCAATATGAGCCATGAAATCCGCACCCCCATGAATGCGATCATCGGCATGACCCATCTGATCATGCAGACCACGCTGAATACAAAACAGATGGATTATGCGACCAAAATTGATTCATCCGCCAAATCCCTGCTGAACCTGATCAACGATATCCTGGATTTTTCCAAGATTGAAGCCGGCAAGATGGACATGGAAATTGTGGCGTTCAGGCTGGATGAAACCATGGAAAAGCTTGCCGACCTGATCACGGTTAAAGCCGCTGCGAAAACAAACCTGGAAATGCTGTTCTGGGTGGATCCCCAAATTCCAAACATATTAAAAGGTGATCCTTTAAGGCTGAATCAAATTCTGGTCAACTTTGGCAACAATGCAGTGAAATTCACAGACAAAGGCCACATCATTGTGTCGGTGGATATGCTCAAAAGGCACAAAAAACAAATTGTTCTAAAATTTTGCGTCACAGACACAGGTATCGGTATGACACCTGAACAGCAAAAGAAACTGTTCAAAGAGTTCAGCCAGGCGGATTCCTCCACAACCCGAAAATACGGAGGCACGGGGCTTGGCCTTGCCATTTCAAAACGTATTATTGAAATGATGGGCGGCGAAATCTTTCTTGAAAGCACCGCCGGAAAAGGTAGTACCTTCTCCTTTACCGTGCCCTTGGAAATCGGTCACAATGAGACACCTACGCTGCCTGAATTAGATGACACCATGACCGGAATCAGAGTATTGGTCATTGATGATAATCATGCATCCCGGCAGATCTTTATACAGATGCTCAACAATTTTTCCATCACCGCCCGGGATGCAGCGTCCGGAAAAGACGGCCTTTCCATAATAACTGCGGCGCAGCCGCCCTATGATCTTGTGCTGGTTGACCTTCAGATGCCTGACCTGGACGGTTTTGAAACCGTGCGGGAAATCCAGAGGATTACGTCGGCCAACCGCCGGCCGAGAATCATCCTGGCCTGCGCCAGGGAAGATGAGCAGGTGCGTTCCCGGGCCAAGGAGATGGGAATTGAAAATATCATTGTCAAACCCACCACCGCCTCACAGCTTTTTAACAGCCTGCTCAGCGCCTTTGGCCGCCGGAAACTGATGCCCAGCCAAGCGATTGAGGAACAAAAACTTCCCAGAACCATCCTGGGGGCCAACATTCTTCTGGCGGAAGACCACGACATCAACCAGCAGGTTGCACAAGAAATTCTGGAAGGTGCCGGTTTTTTCATCCGGATTGCAAATAATGGCAAAGAAGCCCTTTCCATGTCACTGTCCCAGGATTTTGACCTGGTCCTCATGGACCTTCAAATGCCGGTGATGGACGGGTACCAGGCGACTCGTGAAATAAGGCGGCACAAAACAGCCGAGGATCTGCCCATTGTGGCCATGACTGCCTCTGCCATGCCTCGGGACCGGGCAAAGGCCATGGCTGCAGGCATGAATTCCCATGTGAGCAAACCCATTGATTTAAAAGAGCTGTTCCAAGTCCTTTCTCGGTGGATCAAGCCCTGAGACAGGGCTCTGCCAAAAGGCTTTGACAAAGAATCAGACAAAGAAAGCGCCCTGGGCGACGTCCCGGGAATATCAGTAAGACAAGCCCTTTCCCGTCTGGATCAAAATGAGAAACTATATCTGGGCCTGCTGGATAAATTCAAACAAAGTTATGCACACGCTGACCGGGATTTTAGAAATCTCGTTGAAAAAAAGCAGGATGAGGATGCCCGGCGTCTGGCCCATTCCATCAAAGGTGTGGCCGGCAATATCGGCATGACAGACCTGCAGAAAACTGCCGCCGACCTGGAAACAGCCTTCCGTGACAAGGCACGATCTGAATACGACACCCTGATAACACGGTTTTCCCAAACGTTGCCCCTTGCCTTGTCTTCGGTGGATCAACTTACAGAATCCGTTGTAAAAGCCCCCCCGTTGCCGAAAAATCTCGAAATCAAGTCCCCAAAAGAGCTGGCCTTGATGTTGGATGACCTTGCGCCGTTTGTAAAAAAACGGGAGGCAAAACCGGCAAAGGAGCGAATAAAAGAAATGACCACCCTGGCATGGCCCAAGCATATAGAGCCTGATATAGCAGAGTTAGCTCGTCTGATTTCCAGGTACCAATTCAAACCGGCGGCAGAAATCCTTGAAAAAGTTATCGTGAAACTGGAAAATATAGGATAAATTATGACTGACTTATCCCAAATGCGCGTTCTCGTTGTAGATGATGTTGAAACCAATGTGGATATTCTAGTGGAAGCCATTGGCGACGATTACCGGGTCAGTGTGGCCATGGACGGCGAATCCGCCCTGGAAATTATTGAGGAAGAGCCTCCGGATATTATTCTTATGGATATCATGATGCCCGGCATAGACGGATACGAAGTGTGTGAACGGCTTAAGTCCAAAACCGCGACCCGGGATATCCCGGTGGTGTTTTTGACGGCCCTGTCCGAAGAGGAGAATGAGGCCAGGGGCCTTGCCCTGGGCGCGGTGGATTACATTACAAAACCCTTCAGGGCCGCAATCGTCAAAGCCCGTGTTAAAAATCATTTGGAATTGAAACAGCACAAGGACCATTTGGAGAATCTGATCGCCAAGAGAACCCGGGAAGTCTTTTTAACCCAGGAAATCAGCATGGAATGCATCGGCACCCTGGCTGAGTTTCGAGATCCTGAGACCGGCGGGCATATCAAGCGGACCCAGCATTACATAAAAGCCCTTGCAAACCAGCTTAAAGCGTTGCCCCAATTTAGCGCAATATTAAATGAAGAGACCATTGACCGAATCTATAAATGCGCACCGTTGCATGATATCGGAAAAGTTGCCATACCTGATGCCATCCTTAAAAAACCGGGGAAACTGACCAAAGAAGAGTTCGATGTGATGAAAACCCATACCACCCATGGATATAAGGTGTTGTTGTCCGGCAAAACACGCCTGGACACAGGCGCTTATCTGAAATGTGCGGCCGCCATTGCCTTGACCCACCATGAAAAATGGGATGGTTCCGGTTATCCCCGGGGACTTTCAGGAGAGAATATCCCTGTAGAAGGGCGGTTGATGACCATTGCAGATGTGTACGACGCCCTGGTATCCAGACGGGTATATAAGCCGCCATTTCCCCATTCACAGGCCATGGCCGTTATTCTTGAGGGGAAGGGAAAACATTTTGACCCTGAAATGGTAGAGGTATTTAAACACCATGCCGAAACGTTCAGAGCCATTGCCTTAGAATTTGCAGACCATGATGATGAAATTAAAACGTTGCAGCGTTAGGAGAATAAACCTAAAGGGGAAATTATGGGGTCGGAACAAACAGACATACATAAACAGTCGGTGATGGTGGTTGAAGACTGCGAACCGGATATTGACGCACTGGTGGCGTGTTTAAGCGGCAACTACCGGGTCCAGGTCGCAACGGACGGGGACAGCGCCCTTAAAAGTATCCAGGAGGATGTGCCTGACATCGTACTGCTGGACATCCTGATGCCGGGCATTGACGGTTTTGAAGTCTGCCGACAAATCAAGGAGAATCCAGAGTTACAGGACGTACTGATTATCTTTGTTACCAGCTTGAGCGATGCTGTGGATGAAACCAAGGGGCTGGAGATGGGCGCTGTGGACTATATTACCAAACCCTTTAATTTTGCCGTCATTCGCGCCAAGATAAAAACGCACCTGGAGCTGGCCCTGGCTAAAAAAAGGCTATCCGACCAAAACCGCATTCTCAAAGAAAATATTGAATTGCGGAAACAGGTGGAACAAATTCATAGCCATGATCTCAAGACCCCGATCCAGGTGGTGTTGGGGGCCGCACAGATTATGAAGCACTCTGAACCCCAGGATAAAGCCAACTGGCAACATCTGGTACAAGAGCAGATCAATGCCTGTTTTACCATGATTGATATGCTCAACCGGACCATGGTGCTGTATAAAATGGAACAGGATGCCTGTCCGGTTAATGTGACCCCGGTGGATGTCATGCCCGTTTTTGATCGCATCACCATGGCGTTTGCTAAAAAGATGGCAAAAAGGCAGATCCAGTTAAACATATCAATCAACGGAGCGCCTGCCGATGCCGACAGCCCCTGCATGATTTTATGCGATGAGATGCTTTTTTACATTATGATTAATAATTTGTTCTCCAATGCCATGGAAGCATCCCCTGATGGTGGAATCGTTGCCATCCGAATTTTTGGTCCAAAACAGGGCAACATAAAAATAGACATAGAAAACCAGGGTCTTATCCCGGAGCCTATCCGCGATAAGTTCTTTGATAAATTTGTCACCTATGGCAAATCCCAGGGAACCGGTATTGGAACGTACTCGGCTAGGCTTACGGCACAACTGCATGGTGGCAACATCAATTTTTATTTATCCGAGCAGGCAGATACCACCACGATATCGGTGTGTCTCCCCCAGTAAAGGGGGGCCGGAAGGGCGGCGGCACGGCCTCTGGGGTCCGTTTTCGTTCAGACATCATTTAACCATAATGAGTCCACATGCGAAGGGCTTTAACAATATTGGACATCTGCCTTCATCAGTTACAGAAATGTTAAAACTATTGATTTATATCCAATATAAAATCGTGGTCTATTTCCAATTTCCCTCGTATATTCCAATTGACATTGATTAAGTCTCGTGTCCCCTGAATTCATGTCCCCTGAATTCAGTAAAATACTGGGTAAGCAGATGTTTTGTCGCCTCTTTTTCGAAAAATAGGCTGGAGAAGGTCGTGGCTGGCAGGGGGCAGCAATTTATTGCCTTTTAAATTTTTTCCGTGTAGGCTATTGCTGTATTTAGTTTTTGAACGAAAAGTCAACCATCTGGGCAACTTTTCGCCCAAACACGGATTTTCGCTCAGACACTATTAATTCAAACGATATCAAGGCCTTAACTGTTTCAATGGGAAATTGAACAAGCTTATAAAACTATCTCAAAATTTTATTCGAGATGACTTCTAATGTATTTACGGCTGGGAAGACCCCGCCCGGGCTAATACCGTGACACGGAATTTTTTTTGGGTTTTCGGTGATCCTTTCACTCATCTTTTCCACTCCGCCGCCGTTTATCAAAAATGTTCCGTCAACAAACCGTTGACTTGGGGGTATGAAATGAATCCTTAAGCAACACTATAGGCATCAAGAACCGGGATGCAGAATAACAATGGAGTTCACAAATGAAGATCCTATCCCAATCAATGGTTGCCGCCCTTTTTTTGATGGCAAGCATGGCAGCCCAGGCCTTTTCCGGCCAGCTGGATAATTTTTTTACGGTGGATGAATATCTAGGCAGCCATACCGGCCAGCCGGCCGTGCTCGAACGTTTCAGAAAAAGGGTCCGCCGGCCGGTGGGGCATAGCCTGAACCTGAAAGGGCTTTCGGTGGTCATTATTTATCCGGGCAAACAGATATCGGATTACTGGCAGCGCAGCGCCAGGTCATTCAAAAAAAGACTGGGAGAATACGGCCCGGGATTTAAAACCCATGATTACTTTATGAAACCGACTGCTTCACTCAGATTTCAGGCCAAGGTACTGAAAGATGCACTGGCCGAAAAGCCGGATTACATTATTTTTACCCTGGACGCCCAGCGGCACCAGAGAATGATAGAGCCGGTTCTGGCTAAGGGAAAGCCTAAATTCATCCTGCAGAACATCACCACCCCGCTTAAACAATGGGAGGGCCGCCAGCCGATGATCTACATCGGATTTGACCATATCATAGGTTCCAGAATGGTCGCGGCTTATTTTCTAAAAATCACCAGGGGACAGGGAACATACGCAGCACTTTTACCCCGGTCCGGTTACCTTAACACCGTTCGGGGCGGTTCTTTTCTGGATTACATGCACCAGGAAACCAGTCTGGAATTCATTGGTTCATATCATACCGGCATCAATGAAAAAAAAGCATATCAGGCCACTTTGGAAATTTTAAACACCCACGACAAGGTCAGTTTTATCTACGCGGCCAGCACAGACATCGCCCTGGGAGCAGCCCGGGCCGTGGCTGAAAAACAACTGACCGGCAAAACCCTGGTCAACGGCTGGGGTGGGGGCAGTGCCGAGCTTGAGGCATTGGCCGCAGAAAAAATTGATGTCACTGTGATGCGCATGAACGATGATAACGGCGTGGCCATGGCCGATGCCATTGCACTGGATTTCTCAGGCCGAGGCGATGAAGTGCCCCGGATCTACTCAGGGGATTTCAGTCTGGTGACCAAGGAGACACCGCCGGGAAAAGTGGCTGAACTAAAAAAGAAGGCCTTCCGCTATTCGGATTGAAACCAAAGATGAAAAAGAATGCCATAGCTTTACCGCCGGGCCGGAAACGGCGTGTCTACAAGTTCACCAGTCTGGTCATAGCCCCCCTGGCAGCCGCTCTCATCCTCACGGTGGGCCCCCTGCTGGCTGTGGCCTATCACAACGCGGTAGAGGCGTTGAACCGGGAAACCTATGAATCATTAAGTCAGCGGGTGGGGATGGCCCAGCTGGTTTTTTCATCCCAGCTGGAGACGTTGCACCAAAGCCTTCTGCTGTCGGCCCAGAGCCAGGCCCTGCATGATTGTTTGAAAAGCGGTGACAAAGAGGCTGCTCTTGGGCGGCTGGAGCTGATCCTGGAATCCCAGGTCGGTTATCTGCTGGATCTTTTATATCTGAGCAAAGGCAACCAAGAGGTCTGGTTGGATGCAGAACTCTCCCCCGACCTGATGGCAGCCGATCTTAAGGTGAATATCAGTCCCAGCCAACGGTCCGCCAGGTGGAATTTTGTAACCCATCCCACCAAAGAAGGAGATTTTCGCCTTCTGCTGCGCGGGGTCCCCGTTGTCTCGAACACGCTTGGCAACGTGCTGGGCCGGCTCTATGGGGGAGTGCGTTTAAATCTTAACCTTTCATTTTGGGGCATGATCAAAGACAAGGTATCCATCCGGGATCTGTTTGTTTTAGATGGTGCCAGGATCATGGCCTCCACGGCTGACAGCTCAGATAAGACCCGGTCCCTGGTGTCAGGCCACTTTGCCGCCGGCAGCAAAATGGTAAAAGAGGCCGGCCGCATTTTCTATGGCCAGGCCCTGGAACTGGGCGGGCAGGACACAGGACTCATTTTGGTCATCGCCATAGGAGACGACGCTTATATCCAATTGCAGCGTGCCTATCTAAAAAGCGTTATATTTCTCTTAGTTTTTGCCGCCGGATTGTCTGTCGGGGCGGTGGGGTTGGTGGGCTACATTGGCCGGGCCTCTCTGGCCAAGCTTACCAGCTATGCCCGGGAGGTAACCCAGGACAATCTGTCGGCAACCTACCGGAATGGGCGGGTAAAGGAGTACAATCAACTGGGTCATAGCCTGGAGCAGATGGTCCGGCGGCTCCAGGAACGCCAGGAATCCCTGGCCCAGGCCCAGGCCATCGCCCATTTGGGGAGCTGGGAGCTGGACATGAGAACCCGCGCCATGAACTGGTCCGATGAAACCTACCGTATTCTGGGAGT
>Ga0193962_1001357_pt1 | contig 11438 bp, 9 predicted proteins | sample FB_5_MG_FD_140335 | JGI IMG/M metagenome (GOLD analysis project Ga0193962, IMG submission 140335) | Microbial mat bacterial communities from the Broadkill River, Lewes, Delaware, United States - FB_5_MG | ecosystem: Environmental > Aquatic > Freshwater > River > Microbial mats | place: USA...
ATGTTCTTCATGATCATCGTGCTTTTCATGTCCATGTTCTTCATGATCATCATGACCTTTTTCCTCATGATGTGAATGTTCTTCCATTTCTAGCTTTTTAATACCTTTATCCGTATGAACAATTAACATTTTTTTATTTGCATTTTCAAACTTTTCAAGCCATGATTTTTCAAAAGGAACACCAATTGCAAAATACACACTTGAATGCGATAATTTCTTCATTTGAGAAGTACGTGGTTCATATGTAGCTGGAGAAAAACCTTGCTTAACCATTACATTAACGTTTATTTTATCTCCTGCAATTTTTTCTACGAAATATTTTTGAGGTACAATACTAACAGTTACATCTTTTTTTGTCGCATATAAAGATGAAATCATCATTAAAGCTACTAATATTATTTTATTCATTATAATCCTAATTAATCTATTATATTTATGCAACCTGGTTGCGCATTTGGAATTTTAATAAAAAAACTCTTTAACGCAACTTAGTTGTAAAAAAACTTTAAACATAAATTGATATAATAAAATATGAATATAGAAAAATTAACAACTGATAAAAATATAAAATTAACAACTGCTCGAAAAGTAATTCTTGAGATACTTGTTAATTCAGATAAGCCTTTGTCTTATGAAGATATTAAAAATGAGCTTTCAATGGATAAAGCAACTTTTTATAGAAATATTACAAAGTTTGAAGAAGAAGACTTAATAGACTCTTTTGAATCAAATGATAAAAAAAGGTATTTTGAAATTCAAAAAACGAAACATTCTCATTTTATTTGTACAATATGTTCAAAGATTGAGTGTATTCATAAAAAGCTTGATTTAAATCTAACAGACTATCAAGTTAATAATATAGTTATAAAGGGTATTTGCCCTAATTGTTTAAAAAATAAAGGATAAAATCAATGATTAAAAGTTTGGTTTCAATAAATCAATTTATAAATAAAGAAGCCCTTAGTGGTATTTTACTTTTTGTTGCAACTGTTGCAGCTGTTATAGTTGCAAACTCTAGTTTAGGCCAAGAATATTATGATTTATGGCATATGCCTCTTGGTATAAATATTGGTGAGTTATCAATTTCAATGACGCTTACATATTGGATTGATGATGGACTAATGGCTCTATTTTTTCTTATGGTTGGACTTGAAATAAAAAGAGAAATGGTTGTAGGTGAATTATCCTCTATAAGTAAAGCATCTTTTCCAATAGTAGCAGCAATTGGTGGTATGCTAATACCTGCACTTGTTTATGTAGCATTTAATCCAGATAATCCATTTGGATTTGGTATTCCAATGGCTACAGATATTGCCTTTGCACTTGGTATTTTAATGCTTTTAGGAACAAAGGTTAATCCAGCATTAAAACTATTTTTAGTTGCGCTTGCAGTTGTTGATGATTTAGGAGCAGTTTTAGTAGTTGCGACTGTTTATACAAGTGAGATTCATAGTGAGTATTTCTTACATGCAGCAATAATTTATGGATTAATTTGGGCTTTAAACTTTAAGGGTGTTACTAAAATCTTGCCATACTTGATTTTAGGAATTGCACTTTGGATTTATATTCATGCAATTGGAATTCATGCAACAATTGCTGGAGTTTTATTAGCTTTTGCTATTCCAATTAAATCGAAAATCGATGAAAAAAGCTTTATAAAAGATTCAAAAAAATCTATTGATGACTTTGAAAAAAACATAGATGAAATACCTATGTTAAACCATAATCAAATTGATGCATTAGAAGACATGGCTTATAAATATGATAAAGTTCAAAATCCATTAGTTAGATTAGAACATCAACTTCATGGTCTTTCAGCTTTCTTTATTATGCCTTTATTTGCATTTTCAAATGCTGGTGTTTTAATAGACTTTTCAACGGTAAATGCAAACTTGATGATAGTTTTAGGTGTTGTTTTTGGTTTGGTTATTGGTAAGCCTGTAGGAATTTTTGGTTTTACATATTTAGCTACAAAATTAAATATCATTAAAAAACCTGATAATATTTCATGGGCTGAAGTAGTTGCGGTTGGATTCCTTGGTGGAATTGGATTTACAATGTCTATATTTATTACTCACTTAGCCTTCTTAGATGAAGATATAATTGCAGCAGTAAAACTTGGAGTTTTTGCAGCTTCATTTGTTGCAGCTATTATTGGGGTTTTATTAATATTAAGAGCAAAAAAAGCATAGTTAATTCTATGCTTTTTTACTAATAACACTATTAAAATAGCAATTCTATTCTATTCTTATTTCTTTATTCAGCTATAATTCTTACATGTCAAAACTATTAAATAATATACTTTTTGAAAATATTACACACTCAACTGAAGATTTTACAAAACATTACCATAGTACTTATACTATTGGATTAACATATAAAGGTGTTTTAAAATCTTATAATTCTCATGAAAGTTATGATTCTTATAAATACTCAGTACGCATAAACAATCCAGGAGAAGTACATGCAGGTAAATCAAAAGATTGGTCTCATGTGAACTTTTATCCAACAGTAGATGTTATGACAAATTTATATGAACAAATATTTTATGATAAAAAAATACCATTTTTTAAAAGACATATAGTTGATAATAAAATACTATTTATGAAACTTCATAATTTTTTTGATTCTTATTTTAAAAATGAAGATGAGATATTAGTAGAAACTAATCTAATTGATGCTTTATCAACGCTAATCCTAACTTCAATTATTTATACAAAATCATATAAAGATATTTTTGAAGATAAAAAAATCATCAAAAATACCTATGAATATATAAATGATTCAATTGATACAAATTTTACACTAGATAATTTAGCTTCAAATGTTAATCTTAGTAAATACCATTTTCTAAGACTTTTTAAAAAAGAGTTTGGATTAACACCTCATGCCTTTATTATAAATGAACGATTAAATCGAGCAAATGGATTAATACAAAAAGGTTATTCAATTAGTCAAGCAAGTGTTCAAGTAGGATTTAATGATCAATCACATTTTTCAAGAAATTTCAAAAAATATTTTGGATACACACCATCAAACTTACAAAAAAATAGCAATATTATTCTATAAGTATTTTCCTTTTTAATATATACTTCTGTAATAAATTACAGAAAGACTATTATGACACATACAAATAAAAATATATTTTACATTTTACTTCTTATTGCAATGATTGCATGGGGTGCATCATCTGTAAATATGAAAGTATTAAGTAACTACATAAATGAATATGAAATGATGTTCTTTAGGTATTTTTTTACCGCACTTTTTATGATTCCAATAATTATGTTTTTAAAGAAATCTTTTCGTGTTGATTTAAAGGTTTTTTTTCTAATTATAATTTCAGCTATTTTATTTATTGCTTATACGAAATATTTTTATGTTGGAGTAAAATTAGGAACTGCTAGTTTAGGTGGTGCTTTAGTAACTACTTTAGTTCCAATTAATACTTTTATTTTTTTAGCATTCTTAAAAGTAAAAAAGATTACAGTGAAATCTGCTTTTGCTTTAATACTTGGAGCAATAGGTGTATTAACAATGTTAAATATATGGTCATTTAAAGCAGAAGAAATATTCAAAGAACAGAACTTATATTTTTTATTAGCTTCATTAATTTGGCCAATAGTTACAATTATAAGTTCAAAAGTTACTAAGGTTTCTCCTTTAGTATTTACTTTTTATATTTATCTTGTAGCTTCACTTATAAGTTTGTTTTTCTTTGTTGATTTGCAAGAAATAAACTATGTAAGTTTTGATTCATCTTTTTATATAAATCTTGTAATGATTACACTTGTAGCAACAGTATTTGGTAATACCATTTATTTTTTAGGAGTTGAAAAATTAGGAGCAGAAGTTAGCTCTTTTATTTTTCTTGTTCCTTTTTCTTCTATTACTTTAAGTGCTATCTTTTTGAAAGAAGAAATAACTATTTCAATTGTTATTGGGACTATTTTAACTATAATCGCAGTTAAAATTCTCAATGATATAAAAATCTTTAAAAGTAGAAAGAAATCACAATGACACAACAAAACAAAAACATATTTTATATCTTAATGATTCTTGCAATGGCAGGATGGGGAGCATCGTGGGTAAATGCAAAAGTACTAAGCTCTTATATAAATGAGTATGAATTAATATTTTTTAGAAACCTTTTTACAATAATTACTTTAGCACCTGTACTAATAATTACAAGAAAATATTTTTATATTAATAAAAGAAGTTTTTTGCTTGCTATTTTAGCTTCTGTTATTATGATTGTATATTTAAAGTGTTATTTTTTAGGAACAAAATATGGAACAGCATCTCTTGGTGGTGCACTTGTAACTACTCTTATTCCTATTAATACATTTATTATTATGGCACTATTTTGGGGTAAAAAGATACTTAAAAAAGACATATTTGCTTTAGGACTTGGAGCAGTTGGAGTACTTACAATGCTAAATGTTTGGTCATTTTCGCATGAACAAATATTCTCAATACAAAATATGTATTTTCTAGGTGCTTCAATTTTATGGCCCGCTTTAACAATTACAAGTTCTAAAATAACAAATACTTCGCCAATGGTTTTTGGTATGTATATGTATTTGATTTCAACTGTTATTGTAAGTTTATTCTTTGTAGATTTTTCTAGCATAAACTATGAAGCTTTTGATTCAATCTTTTGGCTAAATATATTAGTACTTGCAGTAATTGCAACTACATTTGCAACTACTGTTTATTTTATTGGAATTGAAAAACTTGGGACAAATGAAGTAAGTTCTTTTATATTTTTAGTTCCATTTTTTGCTATTATTTTTAGTATAATATTTTTAAAAGAAGAAGTACATATCACAACAATAATTGGTGTAATTTTAACAGTAATTGCAGTAAAAATTTTGAATAATATTGTAATATTTAAGAAGAAGATTGAAAAATAATTTAAATACTTTTACCCTATCAGGTTTAATTATTGGTCCAATCTTAGGTTCAGGGTTAATACTTCTTCCTCCACTACTTTATAATATGGTTGGTGATTTTTCACTTATTATTTGGGCTATTATTTTATCATTAGGTTTTGTCTTTGCATTAATCTTCGGAAAACTAGCTGTTTTATTTCCAGGAGAAGGTGGAGTTAGTCTTGCAACAAAAGAGGCTATGGGAAAGAAGTATCAATTACTTACCTCTTTTTATCTTATTTGTGCTGTTTTCTTTGGTCCAGTTGCTGTTTTAATAATTGCTGCAGAGTTTATAAAACCCTACTTTCAAAATACCTCTCTTGAATTATTAGGCTTTTTTATTTATATACTTACATATTTACTTCTATTAATAAAGATTAATTTTCTTGGGAAATTAATGTTAATAGTAAGTTCAGCAATTACATTAATTTTTTTAATTTCAAGTATAAATATTTTAGTAAATACAAATGAGTTTAACTTCTCTTTAGTAAAGATTTCAATTGATGAGTTTGGTCATTCTTTAATTATTGTATTCTGGTCCATTGTAGGCTGGGAAGTAATTGGGAATTATTCAAATGAAGTTGAAAAGAAAAAAACACTTACAAATGCCGTTAAATTATCAGCTATTATAATATCACTTGTTTATATTTTGACAACACTTGCTATTTGTTTTGGAGAGTTTCCTAAAGAAGAAGATTTTAAATTAGTATGGATAATAGAACCAATTTTCCAAGAATACTCAAATGCGATATTAGCAAGTGTTTCTATGATACTTTGTGTTGGTACGTTAATACTTTTTGTAGGTGGTGTAGCACGTCTTATATCATCACTAAAGCTTAGTTCATATACTTCAAAACATCTATCAAATAATACACCAATAGCAGCTTTAAACTTTTTATCCTTAATCTATATAATTACATTACTTTTAGTATATTTTAAAGTATTAAGTTTAGATAATTTAGTGGCTTATGCTGATGGTTTTTTTATTGCAAATGCTTTGATTGGTTTAATAACAGCAGTCATGATTTTTGAAAAAGGTTTTCTTAAAAATAGTGCAATAATACTAGCTATACTGTTTTTTATTATTTTACTATTTTCAAATATATTTATTTTATTAGTAATATTTTCTTTATTTTTATTTACTTATTTTAAAAAATAAAATAGGCTACTTATCTTCATCTTCTAAAATTTCTTTTGTTATTGTACTTCCATAAGTAATTAATTCTTTTGCTTTTTGAAAGTCATAAAATTCACAACATTTATTAGGTATATTTATCATAATATCAGGTTGGTGAGATGCTAGTTGATATCTTGAAATAACTTCTTGCATTGTTTCAATAGATTTATTTATTATCTCAAAATAACTAAGCTCTTCTTTTTTTGATATATTTAATTTAAAGAAATTACTTATATTTTCTTTAATACCTTTTTTCTCTTTTTCAAATATATGTTTATGTTTACTTAGAACATTAGTACTACTATTTAAATCAACTGCTATTAGTAAATCAGTAAACTCTGAAATTGTTGGAATAATTGGTAAAGGATTTAAAATTCCTCCATCAAACAGTTCTTTATCATTTAACTTCTTTGGAGTAAAAACAGTTGGAATTGCAATTGAGGCTCTAATTGCATCTTTTAAAGAGCCTTTTTGAAGCCATATTTGCTTCCTATTTGTAATATCAGTTGCAGTTGCTGTAAAAGAAATAGGCAAGTCTTCTATATTAACATCACCTATCATTTCTTCTATCTTATTAAATACTTTTTCACCATTAATCATTCCACTTCTATTAAAAGAAAAATCAACTAATTTTAAAATATCAAAAACATCAAAGTTAAGTACCCATTCTTCATACTCTTCAAGTTTTCCTGCAGCATATAGTCCACCAATTAATGCACCAATTGATGAGCCTGAAATAGATTTTATTTCATAATCATTTGCAATAAGCTCTTTAATAACTCCAATATGAGCATAACCTCTAGCTCCTCCACTTCCAAGAACTAATGATACTGTTTTTTTCTTCTTATTAATCATAATATTTTAAATTACCTATTTTAAAAACTTTCCCAATCATCTGAAGAGTCATTTGATTGAACTACTTTATTTTTTACATCATTTAATTTTGTATTACTTGTTTTTTCTTGTTTATTAGTAACTAAAGGTTCTTCTAATTTTACTAGTTCTACAATCTTTGCTTCTACTTTATCTTTTCCAATAAATTCTTTATCATTTGCATTTTGAACAACTTTATTTGCAATTGTCAATGTTGATTGTGCAATATTTCTAGTTTGAGAAGCTACCTCTGCATTTTTTTGTGTTTGTGTATCTAATGCAGATATCGAACTATTAATTTGTTCAATTCCAAGCTGTTGTTCTTTAGAAGACTTTTCAATATCACTTATTAAATCCGATGTATTCGATATATTATTACTTAATTCACTATACCCTTTAATCATTTCATCTGCAATATTTTTACCATCATTAGCTTTTGATGTTGCACTTTCTACTAAATTTTTAATCTCTTTTGCTGCTTCTGCACTTCTACTTGCAAGATTTCGCACTTCTGCTGCAACAACAGCAAAACCTTTTCCTGCCTCTCCTGCAGTTGCTGCTTCAACTGCTGCATTTAAAGAAAGAATATTAGTTTGGAAAGCGATCTGATCAATTACTGAAATAGCATCACTAATTGAATTTACTTGTGTATTAATTTCATCCATAGATAAAGTTGTTTTATTTGCTAATTCTTGACCTTGAGAAGCAGATAAATTTAAGTCATTTGCATAACCTGACATTTTAATAATACTATTTGTATTACCTTCCATTTGACTTGTTACTTCTTCTAAAGCTGCGGCTGTTTCTTCTAAAGAAGCTGCAGCTTGAGTTGAAGATGTACTTAAAGTTTCTACATTTGACATAAGAGTATTTGAACTATTTTGAAGAGTTAATCCATTAGATTTATTTTCAACTAAAATTTCATTAATAATATTAGCTAATGAATTTATACCTAAAGAAATATCCCCATTGTCATTTTCAATTCTATGATTAAAATTTAAAGATTGATAAGATTTCAATGCATCATCAAGTTTTGTCATGTCAGAACAAATTTTATTTGACATAGTTTTTAACATTTCATTAAAAAGATTTTTTAACTCTTCTAAGTTTTCATTTTCTGTTTTTGCATTCACAGTGTTTTCAATTTGACCTTGATTAACTTTATTTACAATATTTTTTACATCTTCAATTAAAGCTATATCTTGTTCAATTAAGTTTTTAGTATGTTCAATATTTTTGTTTATAACATTTGACATTTTACCAAACTCATCATTTCTACTATCATCTAATTTTTCAACTGTAGCAACTTCTTTGTTTAAATAAGAGAAAAAGTTTAATAAACCTTCTTGAAAATTATCTAAAGAAGAAACTATTCTTTTAATTATAATAAAAAATATAATACATGCCATAACTATTAAAATCAAACCTAATACAATTTGACTAGTTTCAGCAGAAGCAATTTGGCTATCAATTTCATTAGCTCTTAAATTATTTTCTTCTATATGTTCTTTAATCCATTTATCAAGTTTAATAGTTAATTTTTCTGCAAAAGGATCAAGTTCAAGCATCATCTTATTACCTTCAGTTGGGCCATCTTTAACATAAGTATTTGCCATTTTTAAACCAATATTATAAAAACTTGCGAAATCTTTTTTAAATTCTTCTAATTCTTGTACCATTTCTGGTTCATTATATCTCTCGTGTTCTGTAATTACATGATCTAGAATTTTATTTCCACTAACAAAATATTCTTTTGCAATTCCAAATCCATCATCAAAACCTTCTGCTGCTCTAGTTGCAGAAACATCAGTAAACCACTGCTGAACTTGAATAACATCTCTTTGCAAATTTAAGAAACTAAAGACATGAGGAAGAATTTCTCTTTCTTTTTCAATTACTTTATTTTCTATATCTTTTAATTGAATACTATTAACTACAATATTTACAACTGCAATTAAACTAATTATAAAACCACCCATTAGTAATATTGTTTTTAATGAACTATTTTTAAACATTTAACATCCTATTTTTATTTAATTTTATCTTGCGTAAGAACAATCGTTTATATCTAAAGTAATTCCATTAATATAAACAGGACATTCAGTTGCTAGCCAAACAATTGCTTTTGCAACTTCTTCTGGTTGAGCAAATCTTCCTGATGAAACAGTCTTTTTAAACTCTTTTTTTCTCTGCTCTGAGTTATCTTTTTGCATATCAGTTTCAGTTGGACTTGGAGCGATACAATTTACAGAAATTCCATATGCACCTAATAATTTTCCGTATATTTTAGTAGCATTTATAAGCCCTGCTTTTGCAATACCATACCAAACATCAGGATGTCCGATTTGTCCTGCAATTGATGCAACGTTTACAATTCTTCCATTTTTTTGTTTTTTCATATTTTCGCATAATAAATTCATAAGTTCAACTGGAGCGTGTAAATCCACATTCATGATTTTCTCTTTTGCCTCTTTAGGATAATTATCATAAGTATATTTTGGTTGCATAAAACCAGCATTATTAATCAAAATATCTATATTTCCAACTTCTTTTGCTAATTGCTCTAAATTTTCAATATTTGATAAGTCATACTCTATTTCTGTAACATTAGGAAGACCTCCTAAAGCAAAATCTTTGAAATCTCTAGCTACTACTATTACTTCATAATCAAGTGCTAACATAGCTTGTGAAACTGCTAAACCTATTCCTTTATTTCCACCTGTTACTAATACTCTTTTAGACATATTTTTCCTTGTTTATCTTTTATATTATTATAATAGTTTAATTTTTATTTATATTGGTTTAATTTAATAATATGTATTATGTTTACAATACAGCATTTAAGTATAAATAATAATAAAAGGTGGTATTAAAATGTATAAAAATGAAAAACAAATATTAAATATAATTAAATATACGCCACCTGTATTTGTATTAACAATTTCTATAATTATTTCTGTTTTTTTATATATAGACAAACAATCAACACTAGAAAAAGAAAAAAAACAAATAAAAACAAATTTTATACGAAGTAATAAATTAAAAATTAAAAATGATACTCATAGATTACATGATTTTATTGTAGAAACAAAAAAAGATACAGAAAAGTTTTTAAAAGAAAATATTAAAAATAGAGTTTATGAAGCACATAGAGTTGCAAGTAGTATATATAATGAAAATAAAGATATTAAATCTGAACAAGAAATAAAACAAATGATTAAAAATGCACTTAGACATATAAGATTTAATCAAGATAGAGGTTATTATTTCATCTATTCAATGGAAAACTATGAATGTATTTTGTTACCACTTGCAAAAAAACTTGAAGGTACAAGTTTTTATAATTTTAAAGATGGCAAAGGTGAATATCTTACAAGAAAAATTGTAAAACAAGTAAAAGAAGAACAAGAAGGATTTTTAACTTGGTCTTATCATAAACCAGATGATATGACTAAGCAATATAAAAAAATAGGTTTCAATAAATATTTTGAACCATATAATTGGTTTATAGGGACAGGAGAATATTTTGTAGATTTTGAAAAGCTTGTTAAAAAAGAAGTATTAAATTATACTCAAAAACTATCATCTGATAAAAATAATTATTATATGATTTTAGATTATAATGGCGAAGTATTAGCAAATAATAATAAAATGGATACATTATCAGAAATGACTACTTCTACAAAAAAAGAACTAATCCATATTGCAAAAACAGGTAGTGGTTATCTTTCATATAAAAATGATGATAATACTGCTAACAATACAATCAAAACAAGTTATTCAAAAGGTTTAAAAAATTGGAATTGGGTAATTACTAAGATTTTTTATGAAAATGATATGAGCAATCTTTTTATTCAAAAAGAAAAAGAATTAAACAAGAAATTCAATAAAAATATTTTATATATATTTACTGTTGCTATTATTTTAACATCTATACTTCTTGCTGTATCTTTTTATATATCGAGAATTTTGAATATAAAATTTAATAAATATAGAAAAGATATTCAAAATCATATAGAAGAGAATACTAAGCAAAATCATTTATTATCACAACAAGCTAAAATGGCTGCAATGGGAGAAATGCTTGGGAATATTGCACATCAGTGGAGACAGCCTTTATCTTTAATTACAACAGCTGCTAGTGGTATGAAATTACAAAAAGATTATGACACTCTTGATGATGATACATTTAATGATTCAATTCATAATATTACAAATTCAGCTCAATATTTATCAAAAACTATTGATGATTTTAGAAATTTTTTCAAAACAGATAAAATTAGTAAACATTCAAGTATCTTAACTGTAATTGAAAAAACTTTAAAATTAACAAATGCACAACTGAAAATCAATGATATAAATTTGAAAAAAGAGCTTATAGAATATGAAGTTTATGGTGTTGAAAATGAGTTAATTCAAGCATTAATAAATATTATAAATAATTCAAAAGACGC
>Ga0193962_1001358_pt1 | contig 11427 bp, 10 predicted proteins | sample FB_5_MG_FD_140335 | JGI IMG/M metagenome (GOLD analysis project Ga0193962, IMG submission 140335) | Microbial mat bacterial communities from the Broadkill River, Lewes, Delaware, United States - FB_5_MG | ecosystem: Environmental > Aquatic > Freshwater > River > Microbial mats | place: USA...
ATTAACAGCAGTTTGGGGAGTACAACCAATAGGAACAATAAAAGAAGCACATGCCTCTAAAATGTTTCAAAAGATGTTAGTATCATTAGAGCAAAAAGGCTTACTTCAAAAAGAAGGACCTTATGTAGCAACAGTAGGGTATCCAGTAGGAATGCCAGGAAGTACAAATACAATTAAGATTTTAACTGAGTCTGAGATTGAATATTATTTGAATTTTAAGGGAAAGAAGTAAAATTTAATATTATTTAGTGTATCTAAAAAAGGGCTAAATAATAGCTCCTTTTTTTATATCTGACTTATAGATTTTTCTATTTTTAAAATAGATTTTTTTTCTAATTCTTCTTCTAAATTGTCTTTGTAAATCATAACAAAGTTATTAGATACATTTTCCTTTAAGCTAACAATTTCATCATTTTTTAATGTAGAAGTATCTAAAATTGCCTTACTAATATTATCACTACTATTGATTTTTAAAAACTCATTTATATTAGTAGCTTGAATAACTTCATATTTTTTTCTTAGTTCTACAATCATAATAATGAAAGTAATTGGATTATTATTTAAAATTAAAACTTTTTCTACTTTTTTTACACTCTCTTTTGGTGCAGGAATAATTTCATCTACAATTTTGCTACTTTGAATAATTTTACTTTTTTCTTGTGTGATCTCAACATTTTTTGGAAGAATTATTTCAAAAGTTGTACCAATATTAATTTCACTATTAACAAATATTTTACCTTTAAGAAGAGAAACTAATTCTTTTGTAATAGATAAACCAAGTCCTGTACCACCATATTTTCTACTTGTACTTCCATCTACTTGTTTAAATCTATCAAAGATAGTAGCTAATTGATTTTCGGAAATTCCTATGCCATCATCTTTAACAAGAATTCTAATATATTCGCTATCATCTTTAACATTTAAAGATATATTACCTTTATTTGTAAACTTAATAGAATTACTAAGAAGGTTATCAATTATCTGATTAAGTCTGTAATCATCACTATTGATAACTGATATCGTACTATCAATGTTTAAAGATAAATTTAATGATTTCGCATTAGCTTGTTCTGAAAACTTATTATAAAGTTTGTCAAAAAAATCTTTTAGAATAATTTTATCATTGTTTACTTCAAGCGTTCCCTTATCTATTTCTGTTAAGTCTAAAAGATCATTTACTAATAAAAGCAAATCTTTTCCACAATTATTTATTATTTCTATACTTTTTACATCTTTTTCATCAAGATTCTCTTTAGAATTCTTCTTCATTATTGAAGAAATTATATTTATTGAATTTAAAGGAGTTTTTAATTCATGACTTATATTAGCCAAAAATTCATCTTTTGATTTATTTGATTCTTCTGCAACTTCTTTAGCTTCATAAAGTTTGATTGTTCTTTCATTAAGCACACCAATCATATTTACAAAGTTATTACTTAATTTATCTATTTCTTCAATATTAGTATCAAGAACTTTTATTTCATTATTCATGTTCATTATTTTAGATGTTTGTTTAGAAAGTTTAGTAATTGGAGTTGTAATACTATCTGAGAATTCATTAGTTCTTTTTAGTAATAAATAAAAGAATATTATATAGAAAAGTAATAAAAAGGCAATTGCTGCATAACCAATTTTATTTGATAAGTTTTGAAGTATTTCAATAGAAGAAAAAATATTTTTCTTGTCAATTAATACCAATAATTTCCAACCAGTCTCATTTACATCTTGTTCATAAACTAAATAATCTTTACCATTAAGCCCGAAAGATGCTTCTTTGATATTATTTTCTAATATATTCTTAAAATGTTTAGCAGAATCACTTTTGTTTGTAATAAGATTAAACTCTTCAGGTTTCTCAACTGTTTTTAATATGGCATCAGTATATAGATGTTCTTTTAATTCTTTTAATCCTAATAAATGTTCAATTTCTTCAGACATTGCAATAATCATACCTTTTTCATCTACCATGAATAAATTTGCATTATAAGGCAATTTTTTATCTAATACATTTTTGACAAAAACATCAATAGAAATATCTAAACCTGTAACTCCTTCTAAAAAACCATTATTATAAATTGGAACTAAAGAAGACAGCATCCAACCATTACCAGCAGGATCTAAATAAGCACTAGTCCATGTAGATTTTTTTGTTGGATTATGTTTATTGTCAGCTAAATAATAAAAGTTATAATCTTCCATATGAATATGCTCACCATATTGTTTAGCTACATCATCAATAAATGGATAAAGTCTATTCATATCATCCCAACTATTAAAATATGAAGCAACAATATTGGGATTTATATCAACAACACTTTTTAAAGAAATATCCATAGCTTCAGTAAAAATGGCCTTTTGCTTTTCTTTTTCAGTAATCTTAGTTTTAGACGAATAATATAAACTAGAACCAATTTTATTTTCTTTATAAAAAACACCATTTGGGGCGATATTGAATTTAGGGTTTCCATTTGGTAAACCAAAAACAGAAGGGTTTTCAAAAAGTTTTTCATGTTCTCTTTGAAGTTGAGTATTAATTCTTGAAATTGTACTTAACTTATCACTAATAATATTAGCTTCATTTTCTAGAACTGTTTTACTGTATAGTTTGGCTTCAGCTAAAAGTAATTCTGTATTTTTCGATGAAATATAAGAATTAATAGAAAAGTATAAAACTACTAATGCAACTTCAACAACAAATATTGGTACAAGTGAAAATTTTAAAAAATGCTTTGAAAGTATTTTTTGTAACTTTTCTTGTTTTCCTTTTATTTTTTGCACGATAGCTCCTAAGTATTATGGATTTTATTATTAACATTGTATAGTTAAAAAGTATCAAAATAGTATTATTATTAAAAATATAATTTTATTTTATTCTTTTAAATGCTTTAATAAAGCTATCGTGTATAAATAATAATAAAAATACTATAAAAATAACATTTACAAGTTTTATATATTATTTGAAGTACTTTTGTTGTAAAATCTAAGAATAAATAAATAGAAAAAAGGATAAGAATAGTGAAAAAAAGTTTATTAACTATATCTTTAATATCAGCAGCATTATTTATAAATGGTTGTGAAGAAAAACAAAATAAAATAAATAGATATTTACAAAACTGGACAGGTGTAAATGGTGTAATTGAAATATATGCGGGTGAAAAACTTGTAAAAAGATTTATAAAAATAGATAAACTTTCTACTGCAATTTCTACTGACGGAAAAGATTCTAGAAATTACAGATATGGATATGGATTTTTAGATGAAAATTTAAATTTTAAGCAAGATAGTAATGAAAAGAAAGTTTATTTTGAAGTTTCTGATTATTCAACTTATGTTTTTTTTGAAAACCCAGGTCAATAATATGAAAAAGTATATTTTCTTAATTCTATGCTCTTTCTTTTTTACTTCATGTGCTACATGGACAGGTATAAAGCAGGATACTTCAACTGCATGGCAAGTGATAAAAGACTTATCATCAAAAGGTTGGGAAACAACTAAAGATGTATCATCTGATGCATATAATGGAACAAAAGAAAAAATTGATGAAATTGCTAAGTAGTAATAAATTTAATAAATGGAGCTGGTGAAGGGACTTGAACCCCCGACCTGCTGATTACAAATCAGCTGCTCTAGCCAAGCTGAGCTACACCAGCAACAGTGTTATTATAAATTCTTAAAAAGTTTAAGAATGGTGTCAAGAGAGAGACTTGAACTCTCGACCTCCGGCTTATGAGACCAGCGCTCTAGCCAGCTGAGCTACCTTGACTTATGGCTAATTTGGTTGCGGAAACTGGATTTGAACCAGTGACCTTCGGGTTATGAGCCCGACGAGCTACCGTGCTGCTCTATTCCGCGACCTATAAATTTTAATGATTAAATAATCAAAAAAATAAACTCTTAAATGGATGGGGTAGAAGGATTCGAACCTTCGAATGACGGCACCAAAAGCCGTTGCCTTACCACTTGGCGATACCCCAATCGTTTAAGTGACGAAATTATAGTAAAAAAGTATACTATTGTCAATAGCTTTTAGATTAAATTTTAATATTTTTGATATAATAACAAAAATATCAAATACTATATAAAGAGAATAAAAATGAATGCAATACAAAGAGTAAAAGAAGCTATTTTAGAAATTCAAAAAGGTAATATGGTTATTATGCTTGATGATGAAGATAGAGAAAATGAAGGTGACCTAGTTTATGCTGCAGCACTAAGCACACCAGAAAAAGTAAATTTTATGGCAACACATGCAAAAGGTTTAATTTGTGTTTCAGTTACAAAAGAAACTGCTAATAAATTAGAATTAAATCCTATGGTAAACTCTAATACTTCATCTTATGAAACTGCTTTTACAGTTTCAGTTGATGCTGTTGATGCTTTAACAGGTATTAGTGCAGGGGAAAGAGATGACACTATTAAAATTCTTGCTAATCCTATTTCAAATGCAATTCAATTAGCTCGTCCAGGACATATATTTCCATTAATTGCAAAAGATGGTGGAGTATTAGTACGAACTGGACATACAGAAGGAAGTGTTGATTTATGTAAATTAGCAGGATTAAATGGAGAAGCTGTTATTTGTGAAATCATGAAAGAAGATGGAACAATGGCAAGACGAGATGATTTAGATATTTTTGCCAATAAGCATGATATGAAACAAATTTATATTTCTGATTTAGTTGAATACAGATTATCACATGAAAAACTTGTTGAAGAAGTTTCAAGTTGTGATATACAATTTTTTGGTACTAATACAATTAAAAAAGAATTCAAAGATCATTTAGGAAGTATTCATACAGCTATATTATTTGGAGATATAAGTGAAGTTAGTCATGTTAAATTTCATACAGTAATTCCTGATATAAAACTTTTTCTAAATGATGAAAAATTACATTCAATGCTTAAAACAATAAATTTCTTACAATCAAAAGGTGGAATTCTAATATTTTTAAGTGATGATCAAACATCAAAAGAATCTCAAAAAGATTATGGAATAGGGGCTCAAATATTAAGCACTCTTAATGTTAAACAATTAAAACTAATGACAAGTGGAGGAAAACATTCCTTTGTTGGTTTAAATGGATTTGGTTTAGAAATATTAGAAGAAATACAAATAGAGTGTTAATACACTCTATTTATTTTAATTTTATTAACTTACAGCAGATTTAATTAATTCTAATGTTCTTTGAGGAATCACCATCTCTTTAGATAATGAACTTTCATTATTTTTGTAATATTTTGATTCTAATATCGTATTTATCTTGTCTTGAAACTTTTCAATTACAGTTTCTTGTGTATCTTTATCTTCAATATCTAAGAATTGTTTAGGTTCTTGATTTATAATACGAGCAAATCTAAAGTCAAATAATGATTTATTATCAAACTCTTCATTAAATGTTTTACAAATAGCCTTATAAACATCATTTAATTCAGCCTCATACTTTCTATAAATAGTACCAGCAGAATCATTTAAATATTTATTGAAATTACCATAATCAAGTAATAGTTCTTTGATTTCATCTTGTGTTAAACTATCATTTTCAACATCAAATTTTTTTGATAATAAATGATTACAACAATAGTGTACCACTTCTTGCTCATTTACTTTAAGATTATTTAAAAATTCAGATATTTTCATTAATTTCTCCTATAATTTGTAATAAAAAAAAGGAGTGAAAATTAATCCACTCCTTTTAACATTAAATTTTATAAAAAATTATACTCTATAAAATTGGTCCTGCAGCTGTGAAATCATATTCACTTTCTAAAGTTAAGTATTTTTTAAAGTTTTCAATATACATTGAAGCTAATTTCTTTTTAGTTTCATCATATTCTGCTTTACTTTCCCAAGTATTTCTAGGATTTAATACTTTAGTTTCAACACCATTTAGTGTTTTAGGAATTGCAAGATTAAAAATAGGTAATGTTTCAAATTCAGAGTTTTCAATAGAACCATCTAAAATACCATTAATACAAGCTCTTGTATTTTTAATAGTCATTCTAGTTCCAACTCCATAAGCTCCACCTGTCCATCCTGTATTTACAAGGTAAACATTAACATTGTGCTTATCAATTTTTTGACCTAATAACTCTGCATAAACTGTTGGATTTAATGGTAAGAATGCTTCACCAAAACAAGATGAGAATGTAGCAACTGGCTCAGTAATTCCTCTCTCTGTTCCTGCAACTTTTGCAGTATAACCACTTAAGAAGTAATACATAGCTTGTTGTTTATCAAGTTTTGCAACTGGTGGTAAAACACCAAATGCATCCGCACATAAGAAAATAATATTAGTAGGATGTCCACCCATCATATCTGGTGTATGATTTTCAATATGATTAATAGGATAAGAAACTCTTGTATTCTCAGTTTTAGAACCATCTGAATAATCAACAACACCATTTTCATCATATACAACATTTTCTAATATTGCACCTTTTTTAATAGCACCAAAGATTTCAGGTTCTGAACTTGAATCTAGATTAATTACTTTTGCGTAACATCCACCTTCAAAGTTAAATACTCCATGATCATCCCAACCATGTTCATCATCACCAATTAAAGCTCTTTTAGGATCTGTTGATAGTGTTGTTTTTCCAGTTCCTGATAAACCAAAGAATAAAGCTGTATCGCCATTTTCTCCAATATTAGCAGAACAGTGCATTGCAAGCTTACCTTCTAAAGGAAGCCAGTAATTCATCATTGAGAAAACACCTTTTTTCATCTCACCAGCGTACCAAGTACCACCAATGATTGCAACATTATCTTCTACATTAAATACAACATATACTTCTGAATGTAAATTGTGACTAGCATAAGCCATGTCAACAGTTTTACAAGAATTATAAATTGTAAAGTCTGGAACAAAATTATCAATCTCTTCTTGTGTTTGAGGCATGATAAACATATTTTGAATAAAATGTGCTTGCCAAGCAACTTCAGTTATAAATCTTACAGATTTTCTTGAATCTAAAGATGCACCACAATATACATCAGTAACAAATAAATCTTTGTTACTTAATTGTTTTTTTGAAGTAACTAATAATTCTTCATAAACTTCTTTAGATACCTTTTGATTTATATCACCCCAAGCAATATATTTATTCGATGGATCTTGATTAACAAAAAATTTATCTTTTGGACTTCTACCTGTAAAAATACCTGTATCTATCATTAATGCACCAGTTGAAGACACTTTCGCACCTTCATTTGCAACTGCATAATCTATTAATGCATCTACATCAAGATTTCTTTTAACCATTCCAACGTTTTCTAAACCTAAAGAGTCTTTAATTTCAGACATAATTTAATTCTTCCTACTAATTAATTTTTATTTAAATATTGATAAAAGGACACCCGCTGCAACGGCTGATCCAATTACCCCAGCAACATTAGGACCCATCGCATGCATTAATAAAATGTTCGATGAATCATATTGTTGAGCTTCTTTACTTACAACCCTTGCTGCCATTGGAACTGCTGATACACCAGCTGCTCCAATTAAAGGATTGATTTGATTTTCTTTTGAACTTAATAAATTCATAAGTTTTGCCATTAAAACACCCATAGCAGTACCTGCTGAGAATGCTAAAAGACCAATTGCCATAATTCCCATAGTTTCAGCAACTAAGAATTGTTCAGCTGCAAGCTTTGAACCAACTCCTAATCCTAAGAATATAGTAACTATATTAATCAATGAATTCTGCATTGTATCAGAAAGTCTATCAACAACTCCTGATTCCTTAGCAAAGTTACCTAAACATAGAGCTCCAATAAGTGGAGATGCATCTGGTAAAATTAGTAAAGTTAACATTACTACTACTAAAGGAAATACTATTTTCTCTAATTTTGAAACTTTTCTTGCTGTTTTCATTCTAATTTTTCGCTCAGCTACAGATGTAAACATTCTCATAATTGGAGGTTGAATAACTGGAACTAAAGCCATATAAGAATAAGCAGCAACTGCAATCGCACCTAATAATTCAGGTGCTAATGCAGAGGCTATAAATATTGATGTTGGACCATCTGCTCCACCAATAATAGAAATAGCAGCAGCTTGTTCTAATGTAAATTCGATACCTGGTACATATTGTGATAATAATACTGCTGCAACTAATGAACCAAAAATACCAAATTGAGCTGCACCACCAAGTAATGCAGTTTTAGGATTTGCTAATAATGGACCAAAGTCAGTCATAGCTCCAACTCCCATAAAAATTAGAAGAGGGAAAAATCCATTTGTTATACCCATATTATAAATAATACCAAGCATTCCATCAGCACCAGCTATTTCAGCGATTGGAATATTGGCTAAAATTCCACCAAACCCAATAGGTATCAAAAGTAGTGGCTCAAAACCTTTTTTGATTGCTAAATAAAATAGAACAAAACAAATTATAATCATAATAACTCTACCAAAGCTTTGTGCAAACTTTGTTAGTTCTTCACCATGAGGGCCTTTTAATCCTTCTTGAGGATTAAGAATCGCTTTTATCCCAGTTGTACTGTAAAATGAATCAACTAAACCAGACATAGATTTTGATTCATACTCTTTTTTCTCTCCTGCAACTTCAACAGGTGCTGTTGCTGCAAAAGAGTTTACTGTGAATACACAAAAGAGGGTAAATAAAATTAAAAATAAACTTTTTTTCATTATTACTCCAATAAACTATTAACCAATAATGGCTAAAGTTTGTCCTTCCTCAACTGCTGCATTAGGTCCAACTAAAATTTGTTTAATAGTACCTGCTGCTGGAGCATTAATATCAATTTCCATTTTCATAGCTTCTAAAATCATAATTTGTTGATCTTTTTCAACTTTTTCACCTTCTTTTACAAGGATCTTCCAAACTGCACCATTTACAACAGCAGGAACTTCTACACCTTCACCATTTGAAGCTGCAGGAGCTGCAGCAGCAGGTGCTTCACTTGAAGCAGCTACAGGAGTTACTTGAATGTCTGCATTTCCTTCAGCAATTGATACATTAAACTTTTGACCATCTACTACAACTGTATAGTTTCCATTTGCATTACTCATATTTTTACCTTCTCCTAAATTACATTCTTTATCATTTTCACATGTAGAATCATTTTTTCTAATATTTAATGGTGATTCACCTTTTAAAAATGCGATACCTTTTTCATCACAAGCAGCAGCAATGAAAATGTTTTCTTCACTAGCTTCAATACCTTCCATTTCTAATCTTTGTTTCCAAACAGATATTTTTTTCTTTTCATCTCTATCTGCAATATCTAAAGGATTTTCTTTAGTTGGTTCCATTTTTAGTTTTTCAGCAGCAAGAGCTACAATTTCTTCATTTGGTGCTACTGGAGTTTTACCAAAATATCCTAATACCATTTTTCCATAACCTGGAGCTATTTGTTTCCATGGTCCAAACATAACATTAGCATATGCTTGTTGCCAATAAAATTGTGATACTGGAGTTACAGAAGTACCATAACCACCTTTTTCAACAACTTCTCTCATAGCTTTAATTACTTCTGGGAATTTATCTAAAGTTCCATTATCTCTCATCATTTGAGTGTTTGCTGTTAAAGCACCACCTGGCATTGGTGAGAAAGGAATTAAAGGAGAAACTTGAGTAGCTTCTGGTGGAATAAAGTAATCTTTTAATTGATGAGCTAAAACTTCTTGATATTTTAGAACTTTTTCAATTTCTAAACCACCTAAATCAAAGTTTTTACCTTTTACAGCGTGTAACATAGTTAAAATATCTGGTTGTGAAGTTCCACCTGAAACTGGACTTGCTGCTAAATCAATACCATCAGCACCAGCTTCTAATGCGGCTAAGTAACCAGCAACAGATACACCAGCTGTTTCATGAGTATGTAATCTAATATGAGTATCGTTTCCAACTAAATTTCTAGCCATTTGAATTGTTTCATATACTTTTTGTGGAGATGAAGTTCCTGAAGCATCTTTAAAACAAATAGAATCATGAGGAATTCCGCTATCTAAAATTTGTCTTAATGTTTTTTCATAGAAAGCTACATCATGTGCACCTGAACATCCTGGAGGTAAATCCATAAGAGTAACAACTACTTCATGATTTAATCCGTACTTCTTAATACACTCAGCAGAGTATTCTAAGTTTTGTACATCATTTAAAGCATCAAAGTTTCTGATTGTAGTTGTTCCATGTTTTGCGAACATTTTTGCGTGTAAGTCAATTAATTCTCTAGAACCTGTATCTAACATTACTGTATTAATACCACGTGCTAGTGTTTGTAAGTTTGCATCTGGACCAACAATTTCTCTGAATTTGTCCATCATTTCAAATGCATTTTCTTGTAAGTAGAAAAATAAAGATTGGAATCTAGCTCCACCACCAAACTCAAAATGAGTTATTCCTGCATCTTTCGCAGCTTCAACAGCTGGAAAAAAGTCATTCATTAAAACTCTACCTCCAAAGACAGATTGGAATCCGTCCCTAAATGTAGTATCCATGACATCTATATACTTTTTAGCCATTAATATTAACCTTTTAGATTTTTATGATGTTGAACAGCTGCAACAATTGCAGCTACTTTCGCAGTTTCATTACCTGAAGCAGAAGGCGTAGGCCTTTTAACTGGTTCTATTTTCTTTTCAGGAAAATATTTTGTTAATAATGCAGCTTGAGCTTTAAGCACAAAAATCATAATAATCAAAAATGAGAATACAACACCCATTCCTAACATCATAAATTTTAATGCTTCCGTAACTAAGTTTAATTCCATAACAGTCTCCGTGGTTACCACAATGTGATTATTAATGTAATAATATATTAAACTAGCTTTAGTAACATTTATAAGTATCTTTGATTTTTATTAAATTTATAAATTTGGTTTTTTTATAATACTTTATCTCCAAACTGGTAAATTAAAGTGTCTACTTTATGAAAAAAATCCATAACGTTATTTTTAGTTTCAATAATTTTTCTTGCCATTTTGTATCCTTTAGTATTTAATATTTCAAATTTTATAATATTTTTTCAAAACTATTGAAAAATATTGCAAATTGTAATATAATTGTGTAAATAGTATGTAAGGAAGAAAAAATGCTAATTGTAAGTGAAATTATAGATAAATTAAAAGACATATTAAGTGCAGATGGTGTTAATGGAAAAATATTTGATAAAGATGTTGCTACATCTTTAGAACTTTCACAAGCTAATTTTGCCACTATGAAAAATAGAGGAAAGATACCATACTCAAATATCTTAAACTTTTGTGCAAAGAAGAAAATTTCAATTAATTGGTTACTTTACAACCAAAACCCAGGTTCTCTTGTTGATAGTACCGATAAATACTGGATTAAATATTTTCCTGAAGTAAGTGTTAGTGCAGGTGGGGGTGCTTATGAAAATGATGATGACTTTGAATCTTTAGAAGTTCCAGCTTATTTTGTAAATATGTTAGGTGGG
>Ga0193962_1001363_pt1 | contig 11408 bp, 11 predicted proteins | sample FB_5_MG_FD_140335 | JGI IMG/M metagenome (GOLD analysis project Ga0193962, IMG submission 140335) | Microbial mat bacterial communities from the Broadkill River, Lewes, Delaware, United States - FB_5_MG | ecosystem: Environmental > Aquatic > Freshwater > River > Microbial mats | place: USA...
TTACTCAAGATAACTCATTATTTAATCTTTCTATAAAAGAAAACCTTTTGTTTGCCAAAAAGAATGCAACAAATAAAGATATAATCAAAGCATTAAAAGATGCACAAGCTGATTTTGTATTTGATTTGGAAGATTGAATTAATACTGTAATTTGAGAAAGAGGACTAAAGCTTAGTTGATGAGAAAAACAAAGACTTAGTATAGCTAGGTTATTCCTAAAGGATCCTAAGGTGTTAATATTAGATGAGGCCACAAGTGCTTTAGATAATAAAACTGAGAGATTAATTCAAAAAGCTTTAGATAAACTTATGAAATGAAGGACTTCGGTTGTTATTGCTCATAGGTTATCTACTATTCAAAACTCTGATAAAATATATATGTTGGAAAATTGAGAAATAGTTGAAAAATGAGCTTATACTGAATTAATGAATAAAAAATGAAAATTCTTTCATTTAGCAAATCCTGAACATTTAATTTTAAATTAAAAATATGATAAAACACCTTTGAATAATTATGGATTGAAATCGTAGATGGGCAAAAAGTAAATTTCTACCTGCAATTGCATGACATAAAGCTTGAGCTGATAATGTAAAAACAATAACTAAATTAGCTGAGGATAAATGAGTAGAATTCTTAACTCTGTGGGCATTATCTACTGATAATTTAAATAAAAGACCAAAAGAAGAAATAGAATGAATTATTAAATTAATTAATAATATAGAAAGTTTTTTGTGAGAAATGTTAGATGATAATCTAAAGTTTGAAACTATATGAAATATAGCAAAATTACCTCAAGAATCACAAGATATTCTAAATAGAGTTAAAGAAAAGACTAAGAATAACACCTGAATTACTTTAGTTATAGCTCTTATATATTGATGACAAGATGAAATTGTTAGAGCTACAAAAAAGATTATTACTGAATGATTAAATCCTGATAATTTAACTAAAGATAAATTTAGAGAATATCTAGATACAGCTAATTATCCTATACCTGATGTAATTGTAAGAACTTGAGGTGATATTAGACATAGTTGATTTCTTCTTTTTGATAGTGAATATAGTGAATATTTTTTTACAAAAAAATGATGGCCAGAATTTGATTCTAATGAATTAAATAATGTTTTTGATTTTTTTAATAAATCTAAAAGAAACTTTTGAAAATAATAAATAAATTTAATTAAAATGATCCCTACTTGGTATATAGACTATAAAAATATTATTGAAAAATCTCTAAATAGTTATTTGGAATTATATTTTTCTGATGAAAAAAATAAGTGATTAACTGAAATTAAAGACTCAGCAATATATGCAGTTAAATGATGAAAAAGAATAAGATCTATTTTAGCACTGGAATTCTATCTAATTATATCATGAAAAACTATCAAAGATATAAATAAGGATTCAGATATCATTAAATTTTGTATTTCCTTGGAGTTATTACATGCTTATTCTTTGGTGCACGATGATTTGCCAGCAATGGATAATGATGAGTATAGAAGATGAGAATTAACAACATGGAAAAAATATTGATATGCAAATGCTATTTTAGTTTGAGATTTATTGAATTCTCTTGCTTTTGAAGTTTTAGCAGAAACATGAAATATAGCATTAATTAAAATGTTTTGAAAAGCTGTTTGATTAAAGTGAATGCTTTGATGACAAGTTCTTGATTTATATTATGAAAATAATTTTGATAATTTATCGTTAGATAATTTAATTGAAACTCACAATAAAAAAACTGGTGCATTAATAGAAGTTTCAGTTTTAGGAGGGACACTTCTTTGAAATCTTACTTTAAATAAAGATTCTAAATTTAAAAAAGAAGACGTTTTAAAATATAGTGATTTTTGAAAAAAAATATGATTAGCTTTTCAAGTAAAAGATGACTTATTAGATGAAGAATGAACTTTTGAAGAAACATGAAAAAGTGTTTGAGATGGTGAAAAAAAATGATTTGTTTTTTTTGTATGACTAGAGAAAACAAAAGAGTATTTAGAAAATTTGATAACTGATTGTTTTGTTGTTAGTGATAGTTTAAATTCAGAAAAACTAAATTTTATTATTAATTATATTAAACAAAGAACTAAATAATTTTTATAAAATAAAAGAGTAAGCATAAGCTTACTCTTTTATTTTATAATTTTATCTATTAATCAATATTTTAATGCTTCTTCAGCTGTCATAAAGTTATCTCTATCACAATCTTTTTCTACTTCTTTTATATCTTTTCATGAATGCTTTGCAAGAATTTTATATAATCTATCTCAAGTTTTTATAATATGTTCAGCAGCTAATTTGATATCAGTAGCTTGTCATTCAGCTCATCCTAAAGGTTGGTGAATCATTATTTCACTATGAGGTAGTGAATATCTATGTCATTTTTCTCAACCACATAGAATAATTGAACCCATTGATGCTGATAATCAAATTGAAACAGTATGAACAGGACATGAAACATATTGCATTGTATCATAGATCGCTAATCATGCAGTTACATGTCAACCTGGAGAATTAACATACATTGTAATTGGTGCTTTTGGATCTTGTTTTGCAAGAAATAAAAGTTGAGCAATAACAGTGTTTGCAACATGTGAATCAATTCATTCTCATAAGAAAATAACTCTATCTTCAAGTAATCTTGAATAAATATCATATGCTCTTTCTCAAGATGGTGATTTATCAATTACTGTAGGTATTAATGTGTTTTTAATTTGTTTATCTTTTTGGTAGAACATTCTTTTATGTTTATATAATTAATATATAAATATATATTATCAAAAAAGGTAGTAAATGACTATTTTATATACTTTTTTTATCTTTACATAATATAAAAAACATTTATTAATAATTTTTAACATAAAATATAGTTTTTCTCTTTACAAAGAGATAAATCTACTTAATATATTTTTAATTAATTGATAATTATAATTTGATTATATGGTAGTTACTAGATTTGCACCAAGCCCAACAGGATATTTACATATTTGAAGTTTAAGAACCGTTTTATTTAATTATTTATTCACAAGAAAAAATAATTGAAAATTTATGCTTAGAATAGAAGATACTGATAGAACTAGACTTGTTGATTGAAGTGTTGAAAATATGATAAATATTTTAGCAGAAGTTTGATTAATTCCTGATGAAGGACCTAATAATCCAGGCGAAAAATGACCGTATTATCAATCTGAAAGATTAGATATTTATAAAAAATATATTAACGAACTAATTGAAAAAGATTTAGCTTATTATTGTTTTTGTTCAAGTGAAAGGTTAACTGAACTTAGAGAAGAACAAGAATCTTTAAAATTACCAACAAAATATGACAAAAAATGTAGATTTTTAACTGAAGATGAAATAAAAGAAAAATTAGATTCATGAGAACCTTATACAGTTAGATTAAAAGTTCCAGAAAACCAAGAAATCGAATTTATTGACCAAGTTAGAGGAAAAATAACTATAAATTCTAAAGAAGTTGACGAACAAGTTTTACTTAAAACGGATTGATTCCCAACATATCATTTTGCTGTAGTTGTTGATGATTATTTAATGTGAGTTACTGATATTATTAGATGAGATGAATGGATTCCTTCTACACCTAAACATATTCTTTTATATAAAGCGTTTGGTTGGGAAGTACCAAAATATAGTCATGTACCACCACTTGTTTGAGCTGATAGAAAAAAATTATCAAAAAGAACTTGAGATGTAGCAGTTGAAAGATACGTAGAAAAAGGTTATTTAGTTGAAGCTTTAATGAATTTTTTAGCTTTACTTGGATGGAATCCAAAGACTACTGAAGAATTCTTTTCTATGGATGAATTAGTAGAAAGATTTGAACTTGCTAATGTACAAAAAGCAGGAGCTTTCTTTGATATTGAAAGATTAGATTTTTTCAATGCTCACTATTTAAAAACAATGGATGGTAATATTGTTTATAATAAATTTATCACTTATTTAAAAAGGTATGATTCAGAATTTTTAGATTTAATCTCTCAATTTCCTGAAGATTATAATAAAAAAGTTTTCAATGAATTAAAAACTAGAATTAAAAATTTCTCTGAATTTAAAGGATTTACAACTTTTTTCTATGCTGAATCTAAAATACCAGCTGAAGATTTAATGGTTAATCAAAAAATGAAAATTACAGATATTGATATTGTTAAAAAATGATTAGAATTAACTCTTGATATTTTAAATAATAAAGTCTGAGAATTTGAATCAATTAATGATGTAAAAGAAATTTTTGTTGAAAAAATCAAAGAAGCAGAAATGAAGAATTGACAAGTATTATGGCCAGTAAGATGTGCTTTATCTTGAGAACAATTTTCACCATGAACTTTAGAATTAATATATATTCTTTGAATAGAAAAATCTATTGAAAGAATTGAAAAAACTTTAAAATCAATTATTTAATTTAAATTTTAAATATTTAAATTAATGTGTTAACATTAGTGAGTATATTTAATAAAAAGAAAAATGAATTACGAAGCATTACAATGATTAGTTAACTCCATTATATCAACATTTAAATGTGTTGATTGTTCTTCGGAAGTTAATCAAAAAGATTTAAATATAAAGGCAATAGAATGAAATTCAATAGTTATTAATGTTTCATGTCCTAGTTGTGAAAAAGTTTCTTCTATCAAATCTGAAATAATGTCAGTTGACTTAGCTAAATTAAACTTATCTAAAGAACAATTAGAATTATTAAAGAAGTGAGTTGCAAAAAATAATATCTGAAAGATTTGAAAACTTAAGAAGGGTATTAATGATACAGAAATTACTGAACTGAATAAAGATTTAAAAAAAGAGAATTTAAACGTATCGGATCTTTTTTAAATATCAATTTTTGGTATTGATTTATTCTATAAATAAAGTATATTTAATTTAAATATACTTTATTTTTTTCTTTATGATAAATAAACTTTTTTGATTTATAATTATTATCTTTGTATTATATATACTTATGATATTTAAAATGCCAGTTATTGCTGACAAAATACAAACTTGATTAGGTTTTAACTGATTTAATGAATTTGTTATTGATTTTAAAAATTCTATGGATTCTTTTTTTACTAGAGTTCCAACAAAAGAAGAATTAAAAGAGTGATACAATAGTACACTTAGCTGAGCTGTAGATTTTAAAAATGATGTTGTTACATGAGTAAATGACGTAAAAGACTGAATTGATTCAGTTAGATGAACACTTAGTTGAGCCGTTGATACATATAATGATGTTAAGGAAACCGTTATAGATACAAAAGAAACTATTGATTCAACAGTTGAAACAATAAAAGACACCTCAGAATCATTAAAAGATACTGCTGAAAAGATTAATTCAATCTCAAATTCGATTTCTTCAACTTGAATTACTAACTAAATAAATATTATGTTAAACGATAAAAATTTTTTAAAAATTTCTAGAGAAATAGCAACATGATCTAAATGTGTTTCTAAACAAGTTTGATCAGTTATCGTTAAAGATACTAGAATTCTTTCTACATGATACAATGGTACTCCTGCTGGATACATAAATTGTAAAGATTATTGGAAATGAGAATATACAAAAAATCATCATGATTGGTCTGCTAAATATGAAATTCATGCTGAAATGAACGCTTTGTTATGGGCAGCAAGAAGATGAGTATCAATTGAATGAGCAACTCTTTATTGTACATTTCAACCATGTTTTCAATGTACTAAGAATATAATTGCAGCTTGAATAAAAAGGATTGTATATGAAAGAACTTTTGATCATACAGATACTGATATAGCTGATAAGTTCATAAAAGACAATTGAATTGAAGTTGAGCATATTCCATTAAATTAAGACTGACTTGACAGTCTTTTTTTATTTATATAATTATTAGAAATAATTTAACGAAAAAGAAATGAAAAGATATTATATAAAAACATTCTGATGTGCAATGAATCAGGCTGATAGTGAAAAAATTAATATGATTTTATTACAATCATGATTTATGCTAACAAATGATTGGAAAAGTGCAGATTTAATTATTTTCAATACATGTTCAGTAAGACAAAAATGAGAGGATAAAGTTTTCTGATTTATCGAAGAAATATATAGAGAAAATAAACATAAATTAGAAAAATGAAGTGCAGACTTAATAAAAGTTTGAATAACTGGTTGTATGGTTAGGAAAACTTGAATAGATTGAAGGTATTTAGATGAATATAAAAGAGATAAAAATAAATCTAAAAAAATCACAACAATAAAGGAAGACTCTGAGATATTTAATAATGATGATAAATTATTTCCAAGGAATAATTGAAAACTAGATTTTGTATTAAGAATAGAAGATACAAAATTTTTACCACTTATACTTACTCATATATATTGAGAGAATATCGGTGTGGAATATAAATTTGATGATTATTTAAAATCTAAGCAATTAAGAGAAAATCCTTTTTCAGCAACAATTATTATACAAACTTGATGTGATAATTACTGTACTTTTTGTATAGTTCCTTATACAAGATGAAAGGAAAATAGTAGAGATATTGAAGATATTGTTAATGAAGCAAAAGAAGCTGTTGCTTGATGAGCTAAGGAAATAACTCTAGTATGACAAAATGTTAATTCATATTGAAAACATTTTGTTGATAAAAAATTTTGGAATGAAGAAAAATGAAAATGGAATGAATGATTAGGTAAATCACCATTTAGAGAATTGCTTGAAAAATTAGATAAAATTGATTGATTAGATAGAATTAGATTTACTTCTAGTAATCCTCATGATATGACTCAAGATATTCTTGATGCTCATTTTGATTTAAATAAAACATGTAACTATCTACATTTTGCTCTTCAATCATGAAGTGATGAAATGCTTAAGAAAATGAATAGAAAACACAGTTATGAAACTTTTAAAAAACAGGTTAATTATCTTAGATCAAAAGATCCAGAATTTTCAATATCAACAGATATTATAGTATGATTTTCATGAGAAACTAAAGAAATGTTTGATGATACTGTGATAGCATTTAGGGAGTGTGAATTTGACTTTACATATAATGCAAGATACTCAGTAAGAAAGGGGACTATTGCATCAAAAATATACCCAGATGATATTAGTAATGAAATTAAAGCTGAAAGATGGCACACTTTAAATGATGAGTTACTAAAATCAATAACAAAAAGGAATACTAATCTTATTTGATCAGTTCAAGAAGTACTTATATCAGGTCAAAAAGATGACTATTTTTCTTGAAGAACTAGAAGTTTTAAGGAGGTACATATAAAATCGGATAAACTAAAAATAGGAGATCTTGTTAAGGTTAAAATTACTGAAATAGAAAGATACGTATTAAACTGAGAATTAATTTAATTGACTTATTGTTTAAAGTAAGTATAAAGCTTCAGCTCGCATCTTAAAAATAATAGATCACTGATACAATTACTTTCATTCCTTCATTTTGGTATATGGTGGTTATAGATTTTAAGTTTAAAATGCAACAAAAAAACCATCATATGATGGTTACTCCTTGTAATTAGAGGTATACTTTATGTATACCTCTTTTATTTTATTTTTAATTTAAATATTTCTCTTCAAACTAGTTGCTTATCTCTTTTATATAGTAAACTTCAAACTTTTGTTGTTAATTCTAGTTCCTTAGGGAATAATTCTTGAATTATGCAGTTTTCATTTACTATATTGTAAATTTCATCAAAATAATTGTGTTTTCAGTTTATTTCCCAAAATGGAAAACAAATAACTATATTTCATGAGTAGTTTATCTTTTTTAAATTTAAAAAGAATTTTTCATAAATACTTTTTAAGCTTTCTTTTTGTTTTTCAATTCTATCAATACTGATATTCTTTTGAGTCATTACTTCTCATAAATATCATTCAGTTACTATTGATTCAACTTTATTTTCTTTTAATATCTCAGCTTCATCTATAAATTTTGCATTTAATTTAAAGAATTTAGAGTCTTGTATTGATAAGTTATTTTCTGAAATAAACGTGTTTATATTTTTTTCAGATAACTCTACCATTTTATCATTAAGGTCACTTCAGTATATATTTTTACTTCAAATTAGTAGTGCTTCTATTAGAACTGTCCCTAATCAAACAAACGGATCATATATATTGTTTCATCCAGATATATTAATCATCATTTGTGATAATTTTGGTGGCAACATACCAGTTTGCATATCTCTATCTTTAGAATAGTCTCTTTTAGAGTAAGCATTAATATCTTGTACCCAGATTGTTTTTCAGATATATTCTGCTTTTGAAGTATATATATAACTATAATCTGTTCAGCTTTTTACCAATTTTTCTCAAATTAGTTGTGCAGAAGATAAATTTTGAAAATCTTTATTTACAAATCTAGAAGAAATATTATTTTTCTTTAATTCTTTTTTTGTTTTAAGTATGATTTCTCTTAAATTCTTTTTTCATCAATAAATATTTATTCAATATTTAAATTTTCATTCACTTTCTAGTGCTATATCAACTATGTCAATATTAGATATTTCAATAATTTTAATAGTTCATCATAAATTAGATGCCTTATTAATTACTTCAGAAGTTTCTATTGATTCTAATATTAGAATATCTTTAGCAAAATAAACAGTTTTTCCTTTTGGAAAAACTGTTAGTATTTCTGAAATTGATAATTTGTATTCTCTACCTAGTATAAATCAAATCATTATAGTCCAAGTTTATTAATTAATTCGTTACTAACTTCTTCGATTGATTGGTTAGCATTTATTTTTATAAGTTTTCATTCTATTTCAAATTCTTCTACAACTGGTAGAGTTTCTTCGAAAAATGTTTCAATTCTTTGTTTTATAGCTTCTTCATTATCATCTTTTCTTTGTTCTAAGTTATCTCATGTAACTGGATCTACTAAAGTTCATGACATAAATGTTTGCCCAGTTTTAGGGTTGTACATTCTTCATAGTAATCTTTTTGTTACTTCTTCTTTTGGTAAATCAAAAAGAACAACTTTAAAATCACTAATAAGTATGTCCATTAAATCTTTTTGTTCTTTACTTCTAGGTATTCAATCAAAAATTATATTTGAATCAATAGAGTTTTTATTTAAGAAATCTTTAATTATATCTCATATAGTATCAATATCTACTAGTTTTCATGCATTGATAGTGTCTCTTATTTTATTTCCTAATTCTGACTCTTCTTTTGCTAATGTTCTTAATGCTCATCCTGTTTCAAATATTTCAAATCAATATTTATCAGATAGGATTTTTCATTGAGTTCATTTTCATGATCATTGGATTCAAACAAAAATTATTTTCATTATTTTTATATTATTTTTAAAAAAGTGAGAGTAATAAGCCGGATTTTGTATCTAGGTATTAATCTATCTAGGCTTATAATCACTCATAAACTCAAGCTGGGTATATTTATTCAAAACGATAGAGGGATAATTTATCAAAATACCATTCCCATTGCATCACGTACAGTTTACCAAATCATTGATTTCATCAGTAGCAAAAGTAAATCAGATCTCCATAAGGAGATAGTAATCTAAATTTACACCTAATGACTTTTCACTTTTCACTACAAAGTAGCTAGTATAGTCTCTGCGGCACTTGTGGTATTTAAGGTTTATTTGTTATTCCTTAAACCGAAGTTGTTATCTTCTACGATTCCCTCATGATGTCCAGACTTTCCTCTGAGAAATAAATTCCCAGTAAATACCTTCTCTCACTTGAAAAAAAGTATATCTTTTTTCAAAAAAAACACAATTATTTTTTTTGAAAAAACTTTTGACTACATAATTCTATATATTGTTAAAAACTTTAAAAGGCTTGCTACCCTAAAGGGAAAACCCTATTGTTTACATTTTTTAAACAATAAAACACGTCAAGCACAAATATAGTTTTGACTACGAGCTGTTAATAAATAAAATAAGATTAATAAAACACACGAATAACAAGTTTTAGAGATTATTTATAAATACTTTTACAGACACGAAAAATGCAAAAAAATTATAAATTACAAAACATAGTTTCAAATATAATTGAAAGAGTTAAAAAACAAGATTTCTTAGTTTATTTTAGAAGAATTTCTATAATTGAATTATCAGATGAAAAAATCGTATTCGGTGTAGTTTCTGGTTTTATGAAAGATAATTTAGAGGCAAAATTTCATAATGAAGTTTTTGAATCTTCAAAATTAGAAAACCCAAACCTAAAAACTATTGAATTTAAAGTTGATTTAAATATAGATAACCCTTCAAATACTAATGTAATTGATTGTGCTAATTTCTTTAAATGAGATGCTAAAGCAAAAAAAGCTAAAAATAAAAGTTGAGCTGCAAAAATGTTAAATGGGCACCAAACTATTAAAACAGAAAAATGTGTTAATGATAGATATAACTTAACAAATTTTGTTGTTTGAGCTGATAATCAATTAGCTTATTCTGCATGTGAAGCTGTTTGTAGAAACCCAGGTAAATCTTATAATCCATTATATATTTATGGTGATGTATGATTAGGTAAAACACATTTACTTCAAGGTACATGAAATCAAATAATCAAAAAATTTAGAGATAAAAACATTGTTTATACAACTGCTGATAAATTTATTACTGAATATGTTTCAGCTGTTAAAAAAAGAAGTATTGAAAGATTAAGAGAAAAATATAGAGAAATGGACGTTTTAATAATTGATGATGTTCAATTCCTAGCAAAGAAAGAACAAACTCAAAATGAGTTATATAATATATTTAACTTATTATATGAACAAAATAAACAAATTATCATTTCTTGAGATAGAGCTCCTAAAGAATTAGAAGAATTAGAACCTAGATTAAGAAGTAGATTTGAATGGGGTATTACAGTTGATATAGGTAAACCAGATTTTGAAACTAGATTAGCTATCTTACAAGAAAAAGCTAGAGCTAAAGAATTCATGATTCCTCAAGATGTTGCTGAGTTTATTGCAGCTAATGTTACTGAAAATGTAAGAGAATTAGAATGAGTTTTAAATCAAATGATTGCTGAGTATGAATTAACAGGTAATAATCCTACACTTGCTAGAATAGCGGAAAAACTTAAAAAACTAAGCTTTACAACTGATATTTTAGGAATTAATAGAGTTCAACAAAAAACAACTATTAAATCATATGAAGATATTATTAAAAAAGTAGGTGAGCATTTCGGTATAGAAACTGAAGGTATACTTTGAAGTAACAGAAAAAAGGAATTTATGATTCCTAGACAAGTATCTATGTACTTACTTAAAACAAAAATGAACTATACTTATGAAAGAATATGAAATATATTCTCAGGTAGAAATCATGCAGCAGTTTTATATAGTTGTAATAAACTAGAAAAACTTATCAAAAAAGACCAAACTCTTTTACATGAAGTAAATATTATCAGAGATAGTATGTGAATATAAAAA
>Ga0193962_1001364_pt1 | contig 11401 bp, 10 predicted proteins | sample FB_5_MG_FD_140335 | JGI IMG/M metagenome (GOLD analysis project Ga0193962, IMG submission 140335) | Microbial mat bacterial communities from the Broadkill River, Lewes, Delaware, United States - FB_5_MG | ecosystem: Environmental > Aquatic > Freshwater > River > Microbial mats | place: USA...
AACATATTAAAGTTATTGCCCAAATAGCCTCAAAATACTCACCACGAATTATCCCAAATAGTAATTCATCAACAACATTATCGGGGTTAGAAGTTCTTAAAGTAGACAAGACGTCAAACTTTATAAACATTGGCGAGCGAACAAATGTAGCTGGATCGGCTAAATTCGCACGACTAATACGCGAAGATAAATTCGAAGAGGCAATAGCCATTGCCGAAGAACAAGTAGAAGGCGGTGCTCAAGTTATAGATGTATGCATGGACGATGCTCTAATTGATGGTTGTCAGGCCATAAAAAAGTTTCTTAATCTAATTGCTTCGGAGCCTAACATATCTAAGCTACCAATAATGATAGACTCTTCTGATTTTAACATAATTGAAGCTGGATTAAAATGTACACAAGGAAAATCAATTGTAAACTCTATAAGTTTAAAAGAGGGCGAAGAGGTTTTTATTAAACACGCATCGACAATTAAAAAATATGGTGCTGCAATTGTTGTTATGCTTTTCGACGAAAAAGGGCAAGCCGACACTTTTTATCGAAAAACAGAAATTGCCAGCAGGGCTTACAACATTCTCACAAAGAAGGTAAAATTCGCAGCGCACGACATTATAATTGATCCCAATGTTTTGGCTATTGCTACTGGTATAAAAGAGCATAACAATTACGCTGTCGATTTTATAAAAACATGTAAATGGATTAAAGAAAATCTTCCTCACGTAAAAATTAGCGGCGGAGTTAGCAATGTTTCATTCTCTTTCAGAGGAAATAACTATGTGCGAGAAGCAATGCATTCTGTTTTTCTTTTTCATGCAATTAATAATGGTCTCGACATGGGTATTGTAAATCCCTCGATGTTGCAAATTTACGACAACATAAAGCCTGATTTATTAAAACTAACAGAAGATGTAATACTTAACAGAAGATTAGATGCCACCGAAAAATTAACATTCTTTGCCGATAAATTATCAAACCAAAACACCAAAAACAATCAAGAAAAGGAGTGGCGTAAACTATCGCTTGAAGAGCGTATAAACCATTCGCTTATAAAAGGAATTACTGAATTTATTACTGACGATATTACCGAAGCACTCAGTAAATACCCAAATCCAATAGACATAATAGAACAGCCTCTAATGAATGGAATGGAAACTGTTGGAAACCTTTTTGGTGCTGGAAAAATGTTTCTTCCTCAGGTTGTAAAAAGTGCTCGTGTTATGCGAAAAGCTGTTGACATACTCCAACCTCTTATTAAACAAAATAACTCTGCTTACGGCAAATCATCAAAAGCGGGAAAAGTTGTTTTGGCTACAGTAAAAGGCGACGTGCACGACATTGGTAAAAACATTGTTGGCATTATTCTTTCGTGCAACAATTACGAAGTTATTGACTTAGGTGTAATGACTCCTGCCGAGAAAATTATTGAGACGGCCATTACCGAAAAGGCCGACATTATTGGACTAAGTGGATTAATAACTCCTTCGCTACACGAAATGGTTTCTGTTGCTAAACTTTTGCAAGACAACAATCTTTCAATTCCGTTAATAATTGGTGGGGCAACAACATCGGTAATGCATACTGCTGTTAAAATTGCTCCTCAATATAATGCTCCAGTAGTTCATGTTAAAGATGCTTCGCGAACAAGCGGAACTATAAACAACCTTATTAACAACAGAGAAACTTTTCACAAACAAATAAAACAACAATACAAGTTAGAACAACAAAAATTCGAGCAACGACAAATAAACAAAGAATATATATCGCTTGTCGAAGCACAAAAAAACGGCTTTAAAACAGACTGGGACAACACAACTATTAACACTCCAAACAAGTTAGGAATTACTGTTTTAAGGAATATTGATATCGACACTATTACTCCATTTATCGATTGGACTTTCTTTTTCCGCGCATGGGAATTAAACGGATTATATCCACAATTATTATCAGATCCAGTTATAGGCCAACAGGCAAAAAAAATACACCACGAAGCTCTTGACATGATAAACCACATTAAACAAAACAACTGGATACAAGCCAATGCTGTTGTAGGAATATTCCCTGCAAACTCAAATGGCGACAACATAAATATTTACGATACAAATGACAACAACAAACAAATAGCTTCTGTAAAACATTTACGCAATCAACAGAAAAAAAATAATGGCGAATTAAATTTATCACTAGCCGATTTTATAGCTCCAACATATTCTAATACTAAAGATTATATAGGAGCATTTGCTGTTACTGCAGGAATTAATTTACAAGACAAGGTAAACAAGTTCGAGTTAGAAGGAAATTCATATTCGGCAATTATGCTAAAAATAATTGCCGACAGACTGGCCGAAGCTCTTGCCGAATACCTACATCACAAAGTAAGAACCAACATTTGGGGATTCTGCAAAGACAAAAACTTAACTGTATCTGAAATACTAAAGGAAAAATACACTGGTATTCGCCCTGCACCTGGATATCCCGCTTGCCCCGATCATAGTCAGAAAAAAATAATATTCGATTTATTAAAAGCCGAAGAACATACTGGAATACAACTTACCGAGAATTTTGCAATGAATCCTGGAGCATCAATAGCAGGATGGATACATGCTCACCCCAAGGCACAATACTTTAATATTGGCAAAATAAGCCTCAATCAGGTTTCCGACTATGCAAACAGACAAGGAATATCAATTAACGAAACAGAAAATCTATTCCACACAATTTTAAATTACAAATAACTAAAATGAACATAGCCGAACTACTTAACAATACTAAAGAGACACTGGTCTCTTTCGAAATACTTCCTCCAGTAAGAGGAAATAATATTCAATCAATATACAACACCTTAGACCCTTTAATGGAGTTCTCGCCCAAGTATATTAATGTTACTTATCATCGCGAAGAGATAACATACAAAGAACTAAAAGGAGGACTATTACAACCCATTGTTCAACGTAAACGCCCCGGAACAGTAGGTATTACTGCAGCAATTAAACATAAATATTCTACCGAAGTTGTTCCTCATATAATTTGCGGAGGTTTCTCAAAACAAGAAACCGAAGAGGCTTTAATAGACTTTAACTTTTTAGGAATAAACAATGTGCTTATTGTTCGTGGCGACCCTCTTAAATCGGAAATAAAGTTTACCGAAAAAAAAGATGGTAATAAATATGCTGTTGATTTAGTTAAACAAATAGCCAATATGAACAAAGGTATTTTCTTAAACGAAACTGTTGAGCAAAACGCAGCAACCAACTTCTGCATGGGCGTAGCGGCTTATCCCGAAAAACATATCGAAAGTCCAAACGAATATTCCGACATGGAAATTCTTAAACAGAAAATAAATTCTGGAGCAAAATACATTGTTACACAAATGTTTTTCGACAATAATAAATATTTCGATTTTGTTGATAAATGCAGAAAAGCAGGAATAAAAGTCCCAATTATTCCAGGCATAAAACCAGTGTCAATTATCGACCATTCAACATTATTACCAAAAATATTTCACATCGATATACCGAAAGAACTAACATGCGAAATTAACAAATGTAACAACAACAAATCTGTACGTCAGGTAGGAATAGAATGGGCTACACAACAAAGTAAAGAGTTAAAAAAAGCGGGAGTACCAGTAATACACTACTACACTATGGGTAAGGCCGATAATATTTACAATATTGTTAAAAACGTTTTTTAATAACCTTACTAAAAAAAGCTATTTATAATGTATAGACACGCAGCTGCGTGTCTATACTATAATATTAACATAAAAAAAATCTTGCTACCTTTACTCACATGAGCAAGCGCGAATTAAAGAAATACACAAAAGAGCTAACAAAAAAACAGCTCGAAGAACAAATAATTGAACTTTACGAAAAATTTAAAGAGGTTAAAGAATACTACGATTTTGTTTTTAACCCTCAGGAAGAAGAATTAATTGAAGAGTGCAAAACAAAATTGTTAAAAGAATACTTCCCTACCCGAGCAAAACGCTCAAAAATGCGCCGATCAACAATTACTAATTACGTAAAACATTTTTCGCGATTAGGAGTAGAACCTCACCTTATTGCCGACATAATGTTATATAATATTGAAGTAGCTCAAAAATATAAGGCAAAGTACAGTTGGGTAAAGGCTAGTTTCTATCCAAACAACCTAAAATGTTATCAAGAAACTATTCAATACATCACTGCTAACAAAATGAAAAACGATTTTTCTTATCGATTAGAAAAAATATCGCAATTAGCACAAGAGCAAAACTGGGAAAACAAACTGAATTTTGCCGATATTTTCGATGAATTTAAAAACGGCAATTAGATTAATAAAAAAACGTGCTTAGGTTTTTAAAAAACGTAACGTCGTTTTGTGTAAAACCTAAGCACGTTTTACCTAAAACCTAAGCACGTTTTTTGTGCTTAGTGCCACGAGGGTTTCAGAAGGCTTTTTTCAAATTCAAAAAACTTAAGAAAGACAAAAAACGCCTACCGAAATCGGAGGCGTTTTATAAATATCTTAATTGCTAATTAAAGCGCGTTAACGTGCTTAGTTAAGCTTGATTTTAAGTTCGATGCTTTGTTATTATGAATAACATTAATTTTAGCCAACTTATCTAGCATGCTCGACACTTTAGGCAACAATTCAGCAGCTGTAGCCTTATCAGTAAGGTCTCTCAATTGCTTAACAGCGTTACGAGTAGTTTTTGCATAATATTTATTGTGCGCTCTTTTTTTCTCGTTCTGCTTAATTCTTTTGATTGCCGATTTATGGTTTGCCATTGTTTAAATCATTAAATGATTAAATAAAAAAGTAGTCCGTAGGGGAATCGAACCCCTGTTACCAGGATGAAAACCTGGCGTCCTAACCCCTAGACGAACGGACCAACATGTGTGTGCATCAGTGTTTGTTCCCGATTGCGATGCAAAGGTAGATTAAATTTCTTTCCGTGCAATAGCTGAAGCAAAAAAAAATAAAAAAAATTACACCTTTTTCACCGCCAACTGCGCAACTCGCTTAATATCAAGACCAGAAAAATTACCCGAACTCATCAATAAAAACACAATTTTTTCACCCTCTTCGTCGAGAATAGTTTTTAGTAACTTTTGACTATCCGAAAACACTTCTAAATCGGATCTGTTAAATGCAGAATAAACATCGCTTTCCGAAATATCGGGCAATCTTTTATGTTTTACTGTCTCGGGATTAAAAAACACAATGGCTCTATCTGGTCCTATCATGGTATCTTTATACTCCGAAAGAAACTCTTTATTTAACGAACTAAAAGTATGAAGCTCCATACAGGCAACAATTCGATGCTTTGGGTACTGAGCCGACACAGCCTTAACAGTAGCTCTTAATTTCGATGGTGAATGGGCAAAATCATTATAAACATACCTCTCGCCCTCTTTCTCCAACAATTGTAAACGACGACCTGCTCCACTAAACGAAGATATAGCATAATAAAAATCCTCATCGGCAACACCAAGTTTATTACAAACCAATCGTGCACCCTCCATATTTTGCAAATTATGCTCTCCAAAAACATTAATAGCTATTTTCTTATCATTGCAGAAAACAAAGGTTACACCATCCTCTATTTCATATTTAGGGGTATTGTAACCAATTTTATCTATACCGCGCTTTTCGCTTTCAACAATAGATACTATGTTTTTATCGCCGTTAAAATAAACTAACGAACCATTAACATCAATAAGATCGACAAATATTGAAAACTGCTTCTTATATATTTCGAATGTTGGAAAAACATTAATATGATCCCACTCTATGCCAGTAATTAGACCAATTGTAGGCTGATAAAGATGAAATTTTGGGCGCAAATCAATTGGCGACGACAGATACTCATCGCCTTCAAAAACGGCAATTTGCGCGTCGTCCGATAACTTTACCATAGTATCGAAACCTTCAACTTGCGATCCTACCATATAATCGAAATTAACATTCAAGTTCTTCAGAACATGCATTATCATTGCCGTTGTCGATGTTTTACCATGACTACCACCAATAACTACCCTTGCCTTATTCTTTGTTTGATTGTACAAAAACTCTGGATACGAAAATATCTTCAATCCAAGCTCTCGTGCTCTAATAAGTTCAGGATTATCTTGGCGAGCATGCATACCCAAAACAATAGCATCAATATTGGTTGTAATTTTATCGGCAAACCAACCAAACTCACTAGGCAACAAATTATAGTTGGCTAATCGACTCTTCGACGGCTCAAAAATTTCGTCGTCAGAACCAGTAACATTATACCCTTCTTTGCATAATGCAATTGCTAAATTGTGCATAGCAGCACCCCCTATTGCTATAAAATGGATTCGTTGCATAGTAAATATTATAATTTTTTCGAAAGCTAAATTTGGGAAAATAAAATGGATTACCTTTGGTTCACTAAAAAATGTTTTGAACAAAAAATTGATATTATTATGAGACTTCACTCTTTTAACATAACAAATTTTAAGATTGACGGAGGAACAATGTTTGGTGTTGTACCCAAAGCTATCTGGAGCAGAAAATACCCATCAGACGAAAACAACCTTTGCAATTGCGCTATCCGCACTCTGTTAATTGAAGAGGGCGACAAAAAAATATTGATAGACACAGGCTACGGCGACAAACAAAACGAAAAGTTTTTTAGCCATGTCCATCTTAATGGCGGCGAAGGTTTGGTTGAAGGCCTTGCAAACAGAGGTGTTAAACCCGAAGAAATTACCGACGTAATTATTACTCACATGCATACCGACCACTGCGGAGGTTGTGTTATTAAAGACGAAAAAAGCGGAGAATACAAACTACTTTTCGAAAATGCAAACCACTGGGTTAGTCGCGAACACTGGGAATGGGCTATTAATCCAAACTTTAGAGAAGCCGACGCTTTTCTTAAAGAGAATATTATGCCTATATACGAAAGTGGGAAATTAAAATACGCTACCGAAAACACAGTAATCTCGGAAAGCATTAAAATAAAAATCTTTAATGGTCATACTCTTGGACAAATTGTTCCGTACATTAAATACAAAGACAAGACTATTATTTTCTGTGCCGACCAGTTCCCTTCGCTAGCACATATTCCAGTAAAATACATGGCTGCTTTTGATGTTTATCCTATGGAGATGTTAAAAGAAAAAATGTCAATTATTGAAGATGCTTTAAATAATAATTACATTTTATTCTTCCAACACGATGCTTATGTAGAATGCGCTTCGTTACAGATGACAGAGAAAGGTATTAAAGAAAAAGAGACCTTTACAATAGCCGATTTATAAAAGAAACCCAATTTAATATTAGAGGTAAAAAAATAATAATAAAGAATAATACAGAAAGGGTAACATCAAGTTTAACAACTAAAGATGTTGCTCTTTTTTTTCTTTCAATAAAAAGCATAAATGCTCTAGCAACAATTTGAGTCAGCACAAAAACTAAAATCCAAACACCACTATTATTATAACTGTAAGCCAATTTAAAATTCCCATGCAATGCAGCAGTAAACGATCGTGACATTCCGCACGAAGGACACTCTATACCAGCGACGCTTTTAAATGCACAAGAAACAGGATAATCAACATCTCCTACACTAAAAACCAAACTATAAAAAACTATAAAAAACAAAACTACCAGAAAACTAAAATTAATTATCTGGTAGTTTGAATATTTATTTAAAATCATTTTTATTCTCTTCGAGTCTCAATAACAATTGTATCGCTGTCACTTTCAGAAGTAATTTTAACCTCTATTCTTTTAGGCATCGACTTCTTAGCTTTTTTAACAGCTTTAATAATTTTATCAGAAGTAGCCGAATCAACAATTCCTTCAAGATCGCCAAGCTCTTCTTCTAAATCTTTAAGCGCTTCATTAAACTCTATATCGTCGTCCGAACTTTCATCCTCATCGTCAAGATCGGCTTTCAGTTCAATTTTAAAATTATCACCTTTTTTATTTTCTAAGGCATGCTTCCAAAAAGTAGCCGAACCAAGAACCGCCAACCAGATTAAAGCAATAACAGTAGCTACAATTGAAATAACTAATGCAGCAACGCCTAAGTTTTTATTCCCGTTATACTCTCTAGCCTGACGCATCGATAAAATACTTAACACAATAGCCGAAACACTAGGTATTAAAGCTAAATAGCCAATACAAGTAAAAGACATAAAAAGAGCTATCCCTCCTAATACTATTCCAAGTATTCCAAGTGTTCTTCCCGCTGTGTTATATTGTTGATGTAGCATATTTACAAATTTAGTGTTTTAGATATCTACAATAATGAGAAAGTTTAATCACTAAAGCAAAAAATATTTATAAGTCCATTTACTCACATTATTATCCAAAACAAAATATTCATAAAACTTTATATTAAGCCTTTTAAATAAAAAAACGTCTTATTACCTACTAACCAATAAATAAACATATGAATAAAACAATCTATTTTTTAATTGTCGCCTTAATAACATTATCGTGCAACAGCAAATCGAAAATAAAAAAACCTTTGTTTATCGATAACGAAATATTTAGCATGACAGAAGGCGACACTACAATTAATATTTTTGCGCCAGGAATTATTTCCACAGCTCATTACGAGCGCGACTTTACAATTAACCCCGATGGAGACGAACTGTTTTACACTATTATGTCGCGAGGCTTTTCAGTAATTGTCACATCTAAAAAAGTAAATAACAAATGGAGCCAACCCGAGGTAGCTTCATTTTCGGGAAGTAAGGATTATTTTGATGCAGAACCACACATAACTCCCGATGGAACAAAGCTTATGTTTTTATCTACACGACCCAACAAAGGCGAAGAAGCTAAACCAGGATGGGCAAATCAGAATATTTGGATTTGTAATAAAACAGAAAACGGATGGGGAGAACCATATAAAATCAGCAATATTATAAGTAGCGAAAAAGGAGAATACTTTCCTTCTGTAACTAAAAACGGAACACTTTATTACACAAAAGAAGAGGATCAAAGAGAACAATATATTTATCGTTCGAAATTAGTTAACGGAAAATACAGCAAGCCCGAAAAACTTCCCGAAATAATTAACCAATCTAGATTTCAATTTAACGCATGCATTGCTCCCGACGAGTCCTACATTATTGTTTGCACACAGCTAAAAGAAAATAATATTGGAACTGTTGATTATGCAATTAGCTATCGCGATAATAACGACAATTGGACACAATTAAAAAGCATTGGTCACGGAATTAATTTCGAAGGTTCGGTTGCTGTATCGCCTTATATTACTCCCGATGGTAAATTCTTTGTATTTAGCCAGGCACGTAAATCAGATAAAGAATTCACAAAATACAACATGAATATTATTAATAACTTATTAACAGAATGCCAAAATGGTAGTTCCGACTTATACTGGATAAGCACCGAGATCTTAAAAAAATAACAAAAAAAAGAGTGTTCAAAAGCTATTTTTACAATACAATCTTTTGAACACTCTTTTATTACAACTTACTATTTCTTTACTATTGGCAATAAATCGTCTTTTATTATTCCAAAATGCAAAATATCCTTGTCACTCATATTCTCAATAAATAGCTTTGCTTTTTCATCAATTTCAAAGCCAGCATTTTTTAATCGCACAAAGTAATCTATTCCGTAATATCTCACATGATCGTACTGACCAAAACGTTTCTCACGTTCCTTTGAATCAACTACAGACGAATCTTCATCAGTTTTATCAATATCAATTTTAATAGGAACCTGAAATATCCCCATTCCACCTGGTTTTAAAACCCTATAAAACTCTTGCATTGCCAAATAATCGTTGTGAACATGCTCTAAAACGTGGTTGCAAATAACAATATCAAACGAATTATCAGGAAAAGGATTTCTACAAACATCCATCTTTACATCGGCCAAAGGCGATTCAATATCTCCCGTTGTGTATGTAAAGTTTTTATTCTTTCTAAATCTTTTAATAAAACATTGCTCAGGAGCAATATGTAAAACATTTGCCTCTTTGCTAAAAAACTCTGTATTATCTTTCAGATACAACCATAAAGCACGATGACGCTCTAACGACAAACACCCAGGGCACAACGCATTTTGGCGCTTATTAACATAACCATAAGGCAAAAATTTACGGAAATAACCTCCACAAACAGGACAATGCACATTACTACCACGCATAAAAAAAGCAACAGCTTTATGAACCAAAAGACTAAGCTTTATTAATAATGGACGAGGAAATATTTTTAGTGCAATCTTAATTATCCTATACATTCTTTTTTGTCTCTTTCTCGATTAAATAATTGTTTGAATCAATAGAGTTCCGGCTTAACATTTCACCCAAAAAACCAGCTAAAAACAACTGAGTTCCAATAATCATACAAGCAAGAGCTATATAAAAGTAAGGACTATCTGTAACTAATTTTGAAGGTATATTTTGTGCAACAGAATAAAGTTTTAATGCACCAAGATAAGCAGCAGCAACAAAACCAATGAAAGTCATTAAAAAGCCTAATGTTCCAAAAAGATGCATTGGCTTTTTACCAAATTTCGACATAAACGAAATTGTCAACAAATCAAACATTCCACGAGCACGACCAACACCAAACTTAGAAACACCAAATTTGCGAGCCTGATGCTGAACAACTTTCTCTCCAATACGCTTAAAACCCGAGGCTTTTGCAATCACAGGAATATAACGATGCATATCGCCGTAAACCTCTATTCCTTTAACAGTAGCAAGACTATAAGCCTTTAAACCACAATTAAAATCGTGAAGTTTAATACCAGTAACCATTCTAACCAAACGATTATAAATTTTACTTGGCCATCGCTTCGATATTGGATCGTGACGTTTTTTCTTCCATCCCGAAACCAAATCATAACCCTCTTTCATAACCATATTATACAATGCAGGAATCTCTTCTGGACTATCCTGAAGGTCAGCATCCATAGTAATTACAACATCACCTTTAGCTGCATTAAATCCTACTTGCAAAGCTGCTGCCTTTCCGTAATTCCTTCTGAATTTTATGGCTTCAATTGAAGGAGTTGTCTCGGCTAATTTTTCCACAACAGACCATGACGAATCGGTACTACCATCATCAACCAAAATCAACTGATAACTAAATTTATTTAAACTCATTACCCGAGCAATCCAATGAGACAACTCGGGTAACGACTCCTCTTCGTTAAAAAGAGGAACTACTATTGAAATATCTATCATTGTATTCTATTCTTCCTCGGCAAAAGGATTATTGATTGCTTGATCGCGCTTAAGAAATGCAGATGTTATTAAAGACAAAACGCCTCCTAATATAGCATACGTAAATAATGAATTAATTAGCATCATTACTGGCGTCATCATTTTTCTAGCCATTGCAATCCCCATTTCTATCTGCTCTTCCGCCATCCCAGCATTGAAAAGACT
>Ga0193962_1001365_pt1 | contig 11396 bp, 12 predicted proteins | sample FB_5_MG_FD_140335 | JGI IMG/M metagenome (GOLD analysis project Ga0193962, IMG submission 140335) | Microbial mat bacterial communities from the Broadkill River, Lewes, Delaware, United States - FB_5_MG | ecosystem: Environmental > Aquatic > Freshwater > River > Microbial mats | place: USA...
CAACGATTACCGTTACTTCCCCTGCCCGGACCTGCTGCCAGTCATCATCGATGACAGCTACATTGAAGCGATCCGCGAAACGCTGCCGGAACTGCCGGACGCCCGTCGTGAGCGCTTCATCAGCGAGTACAGCCTGTCCGAATACGATGCTGGCGTACTGTCCGCCTACCGTGCCCAGGCCGACTACTACGAGCAGGTCGTCAAGCAGTGTGGTGACGCCAAACTGGCCGCCAACTGGGTGATGGGCGAACTGGCCAAGTTCCTCAACCAGAACGACACCGACATCAAGGACAGCCCGGTTACGGCTGATCAGCTCGGTGGTCTGCTGGTCCGCATCAAGGACAACACCATCTCCGGCAACATCGCCAAGAAGGTGTTCGAACTGATGTGGAGCAAGGGTGGCAGCGCCGACGAGATTATCGAAGCCGAAGGCCTGAAACAGGTTACCGATACCGGTGCCATTGAAAAGATCGTCGACGACGTGATCGCCAACGCCGACAAGCAGGTCGAGCAGTACAAGGCAGCGGAACCGGACAAGCGCGGCAAGATGCTGGGCTTCTTCATGGGGCAAGTGATGAAAGCGACCGGCGGCAAAGCCAATCCGGGAGCCGTGACCGGCATCCTGAAGCAGAAACTGGACGCGCTCTGCGACTGAACTCAGCGTGCATTTTATACAAAAAGGCCGGTTCCCTTAAAGGGACCGGCCTTTTTTCATACGGTTATTTATTCACCGTATTAACCGATATTGACGCCGTGCGCCTCTGCCAACGGCTTGAGGCCGCCAGCAAAACCCTGACCAATAGCTTTGAATTTGAACTCATCATTATGACGGTATACTTCACCAAAGATCATGGCAGTCTCGACCGATGCATCCTCAGACAAGTCAAAACGAGCAATTTCCTTATTATCCGCTTTATTCACAACACGGATAAAGGCGTTGGAAACCTGACCAAAGTTCTGCTGGCGGGCTTCTGCTTCGTGAATAGTCACAGCGAACACCAGCTTTTTAACGTCTGCAGCCAGCCCAGTCAGTTTGACAACGACTTGCTCGTCATCGCCCTCACCTTCACCGGAGCGATTATCGCCCTGGTGCTCAACAGAACCGTCTGCTGATTGTTTATTGTTGTAGAAAATAAAGCTGGAATCATTCAGAACCTTACCATCTTCACCCGTAATAAACACAGATGCATCCAGGTCAAATTCAGTCCCGTCTGTTACACGCGGATCCCACCCCAAACCCACAATAATTTCACTCAAACCAGGCGCTTCCTTGGTGAGAGATACATTACCGCCTTTGGACAAACTAATAGCCATTACCCTACTCCTTGTAATAAGAAAATATCAGAAATTCATTCCATAGCCATTGGCCAATGCCTTAAGCCCTCCGGCATAGCCTTGGCCTACTGCACGGAACTTCCATTCGCCATTATGCCGATACAACTCGGCAAAAATCATTGCTGTTTCAGTTGATGCATCCTCGGCCAAATCATAACGCACAATTTCTGCACCCGAGATTTCATTCACAACACGAATAAACGAGTTGCTGACTTGACCAAAATTCTGTTTGCGGGCTTCAGCATCATGAATAGTGACAGTGAAAGCGATCCTGTCAATGTCAGCAGGAACCAGACTGAGATCTACCTTAATAACCTCATCGTCGCCATCACCCTCACCGGTGCGGTTATCCCCAGTATGCTCTACAGCTCCTTCGACACTGCGCAGTTGGTTGTAGAAAATAAAATCCGCTTCACCACGCACCTTACCCGCCGCATTCAATAGAAATGCACTCGCATCCAGATCGAACTCTGTGCCATCAGTAGCTCGCGGATCCCAACCCAGCCCGACCAGGATTTTGGTCAAACTCGGATCAGTTTTTGACAGAGACAGATTGCCGCCTTTTTGCAGAGACAAAGCCATGAATACTTCTCCTTGTAAGTTTTTTGCTACGGAAAATTACAAACTATCGGTCTGTGCTTCTTCTTTTTCAGGGAAAAGAGCACTGGCCACAATACCGATCGCCAACACCACCAACACGATGAGCAGACTAGTATCGGGATCAATACTTATACCGTGGTGAAAAAGGTGATTAGTTGCATTCAATGCCAGCTTTCCAGCAATGAAAAACAGCAACACGATTACGGCCTTTTCCAAATGCACCAAGTATCGCTTGAGTGCTTCAAGTACGAAATAGAGCGTCCTCAAACCAAGAATCGCAAACAGCATCGCGGAATATACGATCAGAGGCTCACGGCTAACGGCTATCACCGCAGGTACCGAATCAAATGCAAACAGGACATCTGACACCTCAACCACAAATAGGCACAATAGCAGTGGAGTTGCAAAAATTTTGCCTTTCGTAGCCAGGCTGATACCACTGTTTTCAGGTTTCTGGACTTCAATTTCCAGCTTTTTCCGAGATACAAAAAAATTGTGCCCATATAGTTTGGGCCAAACCGGAAACAGTTTTTGGGCAAAACGGTAAGCCATATGCTGAGAGTAGTCTTCTTCTTCGTCCCCCTCTTCAGACCTGAGCATCATCACCGCCGTCCAGGCTACGATGACTGCAAACAGGATCTCGACCCAGGGTCCGAACGCCAACAACCCCGTCCCGATAACCACAAAGATGCCACGGAACACGATAGCCCCAATAATGCCCCAGTAAAGCACCCTGTGCCGAAGCCCATCTGGAACCTTAAACCATGCAAATATGGCCATGAACACAAACAGATTATCGACACTTAGCACTTTTTCAAGTGCATAGCCTGTAATGAACAATGAGGCTATATCCGGCCCGTGCTGAACATAAAGGAAACCAGCAAAAGCCAGAGAGATAGCGACCCAAAAAACAGACCAAACTGAGGCTCGCAGCAAAGTAATCGGTTTTTCGTCCCGATGTGTCACCATATCCAGCAGCAAAGCACCTAAGGCAATGCCAACAAATACGGCCATCGTTAACGGTGGGAAGCCCAGTTGTGTCGTCTCCACTATTGGATCCTCAGAGGTCGAAGTCGGCCGGATTGAGACCCAGCTCCTTACAGATCAAACGACAAGCATCTTTTTCCTTGCCATCAAAATCACCATCCGAAGCACCAATGGCACAGGCAACACGCACCAACAACCGAGCAGCGCCATCATTACTCTTGATCTTGTTGATTGTTTTTAACGCCTCAGCCTGACCGATCTGGAAATCGAATTCAAACTTGCCACAAGCATCATTGAAAACCTTGATCACATCTTTAAGATTAAATACTTGTAGCTCGGGACTATTGTTAATAAAGCCGGTCATTTTCATCTTTTCGGCAGATGAAACCTCACCGTCCGCCGCAGCAATCATCGCACAAGCGTTCGCTGTTGCCGTCATGAAGTCCTTGTTCTTGAACTTGCCCACTTCAGTACTCAGCTTGTTACGCGCTGCTGTCGCATTTGTTTTCAACCAATCAAGCATAATGTATTCCTCAAAAGTGGCGACAGGCACACGCCTGCCGGTGACTACTATTTAGAACCTGCACTCCAGCGCATTCCCCAGCCATAGGCCTTATCCATATAGGAATGTCCTTTATGGAAGTCAACCAGACGGGTAATCTTGACTGCACCGTTGTCATTTTCCAGCATCGCAATTGCACACATTCCGTAGCGCCCACCCTCCTCGTTCAAACGAACTTCAATGTCTGGCTGGTCAGGCATATGAATCGTGATGACGCCATCGGTTTGCTTCCAGTCAGGTGCACCTTCATAAATAAACGCGTACACCAGCACGCGACGAATCTCGCTCCACTTGCGTCCGTTGATATGAAGCCATTCACCGCCATCGATGGACCCTGTCCGATCATCGCCCATCAATTGAATGTAAGGCTCATATGCAAGGTCACCAAAGGCATTACCCAGCGCCTGGACAACCCCCTTGCTTCCGTTTTTCAACTCGAACAAACAGCCGACATCAAGATCGATAGCACGGTTACGAGAAAAAAAGCCACCACTGGTGCCACGGTGCCAATTGAGATTGACCTTGATTTCCCCAAAGTCAGCCGTACTTTTTGCCAGACTGATCGACGAACGGCTTTTATCAAGGGTAACCTTGCTCAAATTAACCGACGGTTTGCCTTGAGGTGGCGGTGGCGGTGGCGGTGGCGGGGTGGAAGCGGCAGGTGCCGCAACCTCAACCCCAAAGTGCTCAGCTAATGGTTCAAGTCCTCCCGCAAAGCCTTGAGCAACACAACGAAACTTCCACCCCTCTGCGCGCCGATAGATTTCGCCAAGAATCAGAGCGGTCTCCTGCATTCCTGTAGTAGGAATATCGGCAACGATATCATCGCCAACAGAAACCGATAGCCGAGATACACGGTCAAAGCTTGCCTTGTTCTCATGGATTGTCGCGGTTAACGCCACCTTGTCGATCCCACTTTCCAACCGACTTAAATCCAATACAAAAACAGCGAGGCCCGCCGATGACTCTGTCATCTGGATAGCACCGTCCAGCACACGGGTCTGACCATAAAAGCACATGTCACCGTCGCCACGTACTTTTCCAGCCGCACCCAAGGCAAAACCGGACACATCAATATCGGCATTGGGAACAGGTGTGTAATCGATTTTGACGTGAACCTGCCCGGATGTGACCGGAGCGTTACCTCCAGGCACCAGTGCTATCATGAACGTACCGCCTGAGCAGCCAAGCCAACCAAATCGTCAACCGTGCGGCCACGAGTTGTTTGGCCTATGGCCTTAAACTGCCAGCCACTGCCTTCTCGAGTCAAGGTGGACATGACAATACCGGTGTGCTGGCCCTTTTCAGACAGATTGAAGCGCGCCAACTCCTTATTACCTGCCTGATCCAGTATGCGGCAATACGCATTCTCGACTTTCTCGAAATTTTGACCGGTAAAACTGTTCACGGTGAATACCAAGTGCTTAACCGCAGCCGGCAGATTCGGCAGGTTTACATGGATAGTCTCATCATCACCATCACCCTCCCCAGTCAGATTGTCTCCGGAATGAGTGACAGAACCATCCTTGGATGCCAACTGCCGAAACCAGACAACATCAATCGGCTGAAGCCCCTGATCGAACAGGATACAAGAAGCATCCAGATCGATGCTGCCGCCACCCATCAGCTTGCCCAGGAAACCGGTTTTCACGGGGTCCCAGCCAAGACCAAGGCTGATAGACGTCAAACCGGTTCCGGCGGTTTTCTCCAGGGAAATACTTTGATTCTTACTCAGCGTCAGCGCCATTTTCACATTCCTTGTTACGTTAGTAATTTGAGTTCGCATTTCTACCGACATCAAGTTCGGCTATTTCGTTCAATCGTTTGGGCTGCTGGCCATCTACTTATTATGCTTTCGACAGCCTTTTATACGCCAAGAAGCCATCAGCAGCCGAAATCTGCCACACGCGCCTGCACCTGAAAAGGCTCGCGACCATGTCTCTCACACGGCTGCTGAACCCCATGCCACTTGGCGCGTTCCAATATATTGGTAGCCCATTTGTAATGCGTCGCAGGCTCACACATTGCATCGTTATGCTTGAATACCGCTGTCGTTTTTTCCTGAACAATCTGGCGTGCCGAATTCAGATCATCCAGGCTGACACGCAATTTATCGTGAATAATATCGATCTGATCCGGATGAATCGCTGTTTTTCCAACAAGTCCATGCGCCACATCAAGCTCCAGCTCCTGCTCAAGAAGCCTCGGCGTCGATAGCTGCTCAAACACCGGTGCTGTCAGCGCAAAACCGTGCGACCCCATCACGCCTGAAAGCATCGAGATCACATAGCTCATCGGTGTGCTATAAAGCGTCGTAACCGGGTTGCGCCGCAGCCCCAACCCACCTAGTAGATCGTTCCCTCCAATCCTTAGCGCTATGATACGGTCGTGAAGGGTTTCCTGAAGCGCTTCGGCCAGATTCGTCATGGATTCCGGACTGAAAACATCCGGTGTTTCCAGTGTAGGCATCAGGCAAAGTTCTGGATTCGTTACCGCCTTCTGCCAAGATAAAAGGTTTCCCAACGTCAGCTTGGGCACAACAAAGCCATCGACATGTTTGATCAATGACCACTCATTCAGTATCTCGGCCATTTTCGCATCGCGGGGTCGTACAAATAGCAAGGGCCCCTCTTCAAGACGCCCTCCCCGCTGGTCGATTGCGCTTAACAGTCGAGACAGATTAGCCAAGGCCGTCGCCACATCGATCTCGGCCACCGCATCTTCCAGACATATCACCAGAGATCTAAGCGAGGGGAGCTTGTCACGAAACACTACATCCAGCAGATCTCCGCGGGTGGCTGGCATGTAAAGGGTGGCACCCAATGCATAAGGTGAAGGCATGCTCATTGGCCTACCGCCTTGATAATGGTAACGGCTTTATATGGCGCAATATCATCGCCCACCTCTTCGACTGCGACGCCAGCCCGATCAGTCAGATACTGTAACAACTGCACATCAGCATCCCCGCGATCACGTACCAGAACACGGTCAGGAACCCGCCTCAATACAGCACGAGTCGCTTCTGCAATGCCTGGTTTTATTCTATTGACGTTAGTGACATCAAAGCGCTCGGCCAGCATGCTGATGACCCCTGAAGCCTTGATCTGGAGGGACTCTTTTTCACTCTCACTCCACGGCGTCGCTGAAGCAACTGGCCCCAATTGCACCCGTTCGGCGTCGATATGATCAATAAACGCACGGGTCATGTCATGCTCCCGCAGATGATCATAAACAACACAGCCATGCAGGCCGTCATCTGTCGGCCAGATAGATCGCGATACCAGCCCGGAAACAGTAGCCCCCAGAATGCCGGACGGAATAACCCAGTCATCTGCAGAAGCCGCCAGCCAGGCACGCCCACACGGATCGGCCAGCACTACGAGTCGAGCCTTCTCCGGAAAACGTGGATCTTGACTGAGTGCCGTTTGCAATTCACCGGCAATAGCTCCCTTGCCAGTCCATCCATCCACGAAAACAATATTAGCTGCGCCATGAGCTTCGATTACAGCGTCCAGTGCAACGGTATCGATCCCCCGGTCACGCACGATACTAATACCGTAATGTCGAGTGTCTTGACCCATCCCTTCAAGTGCACGGCGCAAAAGCACCCCAGGCGGCAAGCCTGCACGGACAAACGACACCAGAGCCAAAGGCTCTCCAGCATACAAAGTGTGTAACGCTTGCGCCAACGACTGTATATCCTTGGACATTCGGCAGCTGTTGCGCTCCATTGCCTGCGTATACAGTGCCATGTGCATCTCAGAAGGCGGATGTTCCAAACTTATCATGTCGGAATAATGCTTTTGACCGCTCTGTATCAAGCGCTCCTTTTCTTCGATATCCGTTGTATCGACTTCTACAGCGCGCAACAGAAAATGCACATCGGCAGTGGCATAACTGCCACTGCCTACCGTTTCAAGCGCAGCCAGTTTGTCAGTCATGACTATTATCCTCTACCAGAGCAGCCAACTGACTGCCCGAAGGGGTTGCCCATAAATCACATGACTGCATGAAGCCAAGATCAGTAATACTGTCACCCATTCCCAGAACAGGACGCTCTCCATGTATTTCTCTATCCCTGCGCAGCCATTCCTGTACGGCATGTTTTTTCTCTAAACCCACAGGAAGGAGTGCCAAATTATTCCCGTTACGGTGGACATGCATACCGGCTACCAGACCTTTGGCTTTGATTACAGCCAATACGTCACCTAACACGGCGTCCCCAGCACCATTGTGCTTCGCCACTACATATTGGCCTATACCCGCTTCCTCAACGACCCATGTACGCAATGACACACCAATCATCTCTCCTGCTTCCAGGATATGGACAGTCAAGGCATGAAGCCGCTCCTGCAAGGGCTCCAGTGTAGCTGCCATTTGCATCGCCCAATCCTGATCCGGTGTGCCATCAGCACGGAGAATAATACCGCCATGAGAGCACACGGCTCCCTGGGTAAAAGGCAGAACAACCCTTCGGTAAACATCGGTGCTTCGAGCAGTAACCGGTACGACATCTGCGCTGGCAAGCAACCAATCGGCAAACATTTTCTGCACTGAACTCATATAGCCATTAGGTTGCCCTTCTGCATCGAGGGTGGCGGTATACCGGGAAGCCCCCTGCAGCATTTTGCGAGCCGTCTGGAACAGAGTGTCATCAAGATCAACAAACACTAATGGGCGCTCAGCCTGCATCTACGATCACCTCTGCCTGCAATATCTCCGTTAGCTCTCGACTAACGGCTTGAGCGGATGTTTCCGAGCAGATCAACACTCGATCAAATTCACCCGGACGGACGTTATAAAGATAATTGGGAATACCAAGGCCGTAGTTATCCGTGAACGCAAGCGCATGCTTGATCGCATGACCGCGAGCGATCGGAGAACGCGTCGTAGAACTGAAGAATACGTCAGCGCCTTCACGCTCCAAACGCTCAGCCAGCAAAAAAGGCCGCCATACAAATTCCCCTGTGCCAACAACAAGCACACGCTCACCCGGACGAACCTGAAGTCCTGGAGCCAGCGTGTCATTTACATTACGTGTCCCCAGCCGTCCCCAGTCATTGTCGGGGCGCACCGGCCACTCCCCGGCAGATACCGTCGCGACTTCGGGCATTTCTGGCAGAGGAGCTTCAGGATCTTCAATAAACTGATAGCGCCCCTGTAACAGGGACGTTTGAGACACAGGAACCCCGATCGACTCACCGACACTGCCGGATGACCAGTCCGTCAACACACATGTCACGACTCGCTCAATATGGTTCAAGCCTGCATTCACCAAGGCTTGATAAAGATTAATAAATGTTTTCCCGGTTGAAGCCTCATCGTCCACCATGACCAGTGAGCGAGCATTCAACATCAACGCTCGGAGTGTATCGTCCTGAGGCATGTGGATAAGGTGAGCACTCGCGTGACTATGCTCTTCTTCAAATCGAGTAAAGAGTTCAGTACCCAGCGGGTGTCGAGTGCTGGTCAGGTAAACCACATCATCACGGTCTGTACTGAAAGCACGGTGCACACTGGCACCAAGACCGACAGCCGTTTCTGCCATACCCACCACCAAGACGGGCCCGGGCAAATCAGCCGGTATACCATCAGCCAACTGCTGAGCGCTGGCTGACATCAGCGATGGGCGTGCAGGAATGTGACGACCTAACACTTTGGATACAAATAGAAAGGCTCGCCGGGGATTCCGACGCTCAGCAATATCAAACAAGCGATCAGGTTCAATAACTGCATGATCAACCATGACTTCCAGCTGACCACGCATCAGCTGCACATTATGTCTTTCGGGGGATGTGATGCTATCCATGTAATTCATGCTCAGAAAATTTATGTATTTCTCGCCTCAATACGCCACAAAGAGGGTTGAAGCGTGCGGATCATTTCCGCAGTGGGGCAATCCCGGCTGAGGGAGTTCGAAGGTATGTCGACACCACAGGCCGCAAGAAAAGCGACCAATAACACGGATTTCACAGCGAAATTCATGTTCTGAGCATCGGGTACTGTCGATGTAACCATACCGATCACAGCGCCAGAGCCATCCAACACAGGGCTACCGCTAGAACCCGGTTGAATAGGTGCGGTGAATTGCAACAGACTGGCATCATTATGCAAGCCAAACAGAGCAGATACGTCTCCACTGGTCGCATGCACCCCGCCACCCGCCAACCCGGACAGCGGAAAACCCAAAGCCACTATTTTTTCGCCCAACTGACAACCCACACCGTTTTTGAATACAACAGGTATCAGCGCAGGTACATCTTGAACGCGCAGCAGCGCCAAGTCGTTCTGACGATCAACCATCACCGGTTCTGCCCGGTAGCGTCCTTCAAACGAAGTGATATAGATATCGCTCATGCCTTCAATAACATGCGCACATGTCAAAATACGATTATGTGTCACAGCAAAGCCTGAACCGCTGGCCTGCTCAGGCGCCCCTCCGAGTCGAGAAGCCTCTGCACTTTTACGTGGATGAGCATCATCAATATCTATGCCCAACCTGCGTCCCAATGCCGCCAATCCATAGGCCGACCCTTCTGCCAACGCACGAAACTTCCACTGCTCTGCACGACAGTAGAACTCTCCGATGATCATTGCTGCGTCACCATGCCCACTCAGATCGACTTCATGTTCAATCTGAGCATTCACCTGCAATTTCACACCTGCAAGTTCGCTGACAGGCCCTTGGGCAGAAAATGTGTACAACACAAGCAGTACTCGATCACTTCCATCAGGAAGTTTGTCGAGGTCAATATCACAACGAGGTGTATGCGGATCGCCTTGCCACTCCATCCATGACTGCTCAACATGAAACAGTGCTGGACTGCCTTGCGGCTGGCGCTTGGCATCAACCGGCAACAGGGCTAGAGCGGCATATTCACCCAGAGAGGAGTGCTTGGCTGACGTCAGCATCCAGGTACATTTACTACTTGGTATGGAGACATTTGCGCCTAAAGCAATAACTTTCATGAAGGCACACTCCGTGTGCTGATACAAACAGTGGGTATGAAGATAACAGTACGTTATCACTTAGCTAAACAGGATAAAAGTCGATCCCACACAAGCTGAAAACTCAAATACCGTCAGCTTTAAATCAACTCAACGAAACTGTCCACAACCCGATCCGGTGAGCAGTTTTCCACCGGTTCACCATGGTTATAGCCATAGCTGACACAGACGACTGGACAGCCTGCAGCACGCGCTGCATCAACATCATGACGGGAATCGCCTAACATCAGCGCCCACTCCGACGCACAGCCGGAGGCTTCCAGCACGGTCAGCAGCGGTAGCGGGTCCGGCTTTTTCACTGGCAAACTGTCACCACCCAGCACTTGATCGAAGTAGTGATCGATTTTCAGTGCTTTCAACAACGGCGTGGTAAAGGCCATCGGCTTGTTGGTGACGACCGCCATGGGTACACCTGCCTGTTGCAGATGTACCAGCAGTTCTTCCACGCCGGGATACAATTTGCTGTAACGGCCGTTGCTTTGAGTGTACGCCGCCAGGAAGACATCGAACGCCGCCTGAAACAGTTCCGGCTCCACCGCATCATCAGCCGGATGCATCTCGCCACTGAGCGCACGCATCACCAGCACCGGCGCACCGTTGCCGACCCACTGGCGCACCTGCGCTTCACCTGCAGGCACCCGTCCCAGTGCCTGCAGCATGTTATCCACAGCCGCGGTCAGATCCAGCGCGCTGTCTACCAGGGTGCCATCCAGATCAAACATGACACACCGTGGCAGTTCACCGTTGAACAGACTACGCATCAGCCGCCAACCTTGGCCAGCTCTGCGCGCATTGCCGCAATCGTGGCCGCATAGTCATCGGTATTGAATATCGCAGAACCGGCTACAAAAGTATCAGCACCCGCCGCTGCGATCTCGGCAATATTGCCAACACCAACGCCGCC
>Ga0193962_1001367_pt1 | contig 11385 bp, 9 predicted proteins | sample FB_5_MG_FD_140335 | JGI IMG/M metagenome (GOLD analysis project Ga0193962, IMG submission 140335) | Microbial mat bacterial communities from the Broadkill River, Lewes, Delaware, United States - FB_5_MG | ecosystem: Environmental > Aquatic > Freshwater > River > Microbial mats | place: USA...
CTGGGTATAGATCGCCCCGGGGCGGACCGGGCCGTTATTTAAACGCAATTAATTTTGATTTTCAGATCTGCTTTCATCCAACACGTCTCGGATTGTTTTTGCCAAATCTGCCATAATCATTGGTTTATATGCAAATGCTTTGATACCGATCTGCGATGCAATTTCATCAGATATTCCTTTGCTGTATCCTGTGCACATGATCACTGGAATATCGGGACGAATTTTCATCAACTCAACGGCTAATTTGTCCCCAGTCATATCGGGCATGGTCATGTCTGTGATAACCAATTCAAATTCTTCATTTTTCGCCCGAAACAATTCCAAAGCCGCCAGGCTGCTGGTCCGGGTTATGACGGTATACCCCAGGCGTTGAAGGATCTGTTTGCCCATTTTAACAATGGGCGCTTCATCATCTCCCAACAAAATGGTTTCAATACCTCCGGGCAATTGTTTAGCGACATATTCACCGGCACCGTTATGTTTGTTTGTAATGGGCAGGTATATAGAAAACGTAGTTCCCTTTCCCAATAGACTTTCAACGGCAATCTTGCCGCCATGGCTTTCAACAATGCCATGTGCCATGGCAAGTCCCATTCCTGTGCCTTCTCCTAGGCCTTTGGTTGTGAAATAAGGTTCAAAAATAGAATCTATTATTTCAGGTGCGATTCCTGAACCAGTATCAGAGACCTTTATTTCAACATAATCCCCCGCTTTCATACCTATTGGTGCATCCTTTTTATCTAAATTCGCGTCCTTTATACCGACAGTCAAAACACCGCCGGAAACTTCCATGGCATAGGCTGCGTTGGTAAAAAGGTTCATTAAAACTTGATGAACCTGGGTTGCATTGCCCATGACCCAGGATTCGCTGTCCAACGTATGCCGGATCATTATTGTGGCCGGGATGGTTGAGCGAATGAACTTTATAACTTCTTTTGCAACCATGCTTGGTTGAAACGGCATTTTTTTCTCATCGGATTGACGAGCAAAAGCAAGAATCTGTTGAACCAAGTCTTTTGCCCTTTTCCCAGCTAAATATACCTCTTGCAGATTATCCTCCTGCATTGAGCCTTTTTTAGCGTCATCAAGCGCCATTTCCGTAAAACCAATGATTGAGGACAATATATTATTAAAATCATGGGCAATGCCTCCTGCAAGATTGCCGATCGACGTCAACTGTTCTGAGTGTTTTATTTGCCTCTCAAGCTCCAGTTTTTCCTTTTGGGCCTCCACCCTTGCGGTAATATCTCTTGCTATGCCAAGGACGCCAACAAGGTTGCCGCTTATATCACGCATAGGTGTTTTGATCGCTTCAAACAACCCTTCACGACTTTTATCGGCAAACTCAAGCCACTCCTCGTTAACGTTTGATTGGTTAGTGTCGATCACAATTTGATCATGTCTACGGAAAAACTCTGCCAGTTCCACGTCAACAAAATCAAAATCGGTTTTTCCGATGATAGATTCCTCCTTTGCGCCAAAAAACCGTTCAAAGGTTTGATTGCACTGAAGATAGACACCGTCATTATCCTTTAACCAGATCAAGTCCGGTATTGTATTTATCAGGCTGCGGAGCCGATGCTCCGACTCACCCAGCGCCTTTTCAGCTTCTCTTCTCTCTAAATTCTCTTGTGTCAGCGACGCTGTCTGTATTTCTAGCCGTCTTGTTCTTTTGGCGACCTCGGCTTTTAACCGCCTATTCCACAACAGCACCACCCCAATCAGCACGATACCGCACCCCAGAGAGATGAAAACGGCAAACAAAACATTTCGGCTTAAAAACAACCGGCTGTCCTGAAGTCGAAGCCATTTGTCATTTATCGCATTTTTCTCCCGCTCACTGATGAGTTTGAGTCCCTTATCTATGATGTCCCGAAGAATGGGCAGATCCTTCCTCACTGCCAAACCCAGCACATAAGCGTGGCCTGAATTCCCGGCGATCCGCAGATTGGTTATGCCGTGTTCTCGAATCAGATAAGAGGCGGTTGCCAGACCAATCACCGCAGCATCTACGTTGCCGGTGACCGTATCCTGCAAACAGACCAAGGCATTTTTCCTGGGTTGAATATTAAAATCAACCGAATGCCGCATTAGGAAGTTATGGGTGGCATCTTTCTCAATGACCGCAATCTTCGCCCCTTTCATATCATTGAGCGAAGACGGTATATTGAGCGTATCTCGAACGATAATTACGCTGGGAATTTCTATGTAAGGCGCAGTAAAAAGAAAATGTTTCAAACGCTCTTCATTCTTCTGGATATCACAGATGACATCAAGTTCGCCTTTTTTCAGCCTTTCGGTCATATCAGCCCAGGTGGCCGGTGTATCCAAATGAAACGCAAAGCCCAGTTTTGTTTCAATTAATCGATAGTAGTCGACAGCTATCCCTGCGGGTAAACCGTTTTTACCAGTAAAAATGATCGGTGGCCAGTCGGTTTCATTGTTAATGGTGATCTTTTTGTCATGGGCTCTCAGCCATGCCCTCTCCTTTGATGTCAGGGGGTCCCTTATTTCTCCTGCTGTGACAAACACCTCGAAACAACAAAAGGATATCCAAAGGACACCAAGAAGAAAACCAAGGGTAATAATGTTTTTTTTGTGTCTGTTCATATCAATAAAACCTTACCTGCAAGCTCTGATCAATCTCAGATAATAGGGATTTGAGAGTGAAGTTTGCGTCATTTTTGATCTGAATCTTTTAAGAAAATATAGGCAACGATTTAGCAATGGCTCATGTCGCGTTTTGGGGTCCTGTTAATGCGTTAAGGGCAGACGGATTATGAAATTGGTTCCCCGATCTTTCTGGGACGCCACATCGAAGCTGCCCTTATGATTTTTCGTAATAATGAAATAGGATACGGACAATCCCAGCCCCGTGCCAACCCCCACTGGTTTTGTAGTGAAAAAAGGCTCAAACACCCGTTTACACGTATCCTCGTCCATACCCATACCGTTGTCTTTAATCTCAATTTTTAACATTTGATCCACAGTATCAAGGGACAGCCGGATGATGAATTCCGGTTTGTAGTCGGACTCTTTTCCAAGGGCCTGCTTTTCAAGCATGGCATAAGCTCCGTTGTTCAGCAGGTTTAACAGAACCTGCTGGATTTTGCTGCTTTCACAGGGAATCCTAGGCAGGTTATCCCCATACTGCTTTTCAACGGCAATGGATTTAAAATCATATTGCTCTTTCCAATCATAGTCTGTCAATGCCAGCTCCAGGGTTCTTTCCATCAGCACGACAGGGTCATGCAACGATGCGGTGTCTTCGCCTTTCCGAGCAAAACTGAGCATATTGTCAACAATGGAAGCCATACGCATGCCGGATTCGGAAATGGCCTCGAGAATGCGGGGGATGCCCCGGACCGTCATATACTGTTCAATGCCGGCCATGGGTATGCCAATGGACTCTGCCGCCTTTAAATTAGCCGGCATGGAAGTGTCGGACAAGCGCCCGGAAAGGACATTGGCGTTCTGAATCACCCCGGCCAGGGGGTTGTTGATCTCGTGGGCCATACCTGCAGCAAGCCCACCAACGGACAGCATTTTTTCATTTTGAACCAGCATTTCTTCCAGCCGGACCGTCTCGGTCACATCATCAATCCGGATAACGGCACCCTCTTCATTTTCCATCACCAGAGGATAAACAATAACATCCTCGTAAAAAGTCTCATGCCCTTTTTTCCGGGGACGTTTGGGCAGCTGTTCGATTTCCCGGGTGGTAATGCTCCGGACAATGATGTCAACATCCACCTTGAGTCGGGGCAGCACGTCGCGGATATTCCTGCCCAATGCACCGGACCCGTTAATGCCCGTTGCTGCAACCGCCGCCTTGTTCCATTGGGTAATTTGAAGCGCCCTGTTCACCCCGATGACCATGGACGGCATGGAGTCAATGATATTGCCGATGTAGCTCCGGCTGTCTTCCAATTTCCCAATCAAATGGCTGATTTCCGCTTTTTCCTGGTTAATACTGTCCACCATACCATTAAAAGAGCGCATCAATCTTCCAAACTCATTTTGGCTCATATTCTTTATTTTGGACAACTTTCCTTCGGCCACCCCGTCTGTGGCAGAAACCAGCCGGTTCAAGGGTCTGTTGATCATCAGATGAAAAACAATCAGCAAGGTAACCACCACGGCCAGAAACGCCCCAGCCGAAGCCACATAGGTGAGCTGGTAAGCCATCCGGACAGGTCGTTGATAATCCGTATCATACATAAAACTGACAACTGACCAGTCCCAAAAAGGAAAATACTGAAGATGGCCATGTATCTTTTCTTTTTCCAAATTACTGAAAAAACGGATATCGTTGCCACTGTAGATGCCGGTATTTTCCCATTTCTCCGGCATCCCTTCCAGTGAACAGGCTTTGATCCTGCTGCCGGATTCAAGTACCATCATATGAATCTGGGGAAAATGGCCGCTCAACGCCTTTATTTTTTCCATTGTTTCGTTTTTCAACACCGTGTTCATTTCCGAATTTTGTTCCAACCGCAATTCCAACAGATAAGAAAAGCTTTCCTCGCAAAGTTCCAGGCCAATGCCTGACAGCAATCTAAGGTCCGCATCAAACTGCTGAGTTATCATTTTTTTTAAAGGAGCGGACATGGTGGCCGCAAGAAAGGTGGAACAGGCAATCCCGATGATCAATACAGGCGCGAGAACCCAGAACAAAATTCGATTATAGAACGGATATTTTTTATAGGGCATATGGATGTCCTGTGCGATTAAAAGACAGGCAGGGACGTCTGCATTTTTTTAGGCCAAACGATCTCTTTTTTTCCGTCCTGCCATTGAATTATAAAAGAGTTATGCCCCACCTGAAGTCCTGACGGATCGACTTTAAACCGTCCCAGTACCGTGGCTGTATCTAAGGCAGCAATATAATCCCGAAGTTTGTTATTATCTATAGATCCGGTCCGGACAATGGCCTGTTCATATAATTGGCAGGCGGCATAGGCTGAGGCGGAATGAAATGAGGGCATGTGACCGGTAAACGCCTTGAACTGTTCAATGAACGCAAGGGTTCCCGGAAAAGGAATCCTTTCATCCGGCTCCCACTGGGATGGTCCCATAATACCTTCGGCCATATCCCCCACTTTTTTTTCAAAATCCGGGTGGGCCGGAGCAATAGGCATGGCCAGGACTGTTGGTCTGTAATCCATCTCTTTTAACAGACGGATCAGTTCATAGCTGTCCGGCGGATAGCCCGAAAAAATAAGGCCATGGGCATTGGCGTCCCTCATCCGGGGCACAATCTGCTGCAGCTGTTTCTTTCCATTGGAAAACCCCTGTTCAAAAACAACATCAATCTTAAAAATACGAGACCATTCTTTTATGCCGCCGGCAATGTCCCGGTTAAAAGAAGAGGTGTTATCATGGATTATGGATACGGTTTTCAAATTTTTCTTTGCCATCATGTCTAATACCCCGATAAACTGCCTTTTGGCCGGGGCATAAAGCTGAAACAGATTCCGAGCACCTTGCTGCCAAGGTTTCTCAGCTGCAGCGGCGACAGCCAGCATAAGGATACCGTGGCGTTCACTGACCTCGGAAGCAACCATGGTCAATGGCGTGCTGTAGGGTGCAAGCAAAAGGTGAGCTTTATCTTTTTCAATGAGTTTTTTATACAACTTTTTTGTCAACGCCTTATCACTTTTATCATTGTACATGACCAGTTTAACTTTCCGACCTAACAGCCCGCCTTTTTCGTTGACATCTCTTCCCCACAACTGAAAGGCCTTATGTCCCATCAGTGAAGGTTCCCGGTATTTACCCTCCAAAGAGCCTGTATATCCGATAATTATAGGATTCTCCGGCTCAGAGGCGGCACCCCCGGCAGGGATCAACACACTCAATATCATCATCCAAACCAGTAAATTCAAACGTTTCAGCATTATCTGCATTCCTTTAGCTTTGCAATTCACAGGTAGCTTACAATACCTTCGCCACTAAGAACCCTTTTTCTCGCCATAAATTCGTCATAGCACGGGAGTTTTCTCAAATCGCTGCACAATATTAATCGACTTTATGTTTTCAGAAAGTATTTTAATTAGTGCCTGAATGAAAACCTGGAAAATTTCTGGAATCTCTAAAGATAATACTCAATGATATTTTTCCAGTCAAGTCCAAGATCAGATGCGAAGCAGGATGACGCGGGTATTTTCAGTTTAAAAAGGACTTAGGAATGGGTCCGAAATAACTTTACCTGGGAACGCGGGCGTCTCGCCTGCATCTTTACTGCGGGCGGGACGCCCGCGCTCCCGGATAGGACAAAATGGGCAAGTTATTTAGGCCCCATTCCTTAGTGAGTTAAGAGCAGGGTTGTCCCCCCTTTTATTTGGGTTAGGCGACCGCTTAAGGATGTTGAAATGATATCCTTAAATTTCCTATCCCAAGACGACCCAATACATATAGGATAGAATCATGAAGGGGGTCATCAGGCTGAAACCTGATGCATAATCAGGGATCCTGCAATGAACCACATGGTTGCGCAAACCAGGCTGTCAAGGATTCGCCAGGATATCTGTTTTTGAAACAAGGGGGCCAGCATCTGTCCGCCAAGGCTTAAGCTGATAAACCATATGACAGATGCACAAACTGCCCCGATCCAGAAATACAGGCGCATCTGCCCGTGGAATTGACTGCTTATGCCGCCCAGAAGAATGACCGTATCCAGATAAAAATGCGGGTTGAGCAGGGTAACCGCCAACGTTGCGATTACCGCAGTTCCCAATGACCGTACGGCTTTATCCTGGGCCTGCAGCCGCCCGCCTTTCACAGCGGAACGAAATGACCCGAAACCATAAAAAATAAGAAAACCTGCCCCGCCCCAGGTTACCCATTGCGAAAAAACGGGATGACCAGACACAAAAGAGCCGAAGCCTGCAACGCCTGCTGAAATAAAAATCGTATCACAAATAATGCAGATTAATGCGACAATTAAATGATGATTTTTGCGCACGCCCTGGGAAAGAACAAAGGCGTTTTGTGCGCCAATGGCCACAATCAATCCGCCGCCGGTACCAAAACCCTGTAAAAATGGTGTTATCACTTCTTCTCCTTGAAATTTTCATGTTTTAAGTGAGGCGAAAATATGACAACAGGATTCGAAAGTAAAATTAATTGTTTTGATTGGCCATTAATTCTGCTAATGATTTTTCATGTTTGATTATAAACTCATTGAAGCGTTGGCCATGATTTCCATGGAAGGCGGTTTTGACAAAGCAGCCAAGGTATTGCACATAACCCAGTCTGCTGTTTCCCAGCGCCTGAAGCAGCTTGAACAGGCAACTGGTCAGGTGCTGATAGCACGCACCACCCCGCCCAAAGCAACCTTTGCCGGTCAAAAACTGATCAAACACTATCTGCAAGTCAAAAGACTTGAGGATGATCTATCAAGACAGATAAATGATTCCGGCACCAGGGAATTCTCATCCCTGACCATAGGTATCAATGCAGACAGCCTTGCTTTGTGGTTTATAGAGGCAGTCCATCCGTTTTTAATCCGGGAAAAGGTGCTGCTTGATCTTCGTGTCAACGACCAGGAGCAAACCCATAAACTGTTTAAAAACGGGGAGGTAATGGGCTGTATCAGCACCCTGGAGCAACCCATGCAGGGATCAAAAATTGAATACATCGGCCGTATGCATTACCACATGACTGCAACACCGCAGTTTGCAGCCCGCTGGTTTCCCAAAGGCCTGAATGCCGAGAATGCTCAACACGCCCCGGCGGTGATCTTTGACAGACATGACTCACTGCACCACAAACTTTTGCTAAAAGCCTTAGGCCTGAAATCTTCAGATATGTTCGCCCACTATGTCCCTTCAGTGGAAAAATTTGCAGATTATATCACACAAGGCCTGGCCTACGGCACCTTGCCGGACCAACAAAGCAGACCACTTCTGAAAAGCGGAAAAATCATTAATCTACTGCCCGACTTTAATGTACCGGTAGACCTTTACTGGCATTGCTGGAACCTGAAATCGGATCTGCTGGACGGCCTGACAGAAACCTTAACCGGATTCGCTAAATTATTTTTCAAAATTGCTTAAAAAAGCATAAAATATCCATACAACGGCCACAGGCCGTCCCTGGTCTATCGACATCCAGGCGTCGTCCCACAACGAATGTTGAAAGATTTGTGTCGGTTCCACAGACTTTCTCATAAAAGGGGCCACATAAAAGGAGATGGGTGCCCCTCTTACCCCCCTTTAACAAAAAGAACCCGACATAAAAATCGCTGTCGGGTTCTTAATATCTTTATTGCGATCAGTTCTTATAAAATCTGGTTCAAAAAAAGCTTGGCACGCTCATTTTTAGTGTGATTAAAAAATTCATCCGGCGTCCCCTGTTCAACAATGGCACCGTGATCCATGAAGATGATTCGGTCTGCAACTTCCCTTGCAAACCCCATTTCATGGGTGACAACAACCATTGTCATCCCTTCTTTGGCGAGTGTGGTCATAACATCTAAGACTTCCCCGATCATTTCAGGATCAAGGGCGGATGTCGGTTCATCAAAAAGCATTATTTTCGGGGTCATGGCAAGGGCTCTTGCAATGGCAACCCTCTGCTGCTGACCACCGGAAAGTTTACCCGGATATTCACCTGCTTTTTGAAAAATACCCACTTTTTCAAGCAATTTTGTTGAAATCCCGGTGGCTTCTTCACGGGTTCGTTTTCTGACAACAGTCTGGGCAAGGTTCAGATTGTCCATGACCGTTTTATGGGGGAAGACATTGAAAGACTGGAAAACCATTCCGACTTCTTCACGAACCTTGTTGATATCGGTTGTTTTATCGTAAATATCAACACCATCAATGATGATTTTCCCGGCATCAATCGTTTCAAGCTGGTTGATTGATCTTAAGAGTGTACTTTTGCCCGAGCCGCTCGGCCCGATGATAACAACTTTTTCACCATCATGAATGTCCAGTGAAACGCTGTCGAGTGCTTTTAAATCGCCGTAGAATTTACTGACATTTTCTATATGTACAAGGGTTTTGCTATTCATCGTCACTTATCTTATCCTCCATAATGCCCACAAATTTTGACAGGATCAATGTGATTACAAGGTAGATAAGGGCTACCATTGTGTATGTTTCAAAATAATCGAATGATTCGGACGCATATTCTCTCCCCCGCCTTAAAAGATCGGAAACAGCAAGGATTGAAACAAGTGAGGAATCCTTTAAAAGGGCGATAAATTCATTTCCAACAGGCGGCAGTATGGTTTTTATTGCCTGTGGAAGGATAACGTGCTTGGTTGTCTGTGACGAAGTCATACCAAGCGACCTGGCTGCTTCTGTCTGGCCTTTTGGAATGGCATCGATACCGGCTCTGAAAATTTCTGCCATATATGCGCCGTAACAGATGGACATGGCAATGATTGCGCAGACTTCAGCAGGAAGTTGGACAAATTTTCCCAATGCAAAGTAGATGTAAAAGAGCTGAACCAGAAGCGGAATTCCTCTGATAATTTCAACATAAAGGGACGCAATTCCGTTGATGAATCTATTTTTGGATATTCTTCCAAGCCCTGCAATCAGACCAAATATCAATGATAAAAAAATTGATGCGATGGTTACTTTAAACGTTACATAAATCCCATCCGGTAGAAATTTTAATATGTCAAGATACGGTTCAGGTTTAAAATAGACGAGTGCAGCAATAATTGATATGGCACCGACAAAGGTCACCCGCCAAGCAGTGAGCAATCCGACATCATCTTTTTTTGGAATTGCCCCACCTTCAGAAATTTCTATTTTTTTGGGTTTTTCAGCACTACCAGACATTGGCATCTTTTCTTTCTTTCCTTGTCTTAATTGATAGCCAGACCATGGCTATGGAACTTTTTACACCGCCATTAAAAAAAGCCTGACCCAAAAGGATCAGGCTTTGTGTACAAAATTGATTAATGCAGCCACTTTCTCTCAAGCTGCTTGTCGATACCTTTGGCCTGTACAGCTTTGATACCTTTATTGATCAGGTCAACAAGCTCTTTGTTTCCTTTTTTAACAACGATGCCGTAGTTTTCTTCCGTAAAAGGTTTACCGACAATTTTAAATTTACCTTTGTAGCTTGCTTTCTGAAGTGCATAATTAGCAGCGATGGGTGTATCACAAACAATGCCGTCAATTCTTCCTGCTGCCATGTCTTCAAAAGTAAGACCGAGTTCATCATAAGACTTGAGCTCAACGCCTTTCACTTTCTTGATTTCCATTGCGCCGGTTGTACCAATCTGAGCACCTAATTTTTTACCCTTAAGATCTGCAATGACCTTTGCAGGCGACGCAACAGGAACAACAAGTACCTGACCTACATTCACATACGGTATTGAAAAGTCCATTGCTTTTTTACGTTTGTCGGTTATCGTTACTGAAGAAATGATTGCATCGTATTTACCAGCTTCTACGCCGGCAAAAATTCCATCCCATGCAGTGTTTTTGATGATGACCTTAAATCCGGCTTCCTTAGCAACTGCATTCATGTAATCAATATTAAAGCCTACAAGGTTTTTATTCCATCAATCATTTCCATTGGCGGCCAGGTTGCGTCCGATGCAACGGTAATAACCTTTTGAGTTTCAGCGGCAAACACGCTTCCAGGCATTGTCATCAAAAACAAAGAACAGATAGCGCACAGCACTGTAATTAATTTAAATAGTTTCATAATAGTCTCCTGTATAAATATGTTCAAAACAAATCAAGCCCAAAAAATACGCATAAGATTTTTTGAAGTCAAACGAAAAAAAGACAGCACTTTTTTTGTTTGCCTTTGTTTTTGAATTATGATTAATAACCCAGTCTGATATTTGTTGATGCTGGAACAATTTCAGAAAAAGAAAAAAATTTATATTATATTCAATGCCTTTTGTGTCATGTGATAAAAAAATGGCCAGGGAAGGTACAGCCTTTAAAACACGTGGTAATTTTTATGATGCTTCAAAATAAAAAATTAAAAATTGCGGGTGCATATATTCTTCTGATTTTAACAACATTTTTCTGGGGCATCACATTTGTTGTTGTTCAAAATGCGGTGGGCCAGGTGGACGTATTTGTTTTTCTTGCCCAAAGGTTTATTGCAGCCTCATTTATTCTTCTGCTCCTATGGCCGTTTTTAAAACGGCCGATAGACGGCAAAACCCTTTTAAAGGGCTGCGTTCTAGGGATGATGCTTTTCGGCGGTTTTGCGTTTCAAACGTTGGCGCTTTTATATACTTCGGCATCAAATACGGCTTTTTTAACCGGGTTGAATGTTGTTTTTGTCCCCATTTTATCTGCCGTTATTTTTAGAAAAGCAATCGCGGCACAATCTCTTGCCGGTGCCGTGCTCGCCTTTATCGGACTTTATCTTTTATGTGCCACAGGAACAAAC
>Ga0193962_1001370_pt1 | contig 11379 bp, 10 predicted proteins | sample FB_5_MG_FD_140335 | JGI IMG/M metagenome (GOLD analysis project Ga0193962, IMG submission 140335) | Microbial mat bacterial communities from the Broadkill River, Lewes, Delaware, United States - FB_5_MG | ecosystem: Environmental > Aquatic > Freshwater > River > Microbial mats | place: USA...
AGCTTTACACATGTCGTAAATGGTAAGTAGGGCAACGCTAGCTGCGGTTAGAGCTTCCATTTCAACTCCTGTCTGTCCAATGCATCGCACTCTGGTGTGTACTTTAACACCATTCTCAACAATGCTACAGTTAACTTCGGCTTTTGTGATTTGTAAGGTGTGGCAAAGAGGAATTAGGTCGCTGGTTTTTTTAGCTGCCTGAATTCCTGCAATTTCAGCAACCGTTAAAACATCACCTTTTTTCATCGAATTCTCTCGAATCAACTTAATGGTTTCATTTTCCAGTTGGATTAAACCTGTTGCTTTAGCTTCTCTAATTTGTGGAGTTTTATCGCCTACATCAACCATGTTGGCTTTTCCTTCATTATCTATATGACTAAATTTCCCCATCTTAATTTCTAATTATTAACCACCAATACCATAAAAGCTGCCTTTTTTATTTTTGGTTCCAGCTTCAGGTTTTTGATTTATAGATTTATCGATTGCTTTTTTAGCTCCTAACTGCTTTAAATCAAATTCACTTTGATTGAATAAGCAAGGTTTTACTTTACCATTTGCAGTTAACCTGATTCTGTTGCATTCCTGACAATTGCCACCTTTACCGCCTTCAACAATCGAGAATTCGCCGGTAGCCAAATCCATTTGTTTGATAAAACGCAAGTCCAGATCATTTTGAGAGCAATATTTTCTGAGTGCTTCAATGTCGTCAAGATCTGCATCTGGCATGCGAACACAGTTTATTTTTACAGGATGTAAACCTGCATTTTTGGCAGCTTTAATACCTTTAAAAACATCTTCGATATCACCTAAACGAGTAATTGTTTTGTACTTTTTGGCATTAAGAGTATCTAAACTGATATTTACTCGATTCAATCCAGCTTTAGCCAAATCTGCAGCATATTTTTCCAACAAAATACCATTTGTTGTCATAGCCAAATCTTCAATGCCAGGTATTTGTGCAATTTGTTGAACCAAATCGATAATGCCTTTTCTAACCAAAGGTTCTCCTCCGGTTAATCGAATTTTATTAATTCCGGTTGAGACAGCCTCTTTTATAAAATCTACAATTTGCTCAAAGCTTAGAACTTCTTCATGAGCGATTAAGTCAATACCCTCTTCGGGCATACAATAGGTGCATCTTAAGTTACATCTATCGGTTACCGAAATTCTCAGGTAGTTGATATTTCTTTTATAATTGTCTAACATGTACAAATTCTCCTTCGGTAAATTCGTCAACTTCTCGCGGAACAGCCATAATGCCGTCAGCAAGTGTAAATGCATTTATATGAGCCGATCCGTGATATTTAATGGGAACCACTCTGTTGTTTGCATTAAATCGTACAGGAATGAACTCGAGTCTGTCGGTTCTTTTCCTCTTATAATCTTGAGAGATTGGCATTCTTACCATTGGTGCATTGTAATTGTGACCCATCAATCGATACAACAGAGGCTTACCCAATAATTCAAATTGAACAAATGAAGAAACCGGATTTCCTGGCATGCCGAATACATACTTTCCATCCTTGGCAGCAAACACAGTGTGTTTTCCAGGCTTTACCGCTAATGTGTGAAACCAGATATTAAATCCGAGCTCCTTTAGTATCTGTGGGACGTAATCGTAATCTCCAACAGAAACGCCACCGGAAATGATCAAAATGTCATTTTCTTCAATACATTTTATCATGGCTTCTTTGGTTGCATCCTTAGAATCTGAAACAATGCCTTGATAATTGCCCGTAATGCCCATTTTTTGCAATTGAGCTTGCAATTGCCATGAGTTAACGTTTCTAATTTGTGATTGATTTGGTTTCTCATGAGGCTCTACCAACTCACTTCCTGTCGCAATTGTTGCTACTTTTGGCTGTTTGTATACCAAAGGTTTAGCACAACCAACTGTTGCTAATACAGAGATGTGTTGCGATTTTAAGCGTGTTCCTTTGCTTAATACAACATCATTTTCTTCAATATCTTCTCCTTTTATACAAATATTAGATTTGGAATCTTCTTTTGTAAATCGAATTAAGTTATTGTTTATTTCTTCTGTGTGTTCAACCATTATTACAGTATCAGCTCCATCAGGAACCATAGCACCAGTCATAATTTTAGAACACTGCTTGTCACCAATTGACAGACTTGGGGCAGTTCCTGCAGCTACAACTTCAAGTACTTCCAGATTTTCTTTTAAGTCTGATTTTTTGCAGGCATATCCATCCATTGCCGACTTATTAAAAGGAGGAATGCACATGTCTGAACAAACATCTTCAGCCAAAACACGGTTTAAGCAATCTGAAATATCAATGTGTTCTTTTTCCAGTTTTTTAGTGGCATGTTTAACCGTTTTTAGAGCTTCGTGAAAGGTTATCATAGTGTTAGTTTTTTATCCCCCATTTATTATTTGCAAATTTCACTCTTGCTGGATCGAAATTGAATGTATCACCATTAAATTCAATTTTACGATCTGCTAAATGCAAATATTTTTCGGTTTTGGGTTTTGTTTGGTTACTGTTTTTATTTTTTATCATTAAAAAAAGTCCTGGTGTAAGCAGTTCTCTTAATCCACCCGATTCAATTATTACAGGTGTAGTAATGTTTATAAATTTATCAAAAAAAGAGAGAACTTCAGATAAATATTCATCTTTGGTTTGAACGAAGTAAACTGCATTGCTTCCGGCTTTTAGCATTCTGTTACTATCCTTGTTGTGTTCTGTTGTTGTCTCCTTTGTAATTGTATAGTTTTCATTCTTTTTTAAAATCATTGCTTCAGATTTTAATTCATGGAAATGTGGACAAATTTTAATACTAACAATTGAATGTTCATCTTTTAATTGATCAATCAATTTGCAGGCAAAAAGTGTTTTACCAACATTTTGACCTGTTCCTGCAATTAGTAGTATGTTCTCTCTTAATTCCATAAAAAAAAATCCTCCAATTCAGTGCAGAATTGAAGGTTCATGTCTCTAAGAATCAATGCTAAATTGTATAGTACAATAAAACTATTTATTCTTACAACAAAACATTTCTCCTTTCCAATTTTGGATTTACAATCCTGCGGGAGGCAAATTCGTTTCCAAATTTACCCATCGGTTTATCATTCGTGCTTCTAAAAAAATAGTTGTTTAGAAATGATAAACTCGGAGTTAAACTATTATTAATGGGGTAAAGATATTAATATTAATGAATCTACAAATGTGTATGTGTTTCTATTCTTGTGCTAACGTTTTCGTTAAAATAGTGTGAAACTCGTAAACACCCGATGGTATCAGGGATTTATGAATCGTATTGGCAAAAGGAATTTTAATTTGATAGAAAAATTGAGAGCCTATTTATAATTAGTTTGATTAAAAAATAGATTGCATTGTTATATTTGTAGTAGATCAAATGAATTTAAAAATGGGGAAACACAATCATTCTCACGATCACGGACAGCTTAAAGGTAGAAATTTAGGGATTGCAATATTATTGAATATTGGAATTACAGTAGCCCAAGTTGTAGGTGGTTTTATTTCAGGTAGTTTGGCGTTGATGTCGGATGCAATGCATAATTTTTCGGATGTATTGGCATTGATAATAAGTTGGTTTGCAAGTAAATTATCTGGACGAAAACAAACTGCCCGACAAACTTATGGATATAAACGAGCTGAAATATTAGCAGCATTAATAAATGCAGTATCATTAATTGTAATTGCTTTTTTCCTTCTAAAAGAAGCCATTGGACGTTTTTCAGAACCTCAGGAAATTCAATCGGGATTGGTAATTATACTTGGTGTAGCTTCTATTATTTTAAATGGATTAAGTGTATTACTAGTAAAGAATGATGCGAAAGACAACATCAATATGCGGTCGGCGTATTTACATTTATTATCAGATATGGTTTCGTCTGTTGCCGTTGTTTTAGGTGGTTTGGCTATGACTTTTTGGGATGTTGCCTGGGTAGATAGTGTTCTTTCAATCGCAATCGCATTGTATTTGGTGTATTCAAGTTGGGGATTGATCTTGGAAAGTGTTCGCATATTAATGCAATTTGCACCCGTTCATATTAATTTAGATGAAATTAACGATAAGGTTAAAACTATAGATGAAGTTGAAAATATGCACCACGTTCATGTTTGGCAATTGGATGATAAGCAAATCAATTTAGAAGCACATATTAGTTTTAAAGAGGATCTTCCACTTAGTAAAGTAAATAAGGTACTCCACAAATTGGAGCACCTTTTGCATGATGAATTTGAAATAAATCATGTGACTTTACAGCCTGAAATAAATGGCTTTTGTGATGATGAAAGTGTAGTGATTCAAGAAAAATCACATGATCATTAAGTTAAGGATTTGATTAAATCCATAGGGTGCTCAAGAATAGTTTGGGCACCATTCTCAAGAAGTTCTTCCATATCTCTAAATCCCCAAAGAACGCCAGCTGCATGCATTCCAGAATTGTGTGCAGTTTCCATATCTACGCCTGAATCACCTACGTAAATCAATTCCTCAGGAGGAATTCCCATTTTTTCACTTATTAGTAAAGCACCTTTTGGGTCTGGCTTTCTTGGAATATCTCCACCTGCGCCTAATACATGTTCAAGTTTCCAATCGGCTAGCAGCACTTTAACTACTTTTTGAGTTAATTCATTTGCCTTATTCGAGAAAACGGCGATTTTAATATTTTTTTCACTTAGACTGGTCAACAATTCTGGGATACCTGGATACAAGCAAGTTTTAACAATACAATTCTCATCATATACTTTCATCATGCGATTAAAGCTCGATAGAATTTCAGACTCTGTTCTGTGATTTTCCGGAAGTGCATTTTCTACCAATGTTTTAACGCCTCTACCAACAAAGGTTTTGTATGTGGAGTAATCGTGTGTTGGGAAATCTTTTTCTATTAGTACTTTGTTCATCGAATCTGCGATATCTTCAATCGAATTGGCTAGAGTGCCATCAAGATCAAATACTACTCCTTTTATCATTTTGCTTTGTTTTGAATGTGTAATACAAATATTATCATCATTTTTGAATATCCAAAGGGGAAATAAAAAATACCGATAAGAAATATCTTATCGGTATTATGATCGAAAAAAAATGCTTATTATTTTACAATTGTTCGAAGCTCAGCATTGTAATCAACAAGAATGTCATACCATTCATCAAGCATGTTTTGCCAACTTCCCTTACCATATAATTTTTCAAACTCTTTCATAAATCCAATGTCCTGCGACCAGGCTTCATAACTGTCAAAATTCCAAACCAATCCAATATCTGCACTTTTAGGAGTATGAAGTGGATTGTTAAAAACCAAAAAGGCAACTCCGAGATTTTCAGAAGTTTTCATGAGTTTCTTTGCAATAGCTTTAAACCTGTAATACTGACCTCTTTTTAAATCAACTGCCCATGCTTCGTAATGTTTAGAATTCATAACAAGATCTTTTCCAAAGGAGAGTTTCTCGTTAAAATTCCATAAGCTAACAGCACCATATTTTTCAACTAACGGATCAATATTTTTATTCCAATCTTCTTCATGACCATTTTCTTTTGTTGGTCTGGAATCTAATGCGGCGTAGGTGGTAGGTCCCATTATCCAGACGTACCAGCCAGCTTTCAAACCGTAATCTACTCTTCTTAAACCAGCAACATGATCTCCTTCAGGGTGGAATTTTTCGTTGTGAGATTTAATGGCTTTTTCAAATTCGTCAGCCATACCTCTTTTAGGTAAAATGTAAACACTTTCTACTACAATCGTCTTTTTCTCCTCTTTCTCCTGTCCAAATGCGATAAATGCAAAAAACAAAAACGCAGACAAGAGCATAATCCTCTTTTTCATGACAAATATGTTTTAGTGAATAAAAACCCAATTTACGACTTTTATATGGAATGATTCTAATTAAGATTTATTAAACGACTGGTAAATAGTTATTAATATTGGTGATTTGGCAGTTGCTATTTTTAAAATGATTCGTTAATCAACAAGTTTTATTGGCTGTAATAAAGTGTGATGATGTTAATTCTGTGTTATTTTTTCGAAAGATTTTCAGTGATTTCGGTATTCTACTTTAAAAAATTTCTATATTTGATTCTCTTAAGAATGAGGTAATATCAAATAATGAATAAAATGACTAACATAGAATCAATGATGCACATGCCAACTAGAGGTATGCGCTATTCTATGCATTTTATTTCGATGAATATTACTGCAACAATTACACCTACCACAACAACCCTTTAGGGGGTTTATATAATTACATATCACCAAAGGGGAGAGTTTATACTCAAAAGTTCATAAATAGAATTATGCAACCACAATAATATCGCGTAATTTTCTTTGTGTTAGACTATTAATTTAACTATAACCAATATTTAATAATTGATGATAGAATTGACATTTGTACGGAGAGGAAGTCATCAGAAGAAATCAAAAGCATGAAAGTTTTAAAATTTGGAGGAAGCTCGGTTGCTAATGCAGAAAATTGCAAACGGGTAATGGAAATCATTAAGCAGAATAATGAGAGCTGTAAGCAAGTTGTAGTTGTGTCAGCTTTTGGCGGAGTTACAGATGATTTGGAACGATGCATTAGTTTGTCTTGTGATCGAAACAAAGATTACGAGAAGGCTTTAGAGAATTTAAAGAATAGGCACTTTGGAGTTATTCAAGAATTATATTTATCAGGTAAGGTTTGTGATACTGTAAAAATCAAGTTTAATGAACTTGAGGAAGTTTTAAAGGGTGTCTATTTACTTCAGGATATTTCGGAGAAAGTGAGAAGTACTGTTATGGGGTCCGGGGAATTGTTGTCATCTGTTATTATTTCAGAATATCTTAAGGTGTCAGGAATTGATGCTATTTATTGTGATTCGAGAGAGTTTATTAAAACCCAAAATGGCAAGGGAGTTTATCTGAATAGCGAGCAAACTAATGAAAACCTTGAATCGATTAAACAAAAGGATTTTGAGGTTGCTGTTTTTCCTGGCTTTATTGCTTCGGGGCAGAAAGGCGAAATGACTCTTTTAGGACGAGGAGGATCGGATTATACCGCTGCAATATTAGCTGGAGGCTTAAGTTGTTCGGAGCTTGAAATTTGGACCGATGTGAGTGGTATGTATAATGCTGATCCGAGATTGGTATCGCAAGCTAAGCCAATCAAGAGAATGTCTTTTCAGGAAGCCATGGAACTTTCCCATTTTGGAGCAAAGGTTATTTACCCTCCAACATTGATTCCAGTTGTTCAGAATCAGATTAATGTTCGAATAAAAAACACTTTTGCACCAAAGGATGAAGGAACTTTAATAAGTAAAACTCCTGGCGAGATTCGTTCCGTTGTTAGAGGATTATCTTCTGTAAATAATATCAACTTGTTTACTTTATCTGGTAGTGGTATGGTTGGGATAAGTGGTTTTGCATCTCGATTTTTTACTTGTTTGGCTCTAAGTAAAATTAATGTTGTTCTTATTACTCAGGCATCTTCGGAACATAGCATAAGTGTTGGAATTCATAAGGATGATTCGGAACAGGCAATTGAAGCAGTTCGTGATGAGTTTGCTATGGAGATTAAAATGAACTTGGTAAATGATCCGGGAGTGGAGGAAGATCTTTCAATTGTTGCTATCGTTGGTGAAGATATGGGATTTACACCGGGAATATCAGGTAAAGTGTTTAGTGTTCTTGGGAAGAATGGCGTAAACATTCGTGCTATGGCTCAGGGAGGAAACGAAATGAATCTGACTTTTATGGTTCCAACCAAGGATATCAAAAAAGTTTTGAATGTTATTCATGAGGAATTCTTCGATACCACTTATAAAAAGGTAAATCTGTATATTGCTGGAGTTGGAAATGTTGGAAGTAAGCTGCTTGAATTCATTAAAAATCAATATGATTTTTTAATAGAGGAAAAGGGAATACAGTTAATTGTTCGCGGAATTAGCAATAGCAGAAAAATGTATTTTTCAGATGATGAAAAATTACTTACGAATTGGTCTGAAAAGTTGAATGTTGAGGGTGAGCCAGCCGATTTGCAAGAATTTGTTCAAAGAATGGATCAGGCAAACCTACGCAATAGCGTTTTTGTTGATATAACGGCAAGCGAACATGTAAGTAAAATTTACCAGCAAGTTTTAAATTCAACTGTTTCGATTGTCGCTTGTAATAAGATTGCAGCCTCCTCAGATTTTGAAAATTACAAAAGAATAAAAATGGCGGCTAAAAAGCACAACGTTGAATTCATGTTTGAAAGTAATGTTGGTGCAGGTTTGCCCGTAATAAATACGATCAATAACTTGATTGATACTGGCGATAAAATTGTAGGTATTGATGCGGTTGTTTCCGGAAGTTTGAATTTCATCATGAATGAATTCAATAATGGTAAATCCTTTTCTGAGGCAGTTAAAATGGCAATGGAACAGGGATTTACTGAACCGGATCCTAAGATTGATTTAAGTGGTATGGATGTGCTTAGAAAATTATTGATTTTATCGAGAGAAGCTGGCTATCCGTTGGAGGTGGAAGATGTAGAACATCAGCCAATGATTCCTAAATCGTGTTTAAACGGAAGTACTGCTGAAGAGTTATTGAAAGATTTAGAAACAAATAACGATTACTTTGAAGGATGGCGGAAGGTGATGAAAGAGAAAAATATCCGATACCGATACATTGCTTCATTTAAAGATGGTAAAGCAAATGTAGGTATGAAAGAGGTAACGCCGGATCACCCATTCTATGATATTCATGGAAAAGACAATGTGATTTCATTGAATACAATATGGTATGATGACCAACCATTAATAGTGAAAGGCGCTGGAGCTGGAGCAGAGGTGACAGCCTGTGGTATTTTTGGAGATATCATCAGAATAAGCAGTTAACTACCTGTTATCATTGAAGATAAAGTAATTTTAAAATAAAGCTGGAAGTAAATTGCCGACAGCAAAAATCTGAAATACATGTCAGAATCAGTAAAAGTTTTTGCCCCAGGTAGCGTTTCTAATGTTGGTTGCGGTTTCGATATATTAGGATTTGCCATCGATGGGGTGGGAGATGAAATGGTAGTAAGTAAAAATGATAAAAAGAAGATCGTTATTGCTCCCGTTAACGGTTATGAGAATTTACCAACAGATCCAAAGAAGAATGTTGCAGGAGTTGCCATTCAGGCACTTCTCGATGATTTAAAGAGTAATCAGGGCTTTGATGTTGAAATTGTAAAGAATATTAAACCAGGAAGTGGGATAGGATCGAGTGCAGCAAGTGCTGCAGGAGCAGTTGTAGCAGTAAATGAATTGTTGGGAAATCCTTATAGCAGAATGGAATTGGTCGATTTTGCTATGAAAGGAGAGGAAGTTGCATCGGGTGATGTTCATGCTGATAATGCAGCACCAGCTACTTTAGGTGGTTTCTGTTTAATTCGCGGATACAATCCATTGGATGTAATCCACATTCAGTCGCCTAAAGATTTATGGTGTGTTGTTATTCATCCACAAATTGAGATCAAAACAAAAGAATCGCGTGAGTTGTTATCTCCGGAAGTTTCAATGAAGAAAGCTATTCGTCAATGGGGAAATGTGGCCGGTCTGATGTCGGGATTGTATACTTCAAATTATGAATTGATTGGAAGATCATTAGAGGATCATATTGTTGAGCCACAAAGAAAGGTATTAATTCCTGAGTTCGATGAATTGAAACTTTCGGTTATGGAAGCAGGTGCTTTGGGCTGTTCTATTTCTGGTTCAGGACCATCGGTGTTTGCTTTGGCTGAAGGTAAAGATTCTGCTGACGTAATTGCAACGGCAATGGATACCGCCTATAGAAAAACAGAATTGGATTACAAGATATATGTGTCCAAAGTTAGTGATGGAGGAGTTAGAGTATTATAAAAGTGGTATCCTGAAAAGAAAGAACAATGGAATATTTTAGTACAAATAATAAAGATTTACGATACGGATTTAAAGAAGCTGTTATAAAAGGCTTGGCTCCAGATAAAGGTTTATTTTTCCCAATATCAATACCAAAATTAGAGAAAGAGTTTTTCGATAATTTACCGGATATGAGTATGGCAGAAATAGGTTTTGAGGTGGCGAAGCATTTTGTTGGTGAGGACATCAGCCACGAAGAACTAAAAAATATAACAGAAGAAGTATTTAATTTTCCTATTCCTCTGATTAAAATAGAAGAAGGAGTTTATAGCCTTGAATTGTTTCATGGTCCAACATGTGCTTTTAAGGATGTGGGGGCAAGATTTATGAGTCGTTGTTTAAGTGCATTTGCAAAACAAAACAAGGAGGATGTTACCATTCTTGTTGCCACTTCAGGAGATACAGGAAGTGCGGTTGCAAATGGATTTCTTGGAGTAGAAGGCGTAAGTGTTATCATACTTTATCCTAAAGGGAAGGTTAGTAAAATTCAGGAGCAACAGTTGACTACAATGGGACAAAATATTTCTGCCCTGGAGGTTGATGGTACATTTGATGATTGTCAGGCTTTGGTAAAACAAGCCTTTGCCGATGAGGATCTAAATAAAAAAATGAAACTTACATCGGCTAACTCAATTAATATCGCCCGATTACTTCCTCAGAGTTTTTACTATTTCTATATCTTGGCTCAACTACAGAATCGTGATAAGGATATTGTTGTATCGGTACCAAGTGGAAATTATGGCAATTTAACTGGCGGTTTGTTGGCAAAACAAATGGGACTGCCAATAAAGAGATTTGTGGCTTCAGCGAATAAGAATAAGGTTGTCCCTGATTATTTGGAACATGGAAATTATGAGCCGAAAGAATCGGTCCAAACCATTTCAAATGCTATGGATGTGGGAGCACCAAGTAATTTTGCCCGGATGATGGAGCTGTATCGAGAAGAGCATTTCGAAATTATTAAAGACATTAAAGGAGCTTGGTTTTCTGATCAAGAAACAGAAAAGGTAATGTCTGAAGTTTATAGCAATTATAAGTATATTTTAGATCCTCATGGAGCAGTTGGCTATCTTGGATTGAAAAAGCACATCAATAAAGAGAATGAGATTGGTGTCTTTTTGGAGACGGCACATCCTGCTAAATTTAAGGATACTGTGGAAAAAGCAATAGAAGTGGAGGTGGAAATTCCAACATATCTGAAAGAATGCCTTCAGAAGGAAAAAAATAGTATTCTGATTGGGAGGGAGTATTCTGACCTCAAAAACCAATTATTAAATAGTTAATATGATATTGGATAAGATCAAAAGTAAGGAATTTGCTTACTCTTTGTTTTTCAAATATATGAGAACATGTTTAATAGTCGGGTGAAATGCATGAGGTCACGTAAGGTGCTCGTAATGAGGAGCGAAGAGGTTTTTGTTTGAGGTTTTGTTGATTGTTTTAATTGTGAAACGCTTGTCGTAAATTGTATTGAGTTAAATTAATTGTTGA
>Ga0193962_1001377_pt1 | contig 11342 bp, 8 predicted proteins | sample FB_5_MG_FD_140335 | JGI IMG/M metagenome (GOLD analysis project Ga0193962, IMG submission 140335) | Microbial mat bacterial communities from the Broadkill River, Lewes, Delaware, United States - FB_5_MG | ecosystem: Environmental > Aquatic > Freshwater > River > Microbial mats | place: USA...
GTTGGCCCTGAAAGTGCAGGGGCGTTTCCTGGCCCTGCGTGTTATCGCAATGGAGGGCCTCTTACGATTACCGACTGCAATGTGTTATTGGGTAAGGTGAAAGCTGAATATTTTCCGGAATGTTTTGGCCCGCAGCGTAATCAAGGTTTAGATTTTGAGGGTATTAAAAAGCAGTTTGAAACATTAGCCAACAGCATCAATCAAGAAACAGCATTGCATTACAGCGCAGAAGACATTGCACAAGGTTTCTTAACCATCGCCATTGAAAGCATGGCCAATGCGGTTAAGAAAATATCTCTACAGCGCGGTTATGATGTGAGTAATTATGTGCTGAATGCGTTTGGCGGTGCGGGTGCGCAACATGCGTGTTTAGTCGCTGAAGCGCTTGGCATGAAGCAAGTTTATTTGCATCCATTTGCCGGGGTACTATCGGCTTATGGAATTGGTTTGGCGAGTGAGCGCTGGTTAGGTGAAGAGTCACTGCAGATAACGTATGAGGGTGATACGAATTCTTGTTCGGTATTGGATGTGATCGAGCTGCATCAAATTCGTTTGCAAGAACAGGCCAATAAGGCGATTTCAAAAAACCGTTTGTCTTCATCGAGTGACGTGTCTTCACCTAAAACAATACAAGATTTCTGGCGTATCCATGTGAAATACCAAGGTACGGATACGCCGTTATTATTATCCTTGCCGAATAATTTAGACATGATTTCGGTAGCGAAAGAATTTCATCAGCTGCATCAGAAAACGTTTGGATTTTCTGATCCTGAGCGAGTATTAATCCTTGAGGCTTTGCAGTTAGAGCGTGTTGCAAGCAATACTAATAATTTCAACGATCAAAATATTACGTCAACGGTTACTGAAAAAAATACCCTTACCCCAATCGCGCACAGCAGTATGTCGTGTCAGTTCAACGGTAGCGTTAAACCCTTTTCTGTTCCTGTTTATCGCCGTGAGCAACTGCCTAAAAATATCGACATTGTAGGCCCTGTATTAATCGCAGAAAACAATTCAACGATTGTGATTGAGCCTAATTGGGTTGGCCGTGTGATTGAAAGCGGTGCGTTAATTTTAACGCTTCAGGCGGTTAATGAAAATGTTGATACGCCCAAGCAAGCAGCATCCGTTGATGCGATTCAATTAGAAGTCTTTAATAATCTGTTTATGTTCGTTGCTGAGCAAATGGGCTTTGTTTTAGAAAAAACAGCGGCCAGTGTGAATATCAAAGAACGCTTAGATTTTTCGTGTGCTTTATTTGATCAGCATGGCGAGCTGGTGGCCAATGCACCGCATATTCCTGTGCACCTCGGCTCGATGAGCGAAAGTATTAAAGTCGTGATTAATAATAATCCGAGTATGAAAGCCGGTGACGCTTTTGTTTTAAATACCCCTTATAACGGTGGTACTCATTTACCTGACATTACCATTGTTAAACCTGTTTTTATCAATTCTGAAACCGCCGATTTCTATGTTGCCGCTCGCGGTCATCACGCCGATGTTGGCGGTATTACTCCAGGTTCTATGCCTGCACGCAGTCAGCATATTAATGAAGAAGGCATCTTGTTAGATAATTTATGCTTGGTGAAGGAGGGTGTTTTTCAAACAGATATGATCACGGCTGTTTTATCCGACCATGAATTTCCAGCGCGCAATATCGAACAAAATATTGCTGATTTAAAAGCGCAATTAGCGGCCTGTGAAAAAGGGGCGCAAGAACTGAATCGTTTAAGCCTGCAATACGGTTTAGAAACGTTGCATTCTTATATGGGGCACGTGCAAGACAACGCTGAATTGACCTTAAAAGCCTGTTTGAAAGAACTGGATTCTGGGGCATTTGAATACCCAATGGACGATGGCAGTTTAATTAAAGTAGCCATCACCATTGATAAGAAAAATGGCCGTGCGAAGGTCGATTTTAGTGGTACATCCGATCAGCATTCGGGGAATTTCAATGCACCAACGTCCGTCGCCAAGGCCGCGGTTTTATATGTGTTCCGCTGTCTGGTGAATAAAGCGATGCCGTTGAACGCCGGTTTTTTTCGCGCGCTGGATATTATTGTTCCTGAAGGTTCGATGCTGGCCCCGCAATACCCGGCGGCCGTTGTTTCAGGCAACGTTGAAACGGCTCAATACATTGTGGATACCTTATTAGGTGCGCTGGGTATTATGGCGGCGAGCCAAGGGACTAATAATAACTTCACCTTTGGCGACGAAGAGTTCCAATATTATGAGACGCTTTGCGGTGGTGCGGGCGCGACAGACAATAATCATGGCGCGTCGGGTGTGCACAGTCACATGACTAATTCACGCTTAACCGATGTTGAAATTCTGGAGCAGCGTTTTCCGGTGATGTTAGAGCATTTTTCCCTTCGTCCCGTATCGGGTGGGGTGGGCCAGTTTAATGGCGGCGATGGCATCGAGCGTCATATCCGTTTTTTAAAACCGATGAGTGCGACCATTATTTCGGGTCATCGCCAAGTTCCGACCTTTGGTATGGCGGGTGGTGATGCGGGCAAGGTCGGAATGAACTTTGTGCAGCGCTTTAGCTTTGATTCTGCCGGAAATCCTTTGCCTAAGCTTGAATTCCTGCAAGGTTGCACCGATATACAGATGAGCAAAGGCGATGTGTTTTGTATTCATACCCCAGGCGGTGGTGGCTATGGTATTGAATCAGACAAAAGTGGCGGTGAATGATGAAGATCAATAGCTTATGTCAAAACGGCCATTAACCTAGTAAAACAGTCGGAAACTCCGTAGAATCCGCAGCAATAAACCAATTTATAGAATGAATAGTGAGGTAGCGTTATGGATATTATGGAATCGATCAAAGAGCAAATCGAAAGCAACGACATCTTGTTGTATATGAAAGGCTCTCCAAATGCACCACAGTGTGGTTTCTCTGCGCAAACGGTACAGAATGTGATGGAATGTGGTCAGAAGTTTGCTTATGTAGACATCTTATCTAACCCAGACATCCGCGCTAACTTGCCGAAGTATGCTAACTGGCCAACGTTCCCACAGTTATGGGTGAAAGGCGAGCTAGTAGGCGGTTGTGACATCATCACAGAGATGCATGCTAAAGGTGAATTAAAGCCTTTATTAGATGAAGCGGCTATTGATTAATATTGATGCGAGCCATTGGCTAGCACAAGTTGTGTAATCGCTTATCAAAAACCAGCTCTGACTTAGATCAGCGCTGGTTTTTTTATGTCTGGAGGCTGGGATTGAGAGAAATTAAATTATCCTCTAAATAATAACATTAATACGAATAGTAACTGTTTGACAGTGATTATCATTACTATACAATATGCAGCAATTTTTAGCAGACAAGAAACTAAATAGTAATATGAAAAATTTATTCGTTATATCGTTAACCTTAACATCGGCGATTGCTCAAGCCGCTGATAAGGTTGAGCTTCCGTTATCAGCCGTGACGATTATCGGTACTGAAGAAGAAGCGAAGCAAATTGCAGGTTCCGCACACGTTATCGATGCAGAAGAGTTGGCAAAATTTGAATATACCGATATTCAAAAAATTCTTGCCGGGGTTCCTGGGGTTACTTTCCGTAATGAAGAAGGTTATGGACTGCGTCCAAATATCAGTATTCGTGGTACTCGTGATGATCGCTCTGGCAAAATCACGTTAATGGAAGATGGCGTATTAATCGCTCCAGCGCCTTATTCAGCGTCTTCAGCCTATTATTTCCCAACAGCGGGTCGCATTAGCGGCGTTGAAGTTATGAAGGGTGCATCTGCTATTAAAAATGGCCCATACACTGTTGGTGGTGCATTAAACTTATTAAGTACGCCTATTCCTGAGACTTTCGGTGGCAAGGTTAATTTGGAATACGGTGCTAATAACATGGTTCGAAACTACGCCAATGTAGGTGATAGTAAACAGAACTATGGTTGGTTGATTGAAGGTCAAAAGCATCAAGCAGATGGCTTTGATACCATTCAAAATGCTTCTAATGATACGGGCTTCGAGAAAGACGATGTTATGGCGAAGTTTCGCGTAAATAGCGATCGCAGCGCAGACGTTTATCATCAAGTAGATCTTAAATTACAGTACTCTACAGAACTTTCTGATCAAACCTATGTGGGTTTGACTGAAGCTGATTTCAAGAAAGACGCACATTCTCGCTATGGTTTAACTCAGCAGGATGAAATGGATAATGAACACAAAGAAATTACACTGAGTCACCTTGTAGAGTTTGGCTCAACCCAAATCACTACCACAGGTTACTTTATTGAGTTTGAGCGTGATTGGTTCAAAGTTGATAAAATTGGCGGCGAGGGCATTAACAAGGTCATCGATTGTGCTAATACGGGTAATTGTGGATCAAATATTACGACTCAAGCCGATGCGATTGCTGTACTTCATGGTGAGCAAGCGGCTGCGATTACAATCAAGCACAATAACCGTTCTTACGAATCTAAAGGGATTCAAACGCGTATTGCGCATCAGTTAAGCACGGGTAATATTGATCATAATATTGAAGCGGGTGTGCGTTACCATGAAGATCAAGAAGATCGAGTGCAGCCAAAAGAAACTTGGCAGCAAGATGCTAATGGCAACTTAAACTACGTTTCAACAGGCGCGCCAGATAAACGCTTAACCAAAGCAAGAGCATGGTCTGCTTATCTTGCCGATGATATCCAGTTTGGCGATTTTGTGATTAGCCCTGGTATTCGTCACGAGAGCTATGAAATTGAGCGTAAAGGCAGCTCAGATAAAGAAACAGAGCAAAATGTAACGTTATTAGGTTTGGGCGCGAGCTACAAAGTGAATGAGCAGTTAATGGTATTTGCTGGCATGCATGAAGGTCACTCTCCTTCTCCAAATGATGGTAATAGTGATCCAGAAGAAGCATTGAATTCTGAATTAGGTATGCGTTTTACCCATGCAGGTTTGTATGCAGAAACGACGGCTTTCTACAGCGACTACTCTAACCTATTAGGTGCATGTACAGCTTCTAGTGGAGGTGATTGCTCTATTGGTGATACCAGTAATGCCGGTGAAGCCACGGTTCAAGGTTTAGAAGTATTAGTTAATTATGATCACAGTTTAAATCAAGCGTTAACGATACCTATGGGTTTAACTTATACGTATACCGATGCGAAGTTTGATACAACATTTGAAGATGATGGTGTTTGGGACAAGGTAGAAAAAGGCGATAAATTGCCAAATCTAGCGGATCAGCAAGTGCAACTACGTATCGGTTTAAATCATGTATCCGGTTTCAGCACCGATATGAATGTTAACTACTACAGCGATACGTGTTCAACGGCTGCTTGTGGCACTAACGAAGATATTGATGCTTATACGGTTGTGGATTTAGCAGGTCGTTATCAATTTAATGCACAGACTCGTATTTATGCTTCTGTTGAAAATGTATTTGATAGTGAAGATGTTGTAGCGCGTGCGCCTAAAAATGGTGCTCGTGCACAGAAGCCGCTAACCGCGATGGTCGGTGTTGGTTTTAATTTCTAACCTCCTTCGGGTATTTTGGTACCTTAGCGAGTATATCTAATAGGTACTTTTATTTAATCGATACCTTTAAGAAGCCTCGTATTCTTTATATTGTTAAAGAATACGAGGCTTTTTTTGTTTCTGTCGTCTGTTATTTTAGAAACATTATTTCCCCTTATTTTTTGTGGAAAACTGGGTTAAACTAACTGCATTCAGCAAATAAATAGCTTTCATTTACAGGACTTATGAATGAATATCGATCGTGTTGACCTGAATCTTATGGTTTACCTAGACGTGCTTTTGAGAGAAGGCAGTGTGACTAAGGCTGCCCAGCAGCTTGGTATCACTCAGCCTGCAATGAGTAATGGTCTAAAACGTTTACGCGATTTATTCAATGATCCTTTATTAGTTCGAACCAGTGAAGGCATGACACCTACCGAGCGCGCCTCTGAATTACAGCCGCTCATTCGAAAAGCGCTTAATGAACTAGAAGCGGCTTTGCAAACCCAAGGCGAATTTGATGCTCGTTTGAGTCATCGAGTATTCCGTATTATGGTGAGTGATTACGCAGAATCTACCCTCGTTCCTGAGCTGGTAAAGCGCTTGCGTGAAGAGGCCCCTAATGTGATTTTAGATGTGCTAACGCCTTCTGATGTCACGTTCAAAGACGTGGAAGCGGGCAGGGTGGATATGGCCATTAACCGCTTTGATGAAATGCCACAATCGTTTCATCAAATGACCTTGTGGGAAGATGGTTTTGTTTGCTTGGTGAACCCTGATCATCCCCACGTGGGTTTGTTTGATTTAGATGCTTACCTAGACAGTATGCATATTTGGGTAAGTAAAACGGGGATGGGAGCGGGGGTCGGTATTGATCCTGAAAAAATTATTCGTTTAGGCTGGGTTGATAATGCGTTAAGCAAATTGGGCCATAAACGAAAAATTTCTGTCTTTACTCGCCACTATCAAATGCCCGCTTTATTGGCGCTAAATAATGACTTGGTTGCGACACTGCCGAGAAAAGTTGCCGAAATGCAGGCAGAATCATCGGGCTTGTTGGTTAAAAAAACACCTTTTGACGTACCGCCTTTTGAATTGAAAATGGCATGGTCACCTTTGGTTCAGCATCATCAGGCGCATAAGTGGTTACGTCGCCTAATTGTTGATGTGGCCCAGTATTGTTAATCACTACGGCGAACGAATGCTATTAAATCAGTTCGAACCTTAAGCTCTGTTGTTGATTCGGGGCTAGCACTTTATGGTCTGACATAACATTAGCCGTTTCGATGCAAAACATCCTTAAATAATCTTGCTGTTTGAACTGGCTGAGCCGCTTACTTTTTTCAATCCAAGGATTCCAGATCACCGCACTCTGGCTATTATGATTTTTTAATAGCAATTGTTGGTTGGGGGATTCAACTCTTAGTTCATAGCCACTTTCACTATCATCTTTAGTTGCGAAAAAATATAAACGGTCGGTTTCTTCACTAAAACCAATTCTTCCATGTTGTTTCTTTTCTTGCCAGTTATCTAACGCATCGATATAACCGCTATTATGGGCATTATGAATATAGGTTCTGGTAATATCGGCTGTGGGTAAATAGGTATGCAATGCTTGGCTAATAGCAAAGTTCACATGGCCTGTATTGGTAGTGGTTAATTCTACTTCTAGGTGTTTGCTGAAAACAAAGCGTGCTTGTATATTAAATTCAAATGGCCAAAGTATATGAGTTTGAGGATTACTGGTGAGCTGTAAAATAATTTCAACGTGATGACAGCTTTCTTCAATGGAATGAATACTCCAAGGCATTGAGCGCACAAAACCATGAGCACCTATATTGGCTTGCGGCTCAATTTGATGTTGAATCGCCGCAGGGTTTTTATCCATGTTTCCAAACCAAGGCCAGCAAATTGGAATGCCGCCACGTAATGGTTTCCCTTGTTTATACTCAACATTATCGCTGAGCCAAAGTATATTTTCTTTACGATTACTCGGCGTAAATTCAATCAGTTGAGCGCCTTGCAATAACAGTGTCGCTTTAAATAATGGATGCTCAACTTTGATGGCTTCTAACTGGTCAATTTTTACCCGCTGGCAAAAAACGTGGCTCATGAATATCATCCTAATCTATAATCAATTTTTAATGACGTTAATATAACGGAAATACTCTCTTTTGGATAAAAAAGACTTACTGGTTCAATTAATTCAGCACTTACAGCAAGAAATTGATGTCACGATGAATGCTGTGAATGAAGCCCATGCGTTGGCTTCTCATGAACAAAGTAAACCAGAGAATCAATACGATACCTTAGCCTTAGAAGCCGCTTATCTTGCGCATGGCCAATCTGAGCGTATCGCAGAATTGCAGCGTCAGGTGATGTTATTAAATCATTTCGATTTTTTAGAGTATAACGATGACAGTCGCATTGCGGTAGGCGCTTTAGTCTGTGTAGAAGAATTCGATATTGAAGTGAATAATCCAGATTTGCAGTGGTTTTGGTTATTGCCTGTAGCCGGTGGTGTGCTGCTGAACGTCGGTGAAATAGAAATTCGAACGATTACTGCTAAAGCACCTTTAGCAGATAAACTACTCGGTAGTTACGTTGGTGATGAGGTAGTGCTAAACCTTAGTCTTAATTCTGGACACAAAAAAAAGCAGTTCGAGGTTATCGAACTGCTTTAATGCAGACTATTTGAACATATCCGCGAAGCTTTCTTCTGGGCCGTCTGAAATTTCTTTCAGAGGCCAGCCACCTTGTTCTTTCCAGCGATTAACAATGTAGCAAAATAACTCGGCAGTTTTCCAAGTATCGTAGGCCGCTGAGTGCGCTTCTTTATTATCGAAATCAATGTCGGCAAGCATACAAGACTTCGCTAATACCGTATGCCCAAGTGAAAGAGCACTTAAACTAGCCGTATCGAAGCTCGAAAACGGGTGGAAAGGATCACGTTTGATTTCAGTACGTTCAATCGCTTCCTTTAAAAAGCTGTGATCAAAGTGCGCATTATGACCCACTAAAACAGCACGGTTACAGCCTGTTGATTTTACTTCTTTACGCACGAATTGAAGCATCTTGGTCATTGCTTCTTCTTCGCCAATCGCTTCACGAGCCGGATCGAAAGGATCGATGCCGGTAAAATCTAACGCTTCTTGCTCAAGGTTTGCCCCTTCAAAAGGGATAACGTTGGCATCAATGGCTTCATGTGGATACAGCCAGCCACTTTCGTCCATGCGTAACGTCACCATCGCGATTTCTAACAAAGCGTCGGTTTTACTGTTAAAACCACCGGTTTCAACGTCTACAACGACGGGTAAAAATCCGCGGAAGCGTTGTGCCATTAGTGATTTTTCTTTTTTCTCAGCCACTGAGTATTCCTTAAACGATTGTTCGCACGATTAGCGATTAGATCTTCTATTACTAGGTTTTATTGCTAGTTTTATTAGGTTCGATTTATTTTTCAACCTGCCAGCGAATAACTTCACCCGCTTTAATTGGAACGATGACATCACCCGCGAACTTCATCTCGCTTGGAACGGTCCAGTCTTTTCTATTAAGGGTAATAGTATCGGTATTTCTGGGTAAGTTATAGAAGTCTGCGCCAAAGTGACTAGCAAATCCTTCTAACTTATCGAGCGCACCTAAATCTTCAAAAATTTCTGCATACAATTCGATCGCCGCAAAAGCACTGAAACAACCCGCACAACCACAAGCAGATTCTTTAGCGCCTTTGGCGTGAGGTGCGGAGTCGGTGCCTAGGAAGAATTTAGGGTTGCCGCTAATCGCGACTTCTTGCAATTTTTGCTGGTGGATATTGCGCTTTAAGATAGGCAAGCAATAGAAGTGAGGCTTAATACCACCCACTAACATGTGGTTACGGTTGTACGCTAGGTGTTGAACAGTAATGGTTGCCGCAACATTAGGGCCCGCTTGTTCAACAAACTCAGCCGCTTCTTTGGTGGTGATGTGTTCAAATACGATTTTTAGATCGGGATGACGTGCGAGCGTAGGCTTCATTACTTCATCAATGAAACGCTTTTCACGATCAAAAACATCAATATCATCATGGGTAACTTCACCATGAATCAAAAGTGGCATTTCGTTTTCAGCCAGCGCGACTAAAACAGGGTCTAGCTTCTCTAAATCGGTCACGCCTGAATCAGAGTTTGTCGTTGCACCAGCAGGGTAAAGCTTAGCGGCAACGATGCTCTTGCTCAATTTTGCAGCATGAATCATCTCAGGTGTGGTTTTATCTGTTAGATAAAGCACCATTAATGGATCAAAGTGACTGCCTTCAGGACGTTGAGCTAATATGCGCTGACGATATTCCAGTGCTTGACGCGCATACATAACAGGAGGCTGTAAGTTAGGCATGATGATCGCACGGCCCATATAAGCTGCCGTTGCGGGTACGGTGTACTCTAACGCTTCACCATCACGCAGGTGTAAGTGCCAATCATCAGGACGGGTGATGGTGAGTTGTTGTGTCATGTATAAAACCTTAACTAAACTTCTAAATAGATTGCGCTATTGTACCTCAACTTTATAAAAGTTTGGCCGATAACATACTGAGTTTTACTTTTTTTGGTGATTAATTGAGATGTTTATTTATGCACCACGATAGACCGAAGTGGCTAAGTAAGCGCTTTTTGAGCCTAGTAACTGGATTATTTTTTACTCTAATTCATAGCGTGAGTATGGCGCTGGAATATGGCAGTGGTATTGCGAATACTCAGTGGAAACTTTCTGGCTCTATTTTTGAGTGTCGATTTGAGCAGGTATTACCAGAATATGGCAATGGAGTTTTTTACCACCAATCGGGTGAGGATATTGTTTTTCGTTTAGAAACACGTAAAAACATGATGAAAGTAGGTAAGGCGGGTGTGTCTATTACGCCAGCGCCTTGGCACCCAAGTAAGAAGTCCGAGCATCTAGGCTATGTTGACTTGTTGCCAGAAAGTCCTAATTTGGAATTAGATCCAGAGCGCAGTAATCAATTTCTTCATGCTTTGATAGAAGGTAAGCAGCCGGTGATTACGCGTAGAACCTACTATGACAATAATAAATTCATCAAAATTCATTTGTCGGCGATTCACTTTAAAGATTTTTATCACGACTACCTAAAATGTGTTGATCAGCTTCTGCCAATGAATTTCTCTCAGGTCGCGCGATCAAAGGTGCTCTTTGGCGGGGGGAAAGAAGGTTTAAGCCCAAAAGATGAGGATATGCTGAATCGCATTATTTTCTATATTCAAAATGACCCCCGAGTATTTGCCCTGTATATTGATGGCCACTCGGATAACGTTGGCCGCCGTTATGATAATCGTCAGCTATCAAAGCGCCGTGCTGAATCAATAGAGCGTTATTTCATAAAAAAAGGCATTGATCCAGACATGATTACAGTACGTTTTCATGGTCATCGCTATCCTATTGCCAGTAATAAAACGGCGAGTGGGCGGGCTAAGAATCGCCGTGTAACGATTCGCCTTGAACAGCGAGAAGATATGTCTATTCCCCCCGAACTGCAGTTTGTCTTGCCTAGCGATACGCCTTAGTCTTACATGCCCTCTAGCCTTAATAGGGGGTTTATAGTAGAATTTGCGCCCTAAAATTTTTATTTTCATACTCCCAAATTCAATCCCCAACTCAATATGAGTTGTAATAACGAGAGCATGCATATGTCTGACATCAAAAAAGTGGTGTTGGCGTACTCCGGTGGTCTGGATACGTCGGTAATTGTTAAATGGCTTCAAGAAGAATATAACTGCGAAGTTGTAACCTTCACTGCTGACCTTGGTCAGGGCGAAGAAGTTGAGCCTGCGCGTGCTAAAGCTGAAGCGTTAGGTATCAAAGAAATCTACATTGA
>Ga0193962_1001380_pt1 | contig 11325 bp, 9 predicted proteins | sample FB_5_MG_FD_140335 | JGI IMG/M metagenome (GOLD analysis project Ga0193962, IMG submission 140335) | Microbial mat bacterial communities from the Broadkill River, Lewes, Delaware, United States - FB_5_MG | ecosystem: Environmental > Aquatic > Freshwater > River > Microbial mats | place: USA...
GTTCCATCTGATATCCTTGCTATGCAAATTAAAACAACAACAATGATTTATTTCAAAACAAGATAAAACAAGAATTATTTTTGTCCACCTACTTATGCTCATTACAAACTTTTTGCACAAATGCAGATAGATTGGATCAATGAACATAAAAAGTTCACGTTGCTGCGGGATAAAATCCCATTATCATTCATCATTGTAGTCTCTTTGGTTTTAATATCGATATCTGTCTGCATACTCCAAAATTGTGGATGGTTTCCTGCAATCTGCCAGTAACGAGGGTTAAATATGGATGTATCAGCAACATTTAAAAAATTCATTGAAAATTTGGCGATACAAAATAAGGAAGAGATCTCCAATCGCTACAAAACAATTACCAAAACCCTAAATAAATCGTATTGGGGGAATGAATCCAACACATACAACAGTCTGCAGGTAGGTTCATACGGCAGGGGGACGGCTATAAACGGCATCAGTGATCTGGATATGGTTTTTAGTTTACCCTGGTCTGTATACGAACGGTTCAATGCCTATGAATCAAACGGACAGTCCGCGTTATTGCAAGAAGTGAAAAACGTTATAAAAACCACTTATAGCCGAACAGATATCCGGGGAGATGGACAGGTGGTGGTTGTAACGTTTAGCAATCATGTTTTCGAAATTCTTCCAACTTTTCTGAACAATGACAATTCTTACACGTATCCAGATACCAAAGATGGCGGAAGCTGGAAAATAACAAAACCTCGACAAGAAAAATCTGAAATTAATAACCTAAATGCAGAATTCAATGGCACCTTAAAGCATTTGTGTAAAATGGTCAGAGCCTGGAAAAACAAATGTGGTGTCCCAATGGGAGGACTTTTAGTAGATACATTGGCTTACAACTTTTTAAAATCCAATGAATCGTATAAAGAGCGAAGCTACACTTACTACGACTGGCTATCCAGGGATTTTTTTGAATATTTGAAAGGTACGGATAAAAACCAAGAATATTGGCTTGCACCAGGTAGCAGTCAACGTGTTTATAAAAAAGCTGATTTCATCCCAAAAGCGAAAAAGGCATATAACAAATGCATAGAGGCCATCGAAAAAAACGAGCAAAAGACTGTAAATAAAATATGGAAAGATGTCTTTGGTCCTCAATTCCCGCTTGAAGGACAGCTAACAAAGTCACAAACTGCAAGTTTTACCTACAGAAACACAGAAGAGTTTATAGAAGATTATTACCCCGTAGATATAAGATGCAATCTGAAACTTGACTGCCATGTCAAACAGAATGGATTTCGGGCAATGCTGCTTTCAACGTTTCTTGGTAGAGGTATTTTTTTAAAACTTGGGAAAACATTAAGATTCTTTGTCCAAAAATGCGATGTACCTAAACCTTACATCATAAAATGGAAGGTTCGAAATGTAGGGGCTAACGCAGAAAAAAAAGATATGATCAGAGGACAGTTACTTCTTGATACCGGTGATAAAGCCAGGACAGAACATTCACATTTCAATGGCCCTCATTATGTTGAATGCTATGCCATAAAGAATGGAGTATGTTTGGCCCGTGATAGAATTGATGTACCGATCAAAGAAACTGTGGCAGTGGCTCAATAAAAACTTCATCAAATCCTAATTGCACAAAGAAAAAAATTTTAGAGGACCGGACCCGGACCGGAAAAGCAAAAAAGGATTTCGGCAGAATTGCTGAAATCCTTTGGTGTCAGTGGTGATCCCACGGGGAATCGAACCCCGGTTTCCGGCGTGAGAGGCCAGCGTCCTAACCGCTAGACGATGGGACCACATCTCTTTATAGAGGTGACTATTTATAATGATTGGGTTTAAATGTCAACAAAAATTAAGACCAAAGCATCCCAAGCCAATGGATTCCCATGGGTATAAGACATTTTCCCCTCTGAATTTACTTTGAATCAAATTTTTTACGGGTGCCCTTTTTGGCGCCCAGGGCAAAATAGCAAAGCCAGCCGATGACCGGAACGATGGCCACAAGGTGCCAGACAAATTTTTCTTTGGGTGTCGGGAAATCTTTTTTCAGCTGGTCGATCAATGCAAGCATGGTCATGACAAAGGATACGGCGACAATGAGAAGGACATATAAAATAAGTTCGTTGGGTGTCATTTAATTTTTCCTATGTTTTATAAACCAACTGATATTGGTCTAACGTTTCTGTTGCGGATCAAACATTTGCCGTTACTTCAATTTGTCTGAAATCTTGAGCAGCGCATCTACATAATAGTTGGAATGGTTGTACCGAAACAGGACTTCGTGCTGGCGCTGACGGCTCAAGCCTGATTTCCAGCCGTGATGTTTTAAATAATTGGCCACGGAAAAAATGGCGTCATCATGGTCAAATAGATCCACCCTCCCATCCTGATTGCCGTCCCTTGCCAATGTCAGCGCATTGGAAGGCATGAACTGGGGGATACCCATGGCTCCGGCGTAGGACCCTTTAACGGTAACGGGATCAATGCCTTCACGATTGGCATAGCTGATCAGGGCCTTAAGCTCCTCATAACCCCACCTGCTTTTCTGGGCCACTTTCTTATCAAAAGCGGCCCGCTCAGGTTTTTTATTATCAGAGATAGCACGCCAAACCCTTTCGGCAAGTACGCTGTCCGTAAGCGCTGCCATGGTGGACAAAGTGTTTATCACCGTACGATTGCCAAGGTACGTACCCAACCGGGTTTCCACCAGAAGGATGGCTGTAATGATGGCTTTGTCCACTGAAAATGCTTCCTGGGCTTTATCCAGGCTATCCTTATGCATGACCATGTACTTTCGGGCCTTGGCTATGGATTTCGAAGAAGAGAACTGGTCATAGTTAAGACTGGATTCCGAATGGATAAAAAACAGAGAGACACCCCCGGGATCAAAGCCGACTGCTTTATTGCCAAACAGGGCTTTGGTCTTTTCCTGATCAAACCCATCCTGGACAAGCCGCTGGGTAAGGAGATCAAAGTCATTGACCGGACCGGGACTGTCCGGCACGTCACCTTCCTGGGCATAACAAAAATTAACACAAAAACAGATGCTCAGCACCACAACAACGCTCAGAATAAATTTGGGGGATAGGTCGAATTTTTTCATATTTACGGAATCGGCTCCCTTGCTGTGATCGTTTGAGGCAGGATATTTTTCCTGTTCCAAGGCCCGTTTTACTCCCGTTTTATATAGCGTATTTTGTTTTTGATTGCATTAAAAAAGTGCAGATATCAAAACGCGTCACAGGCAGACACATATAGTGCCCGCCCGAAAACCGTAAATTTTGCCGACCATGTCGTTGGGGCGCAAAGTTTAATCCCCGGAACATTTATTATATGCCTGCGGTTAAAATTTTCGGGCCGCCTTGCACTCAACAAAAAAAAACGGGCCCGGGAGAAGCCAAGGCTTCCCGGACCCGTTTGTCAGGTCAACTCCAACAGAAGACTGTTTTTTTAAATATCAAAGTACAGATAGAACTCATGGGGATGCGGACGGCTGATAACCGGTTTAACTTCGTTTTCCATTTTGTAATCAATCCAGTAGTCAATAACGTCCTTGGTAAAAACATCACCTTTGAGCAGAAAGTCATGGTCTACTCTAAGGGCTTCAAGGGCTTCTTCAAGGCAGCCCGGTGCGGACGGAATGGTAGCCAGTTCTTCGGGCGGCAGGTCATAGATATTTTTATCCATGGGATCGCCCGGATCCATTTTGTTCTGGATACCGTCAAGCATAGCCATGGCAATGGCGGAGAAGGCCATATAACCGTTGGCGCTGGGATCAGGCGTACGGAACTCAAGGCGTTTTGCCTTGGGAGATCCGGAGTACATGGGCAGACGGATAGCAGCAGAACGGTTCCGGCTGGAGTAAGCCAGCTTGATGGGCGCTTCAAAACCGGGCACCAAACGTTTGTAGGAGTTGGTGGTGGGGTTGGTGATGGCGCACAGGGCTTTGCAATGTTTCATGATGCCGCCAATGGCCCACAGGGCGTTGTCGGACATACCGGCATATTTGTTGCCGGCAAATGTGGGGTCGCCGTCTTTCCAGAAACTCATGTGGGTGTGCATGCCGGTACCATTGTCACCATAGAGGGGTTTAGGCATAAAAGTAACGCAATGTCCGTATTTTGCAGCCACATTTCTCAATACATATTTGAACCAGGCAAGCTTGTCACCCATTTTCAACAGGGAGTCAAACCGAAGGTCAATCTCAGCCTGTCCGGCAGAGGCAACCTCATGATGCTGGCATTCCATCTCAATACCCAGATCCTCCAGGGTCAGCATCATCTCAGTTCTCATATCTTGATAGATGTCTGCGGGGGGCAGGGGGAAATAGCCTTGCTTGGGTTTGATTTTGTAACCAAGGTTGGGTTCGGAACCGTCACCGGTGTTCCAGTGTGCTTCCGGGGAATCAATTTCAAAAAAGGAAGCATGGGGATCTGAGGAGTAACGGATATTGGAAAAGATAAAAAACTCGGGCTCAGGACCTACAAAAATTGTGTCGCCGAAGCCGGTACTTTTGATATAGGATTCAGTTCTTTTGGCAATACCGCGGGGATCCCTGGAGTAACCTTCGCCGGTGATGGGGTCATGGATGTTACCAATAACAACCAACGTCGGTACTTTAAAAAACGGATCAATTTTTGCCGTACCGGGTTCAGGAATTACGATCATATCGGAGTTATCAATGTTCTGCCATGCTCTCATGGAAGAACCGTCAAACCCGAATCCGTCTTCAAAGGACGCTTCTGTCAGTTCTGATAGAGGTACACTAAAGTGCTGCCAGGTGCCGATAAAGTCCATGTAGCGGACATCAACAACTTTAACGTTATTCTCTTTTGCCATTGCCAATACGTCTTTTGGTGTCATGTTTTTACCTTTCTATCTATATAAAGTTATTATGGGTTGCCCCTGTTTTTTAGGTTTGAAATAATGGGCGTAAAAGCACCTTAAACGCTAAATTGCATCATCGCCGCTTTCACCGGTTCTAACCCGGATAGCCCCTTCAACCGGCAGTACAAAAATCTTACCATCGCCGATTTTACCGCTGTTTGTTGCAGACCGGATAGTTTCCACGGTTTCGTCAAGTCGGTCGTCGGTCACAACAATCTCAAGTTTTATTTTCGGAACGAAATCTACAACATATTCTGCGCCACGGTAGATTTCTTTGTGCCCTTTCTGGCGGCCGTATCCATTAACTTCTGTAACGGTCATGCCGTAGATGCCGATTTCGCTCAAAGCCTCTTTGACATCATCCAGCTTAAAGGGTTTAATAATTGCCTCAATTTTTTTCATTTATGACCTCCTTTGACTGTATCTGTGGAAGACGGTTAATAATAGCGTTTTTTATCTGATCTAATTTTTCTTCTGATTCTATTTTCTGGTCTCCTTCAATATCCCGGACGTAAAAAACGTCCATCACCTGATCCACCTTGGTGGCGACCATGGCGACATTCACGTTGATACCGGCACGGTATAAGGTATTGGTGATGGCAAACAAGAGCCCTGGAAAATCATAGGTTAAAACTTCAATAATCGTAAAAAAACTGGATGTTTCATTGTCTATGCGAACCTGGTTGTCTTCGGGTCTACTACCGCTGGATATGGTTATTTCGGTAGGAATCTTCTCAAGAACATTATCCAGGTAGTGGTCATCTTCAAGGGCCATGCTTAAATCCTGTCCGGTCTTTTCCCATTTTTCTTTTTCAAAAAGACGGTCCTGGGGAGGACGGACATTAAAGATATCCAGAAAATGGCTGTCACCCATAAAATAAGCCTGGGAGCCGACAATATCAATATTATTCTGGAAAAAGACCCCGGCAAGCTTGGAATAAAACCCGGGCTTGTCCTTGCCGCAAATGGAGACGGTTCTCATATCTGACTCATTGTCCTTTATGATCTGCCAGATATATTCCCGGTCGCCCAGGTTTCTGAATAGGTTGATATGATCCACGATGTTCTGGGGCGGCACATAAAGCAGGTAACGCCGGGACATGACGGACAACTGCCGGGTAACCTCTTCCTCCCGCCAGCTTTCCCGCAACAGATCCAGGACGTCTTTTTTCTTTTTGTCAATAATACGCTGGGTTTTCTTGGACGCAAGTTCCCCTGTTTTGATGATACTCATGGTCTTAAAAAACAGGTCTTTGATCAAATTTTCCGTCCAGTCATTCCAGGCCTTGGGTCCGGTGGCTTTGGAATCTGCCACCGTGAGCAGAAAAAGCATGCGCAATAACCGTATTTTTCCTATCTTATGCGCGGTGTAAACGGCTGTTTCCTCATCATAAATATCCCGTCGGGTGGCAGTTTTTGCCAAAAACAGGTGGTTTTCAATGAGGAAAAGAATATCTTCTTTTTCCACAGGACTGAATCCGAGACGTTCCACAACAGGGCCGGCTATTCGAGCCCCCCTGCGGGAGTGCTCCTTGGCAGGATCCGCTTTACCGATGTCATGGAGAAGGCCCGCCACGAGCAAAACATTTTTATTCCTTATCTCCTTGAACACGGAGTTATAAAGGGTTCCCATTATCGTGTCGCCGGGGTCCTTGAAGCCGTTAAGGATCTGAACGCAGCGAATAGAATGTTTGTCCACGGGGAACAGATGGTACTGATTGTACTGAATTTTATGCACCAGCGGCGAAAATTCCGGAATAAACTTCGCCAGGATGCCGGTGGAAAGCATCACATTAAGCACGTTGAATTTCCACACAGACATCCCCAGAATCCGTTTAAAAATCTTGACACATGCGGGATCCATGCGAACCGCATCATCCACAAGGTGACGGAATTCCGATGCGACCCGCCTGGCCTCAATGGACAGGGGTATCCGGGTCTGGCCACTTTCAAGAAAAATGCGAAGCAATAAATCAGGGTGCTGGATAATTGTAACGGTATTGGCAAAACAAAGCCGACGTTTTTTTACGACCAGACCTTCGGTTTTGGTGGGCCGTGGACTAACCGTGTCTTTTTTAACCCGGCAGGTGGATACGATATCTTCAAATGTGATTTGATAAATCTGCTTTAAAAAATCCATTTTTTCATGGAGTTCACCGAGGAAAGCCTCCACCTGAGCTGAGCCCGAGGAATCCGCATAATCCATCAAACCAGCGACTTCCGCCTGATGTTCGAAATGCAGGGTATCGCTTTTGCGGTGACTGATATAATGCAAACGGTTGCGCACATCCCAGATATAGGTTAACGCATCTTCCAGGTGTTCGTATTCAAAATGGGAAAGAAACCCGTAATACTCCAAATCCCGGCGGGTCTTGATATTGGACTTAATTTTGGCATACCACAGCAGGGTGTGGTAATCCCGAAGACCGCCAAAGCCTGATTTTAAATCAGGGGAAACCAGATAGGAAGAGTCTCCGAAATCCTCCAGGCGCTTCTCTCCATTTTCGTACAAATAATTAAGCGTAGGCTTCAAGTGCTTTGCCGATAGCTGCTGCCTGAATTTTTCCATGAATGTGGAATAGATCAGGGAGGCGCCACAGATAAACCTGGCATCAAGCACCGTGGTCAGGATATCAAAACGCTCAAAGGACATTTTAATACACTCGTTAATGCTCCGGACTGCATACCCGACTTCAAACCGGGCGTCCCATAAAGGATACAAAAGTTCCTGGACAAAAGCTTCTACATCCGGCGGAATGGCTTTATCAAAAAGGATGAGCAGATCAATATCGGAATGAATACACTGCTCTTTCCTTCCGTATCCCCCCAGGGCAATGATGGCAAAAGGACTGCCCGAGATAACCATTTTCCTGGCGGCAATACTCTTCTCAAACACGCGATAAAAGTATTCATCAAGACGGGTAGTCATCTTTTCCAGGAAATTCGTCTCTTGCCCCTGGAGGTACTGATCTATCAGCTCTTGTTTCTGTTCAATTAATATTTTGGCTTCAGGACTGTCCATGTCTATTTAATTTCTCTATTTTGACTTTTTAATATATGTCCTTTTTCCGGCAAAAACATCTCATACACCTGACCAAATACCCTAAAATGCTTCTCATAACCGCTTGCGACTAAATGCAATAGCTTGCAATGGATGTGCCAAGCTTTTATTTTCAACAGGTTATAACGCATACATACGACCGAGCCCTACAAACCAACGGAAACAACAAAATTTATTACAGTATTGTCTATTTCAAAGAAAGGCATATTACTTTTTTGTAACTATTGCAAGGCATGAGCCTAAGATCAAGCAGAGAGGTATATGATATGTCAACTTTTTGAAAAAGCATGAATAACCAGCCAGGCACATGGCGTGCTTGGCTGTGGAAATACGGAAAGAGGCAGCGAATAAATACCACTATTCTTTATCTATTTTTTCAGGCTCCTTTTCTTTGTCTTCATCACTGGGCTCTTTTGTTGCTTTTTTGAAATTTTTAATACCCTTCCCTAACCCGGCTCCGATTTCAGGCAACTTACCCGCACCGAATATAATAAGGATAATCACCAGAATTATTATCAACTCCGGCATTCCTAGACCACCAATCATGATTCAAGCTCCTCGTTTTGTTCATGGCGTTACTAATAAGATTCATCAAATCAGGTCATTAGCATTTAACCTGTACGAAGTCAATCATTAAGGATTCATGCGCGCGCATTACAACATTACATTTTTGCAATAAATCATCCCCGTTTATTGTAGATATATCATACGCCGGCTTTTTGCTTTCCCCAAAAAGAACAAAATCTTGATTAGATAATATTAACCATTGACTATAAAAACTGAGCCTGCTACCCAAACGATTAAACTTACTCCCTTTCAACAAATTCGACATAACGGAGACCCAATGACAAAACATCAAGACGCACGGTTCCAAGGGGCCCCAAAATATGTACTTGACCCCGAACTTGCCTCCATTGTCAACATATCCATGACCCTTGAAATGCCCCTGCTGTTAAAAGGGGAGCCCGGTACGGGCAAAACCATGCTGGCCCATGCCATTGCCGACACCCTGGACATGCAGCTGATTATCCTCAACGTCAAATCCAGCATGAAACTTGTGGAGGCCCTCTACCAGTACGACACCCTAACCCGCCTCAATGATTCCCGGTTCGGTGACTCGACCAGGGATGTCAGCAATATTGACGAATATATAAAGATGGGAAAAATCGGCCAGGCATTTTGCGCAGAAAAACGCACCGTTCTTCTTATTGATGAAATTGACAAGGCTGATACGGACTTCCAGGATGATATGCTCGATGTCCTGGACCAGATGCAGTTTGATATCATTGAAACCGACAGAACCGTATCCGCCGTCCACAGACCTGTGATCATCATAACATCCAATGCCAAAAAAGACTTGTCTGATCCCTTCCTCGGACGGTGTAATTTCCACCACATTGCGTTTCCTGACCCCAAAATGATGCGCAAAATTATCCAGGTCCACTTCCCGGCCATTGATTCAAAACTGGCGGAAAATGCCATCAACGCATTCTATGGGGCCAGGAACATTGACGGAATAGAGAAAAAACCCGCCACCCGGGAACTGATCAACTGGATAAGGGCCCTCCAGGCAGATCCCGACTTCAGGGCCCAAAACCTTCTCAAAGGCGGCCTGCCGTTTTTGGGTGTCATGTTTAAAAAAAGCCCGGACTACGAACGGGCCAAACACATGACCGGCCGGACCAAACGGTTCTAAGGACCTATACATGTTTCTCAAATTCTTTTATACATTAAAGGATGCGGGCGTGCCGGTTTCCCCCACATCTTTTCTGACCCTGCAAAAGGCCCTTTACCAGGGACTGATCACCAGCCTGGACGACTTTTACACCTGTGCCCGGGCCGTGCTGGTAAAAAGCGAACGATACTTTGATCTTTATGACCAGGTGTTTGCCCATCATTTTGACGGGGTGCCCCTGCCCGAGGACGAGGGTTTTGAAATTGACCAGATGGCGCGGGCCATGCTGGATGAATGGCTGAAAAATCCCAAAACAATGGCCGACGCCCTGAACGTGGATGAAAACGCCTTAAAAAAACTGACCCCCGATGAACTCATAGACTATTTCAAAAAACGGCTCAAGGACCAGGACGGGCGCCATGACGGCGGAAGCAAATGGATCGGCACCGGCGGCATCTCACCTGTGGGCCATTCCGGGTACCACCCCGGCGGCATGCGTGTGGGAGGTGTGTCCCGAAACAAATCTGCAATTAAAGTAGCCAATGAACGCAGATACAAGGATTATTCCACCCGGGGGCCCCTGACCCAGGCAAAAATGGGCGAGGCGTTGAAACGTCTTCGTAATATGATTCCGGCAGGCCCCAAAGATGTAATCAATGTGGACGAAACCATCCGGGCAAGCCTTCGCAACGGCGGGGAAATAGAATTGATCTTTGACCGGGCCATAAAGGACAGGCTCAAAATCATCCTTGCCATAGATAACGGCGGGTGGTCCATGGACCCCCATATCCAAATCGTCCAGACCTTGTTCAACTATGCCCGGGCCCAGTTCAAAGAAGTGAAAACCTACTTTTTTCACAACACCATCTATGATTATGTGTGGGAAGACCCGTCCCGGTATAAAAAGCCCAAAAAAATCATGGATTTTGCCCGGCTGGACCCGGAAACAAGACTCATCATAGTTGGAGATGCCAGCATGGCGCCCTATGAACTCATGGCACATACCGGGTCCATCCATATTACGGATCGCGGCGGACGCCCCAGCATTGAGCAGCTCCAATCCCTGACACAAACGTTTCAGAATGCTGTCTGGCTTAACCCGGTACCACAAATGATGTGGCACTATACCCACACCATCATGGCCATTTCACAAATTTTTCCCATGTATGAATTATCCCTGGACGGGCTGGAGAGGGCAGTCACAAAGCTAATGGAAAAAGAATAACTTGTTTGAACGAAAAGTCACCCACCTGGGGCGTTGCAGGAAAATTTATATCTGGGCAACTTCTCGCCCAAATACGGATTCCCGTTCAAACATTATTTATCCGGCCAAGCCGGGTGTGCCGGTATATTGTAAAAATTCAGGGTATTTTTAAACACGGCAGAGGCCAGCAGATCCGGGTCTTCTCCGCGTACCCGGGCAAGGCATTCCATCACGGACCGGACAAAGGCAGGCTCATTGCGCCGGTGTTTGTTTTTCTGGGGTTTGGGCGTCAAATACGGGGCGTCAGTTTCTATCAGCAACCGATCCCGGGGAATCAAAGTGGCAATGCTGCGCAGGTACTCACCCCGCTGAAGAATGGTAAGGATTCCTGTGATGCCGATATAATACCCAAGATCAAGGTATTTAAACATCTCCTCTTTTGTGCCGGAAAAACAGTGAACCACTCCTTTTCTGGACTTGGGCCCCTCTGATTTCAATATCTCATAA
>Ga0193962_1001381_pt1 | contig 11319 bp, 11 predicted proteins | sample FB_5_MG_FD_140335 | JGI IMG/M metagenome (GOLD analysis project Ga0193962, IMG submission 140335) | Microbial mat bacterial communities from the Broadkill River, Lewes, Delaware, United States - FB_5_MG | ecosystem: Environmental > Aquatic > Freshwater > River > Microbial mats | place: USA...
ATTTTCTTTGGCTACGCTTGACCAAAAGAGTATATCCTCTTCCCAAGAATTAGCTAAATCAAAAATATCCACACTTTCATTTTGACAAAAATAGTGTGTTTGGTGTAGCTCTTGTAACACCACAAGCACAGCTCCATTTTCGGCTGCTTTTTTTATTTTAATTTGTGTTTGTTCTATAGTTTTTTTTATAGAACCATAATACTTTTGTTGTATAAGGGCTGTTTTCATAGGCAAGATTTTAGCATAGTTTTCTTAAAAATTATTTTGAATTACTTATTGGATATTGCATCGTAACACAATGTAAACTTCCATGTTGACGAATCAATATTTGACAATCTATTCCTATAACTTCTCGTTTTGGGAAAAGGCTTTTAAAAATTTCAATTGCTTTTATATCATTTGGATCATCATAAGTAGGTACCAATATAGCTTTGTTTATAATAAGAAAATTTGCATAAGTAGCAGGAAGTCTTTCATCCTCATAGTATTTTGGTGATATCCATGGCAATGCAATGAGTTTAAATACTTTTCCATTTTGGTCTGTAAATTTTGAAAGTTCATTTTTCATCCGAAGTAGTTCTTCATAGTGTATATCGTCTGTATCATCACAGCTTTGATATACGATAGTAGTCTCATCTGTAAATCGAGCGAGTGTATCTATATGACTATCTGTATCATCTCCTTGCAAAAAACCACTTTCAAGCCATAGTACTTTTTTCGCACCAAAATATTCCATCAGTTTCTTTTCTATAAGTTGTTGACTATCTAGAGGATTTCGATTTTTTTCTAAAAGGCATCTTTTTGTTGTCAAAATAACTCCTGCTCCATTACTCTCAATCGCTCCACCTTCTAAAACAAATGGAATAGATTTGTGTTGATAGTTTTTAAGTAATCCTTTGAGTTTTAACTGCTTTGTGATCTGATCATCTAGTTTATATGGAAATTTTTTGCCCCATGCGTTATATTTAAAATCCAAAACTGTTTTTACACCATCAGAAGATATCGTAATACCTCCGAAATCTCTCGACCATGTATCGTCATTATTTATTTTTACAAATGTTAAATTCTTTTTATTTGGAAACAATGATTTGATATGGGTAAGATTATTTGCAATGATTAAGCATTTTTGAGATTTTGCTATTGTTTTTGCTATAACAACAAAAGTATTTATAGTTTCCTCTAAATAGTCATTCCAATCAGTATTTTCATGTGGAAAAACCAGCTGAATAAACTCTTGTTTTTCCCATTCTGCTGGTAAATACATATTAATTTACCTCACCTTTTAAAAATGATTTTCCTTCTGAATTACCACTAGCATTTGGAATATTATATTTGGATTTATTATCGCGTTTTTTGCTTTGCACTTTTTTTTGTGCTGCTTCAAGTCGTGCTTTTTTTGCTTCTTTTTGTGCTAGAATATAAGCCTTTGTATATCTTTTTTCCTTATGTAGACGAGCTGTCATTACCGTTTTAAGTTTATTAATTTTTGAAATAGCAGGAAAAAGTTCTCTTCTATGTGATACTTTGAACAAATAGGTCTCTTTATTTATTTTATCTACAAACTCTAATTCATAATCATTTAAAATAGTAAATATTCCGCCTATACTATTAAACTTTACTTCTAAAATATTATCAAATGTATAAATAGTGCCATTTTCATTTATATAATATGTTTCATCTGATTTTGCATTGTGAATCTTTGATCGATCAAAATATTTTTTGTAGCAAATATCATTTACTTTGTTGAAATAGCATTCTTTTGCAAATATAAAAGAACTTACAATTATCAGCAAAGTGAATGATCTCATATTTTATCTTTTCCTAGAGAATATTGCTTTACACGAATTGCAATTAAGTAAAATAATGGAGTATCTAACACTGCTAACATAAGTTTAATCAAATAATCTCCAATGATTAATTTGACGATTACATCAAAAGGTAATACAAAAGCAAATGCTATCATAAAAAATAATGCAGTATCAAAAAAAGAAGAGATCATTGTACTTACATTGTTTCGTACCCACCACTGTTTTTCAAATCTCATTTTTAAATAATGAAATATTCTCACATCAAGTTGTTGCACAACATAAAAAGTAAATATTGAGGCAAGTGCTATTCGCCAGTCAGAAATAATAATAGTAGGGATAATAGCAATACCTATACCATATTTTACAACACTTAAAACTTCTTCTTTTGTGTATTTTTCACTTAAAATATCTGTTAAAAGAAAAGTAAATGGAAATAAGAGGGCACCATAAGTAAGCCATTCATTTATAGGAAATTGAACAGTATAATTTGCAATGATAAGTAAAAAAGCGAATAATAGTACTGATATAATTTTAGTATTTTTAGTCATCATTATCTCCTAAATCTTATATGGTGCTATTTTTTCCCTTGAAAAAATAGTTTCAATTGCAGGAGGAATTACTAATCGTAACTTGCCAAAACTCGTGGGTTTGAAAAACCGTGTATATTCAAAACTATCAGCTTCATCTTTTACTCGATCATAAATAAACCCTATTTCTTTACCCGATTTTTTTGCCCATTGTGCGATATTTGATGCGTAGAGTGATATTTCGTTATGGTGTCTATCGAATTTATGTCCCCATGCAAAAAATATAAACTTACCGTTGTAGCTTATATTTTTAACATCTTGAAAATTCCCATCTTTTGCAAAAACAGTTAATTGGCTAGAGTTCAGTTTGCCTAGATCCATATCAAAAACTTCTAAAACAGAAGTTGGTTCTATATTTTCTTTGTTGTAGTTAAAAAGGTATTTGATTTCGATCAGTTTTCCTCTATATTGTTTGAGACTTCTTCCTACTATTCTTACCTCATTTTCTACATGCACTTCATGAAATTTATCATCGAAACGAAATCCTTGATTGATAAGTTTTTCTCCAACTTTTAGATTTATCGGAGCTGTACAAGGATTGTATAGAAAAATTGTTCCTGCTACATTTTTATTTTTTTTCTTCAACAATAAATCAAGTTGCTCTATAGTTAATAAAATATCTTCATTGTTTTCATCTCGAAAAGGGATATACAAATAACTTTTTATCATATATTCGAGATCATGAACCTCTTTAAATTTTCCAAAAACTTGCATTAAACTAATCTTCCCAACTGTTCACCTGCTAATAGATGAAAATGTATATGCTTTACTTCTTGATTACCATTTTGACCAATATTTGTAATGAGTCTATAGCCATCACTTTTTACTCCTAAAGTTAAAGCAACTTCTTGAATAAATGTTGTCATCTCTGCCATCACATTTGGTGTCATTTCATTAAATGATTGAATATGAACTTTTGGTATGATGAGCACATGTATTTTAGCTTGAGGATTGATATCCTCAAATGCTAAAAAGTTATCATTTTCTAGTATTTTTGTACTTGGTATTTTACCCTCTATGAGGTCACAAAATATACACATATTTTTATCCTTATAATTTTCTATTAATTAATAATTATATCTAAAGAATCATAAGGATGAAATTATCTAATAAAAATATACCAAATCATATATTTATTTTATTTAAATTTTTATATTTTATATAAGGGGTAATAAGTTGGTGCTTTGTACTTAAAGCCAAAATATCTTCTTTGTTTATAAACGACTGTATTTCTCTTTTTTCTGCCTCTACAACTTTTTCATCAAGTTCAGACTCCAACGAAACATACTCTTTAATTAAATTATCAACAATATATTGATATTCAAATGCTAAGTCAGATTTTTCATTGAGTAGTGTTTTAATAAATATCCAATTATTAAAAATAACTTCCCAAGCACTCTTATGTTCTTCTTTCATACAGTTATTGCTGATTATTTTTTTCCATTTGATTAATGAAAAGTAAGCAATATGACTTTCCCATAATTCTTGAATCCACCAATCGTGATACTTAGGAAAAAAGTTTATTTCTTCGATTTCTTCAAATGGATCATCTTCTTTATTTTGTTCAACTATATTTTTTAAAAAGATATATAGATGAAATATCACTATTGGTATCATATAATTTAGTAACTCTAAACTTTTAATATTTTCATCTGAAAAAGAGACAATAAGGCTATTGAACTTTTCTTGAATTGATACAAGTTCAGACTCTGAATCATCGAAAAGAAGATACTGTTCCATACTCTTACACGATATTTCGAATAATTCTCTTTTTTCCAACAAAATCTCTTCTGGTAATTCGTCAATAATCATTGCAGCTTCGATTCTTTCATCATTTTCTCTAAATTTATGTTTCTTATTCTTCATATTCTGTTTAATTTTATTGTATTTATAGTATTTTTTTCTCTCGATGGCAGATCTTAATCGCCTATGTTCATAAGAGTCTAATTTTTCAAACTTTTCCAGATTTTGAAGCATTTTTCGATATTTATCTAAAAGAGGAACATTTTCCTCTATACAATTTTCTGCCGATGATTCTGCAAGTAAAGAAAGCTTTTCTTCTCCTGAGTTATGCTGTATGAGTTGCCCTTTGGATATACTAATTCTTACTTCTAAATCTTTGATTATTTTTTCTAGTGCAATCATAGATTTCATAAAACTTCCTCATCTTTTTCAATCTCTCTTTCAATTTTAAATTTCATATATGGGGTAAGAATATTATGGTTATCCGAAACTGTTATAAAATTTTCATTTTCGGTAAGTTTCTTCACAATATTCTTCATCGAACTTAAATTTTTTTCATCATGTTCATCTTCAAGTTCGGCATATTTATAAATCATTTTATCAAATGCATAATTATAAAAATAAGCAGCGCTTCCTTTGACATTTAATATCTTTTTTACTAAAATCCAATTTTTAAAGATGATCTCAAATCCCTTTTTTTGTTCAGTAGTAATACATAAACTCAAAATTATTTTTTTCCATTTAAATAGTCCCATATAAGCTTGATGACTTGTCCATAGTTCCTGAATCCACCAATCTTCAAATTTGGGTAATCCTGTGAATTTTTTTCTATTAAGAGTATTTTCATCAATATTTTCTTTTATATTTTTTACTAAAATGCGTAACTGTAAAATAATAATTGGTATTCGATAATTTAAAAGTTTTAATTCTCCATTGATCTCATTAAAGTGGGTTTTTACTAAATCTAAAAATTCACTCTTTATCTCAATAAGCTCATCATCCAATTCTGAATGTATCTCTAAATACAGTTCAGCACTTTTATGCCCTATTGTAAAGAGGTCTAAATCTTCTAATTTTATCTCTTCTGGAATATCACATAAAGCACTTAGTGCATTTTCAATCTCTACTGGAGTTTTTGTTTTATCATGTTTTATACGCTGAATTTGATACTTAAAATAATTATTCTTTACTATAAATGCCTTCGATTTTTCATTTGCTTCAAGTTCAGAAAAATCTTGCTTTTTGAGTTTTTTGAGTTTTTTTGTATATTTGCCCAAAAGAAATAAGTTTTTTTCAATACACAATTCTGTTGATGCAACAGACATAATAGAAAGTTTGTGTGTTCCATCTTTGTGCTCTGATAATTGTTTTTTAGCCAGATCCAAGCTTCTCTTAGAAACTTTTACCTTTTGCTCCAATGTTTCTATAATATTCATATTACAATAACCTATCCTTTCATAATTTTTTGAATATTGAAGTATAATTAAAATGATTATCCCATCTTTTAGCATAATTCAAGGTAAAAAACAGTTATTATCAAACTGTAATAAGAGTTTGAGTATAATCGCAAATTATTACAGATTATAAATACATAATCAATACAGGAGATACCTTTGCAAGATTGGATAGAAAAGATAAACAATAGTGAATCTTTAGAACAATTAGAACAACTACGAGTCGATATATTAGGGAAAAAAGGTGTTTTAACACTTGAGTTTGCTAAAATGAAAAATGTACCAAATCAAGAAAAAAAAGCATTTGCGCAGAACCTAAATACACAAAAAAATCAGATAAATGAAGTTTTAGAAAGTCAAAAAACAATTTTGATGGCAAAAGAGCTTAATCTACAGCTAGAATCTGAAAAAATTGATGTAACAAAATTTACACCAACTTTAAATAATGCAGCCAAACATCCAGTTGCGGATACACTCAATCAAATCACTTCATATTTTCAAAACCTCAATTTTAGTGTTGAAGAGGGTCCTTTAGTAGAAGATGATTTTCATAATTTTGAAGCATTAAACTTACCAAAATACCATCCAGCAAGAGATATGCAAGATACTTTTTACTGTAATGACGGTGCGGTTTTAAGAACACACACATCCCCAGTACAAATACGAACAATGATGAAACAAAAACCACCTATTCGTATGATCGCACCTGGAACTGTTTTTAGAAAAGATTTTGATATTACACATACGCCTATGTTTCATCAAATAGAAGGTTTAGTAGTCGAAAAAGAAGGAGCTATTTCATTTGCAAATCTTAAGTTTGTGATGGAGGAATTTTTACAACATATGTTTGGGGAAGTTGAAGTGCGTTTTAGACCCTCATTTTTCCCTTTTACTGAACCTTCTGCTGAAGTAGATATCTCATGTATTTTTTGTAAAGATGAAATAACACATAAAAATACTGGATGTAGAGTATGCTCACATACTGGTTGGCTAGAAGTTTTAGGCTGTGGAATTGTTGATGAAAATGTATTTAAGGCAGTAGGATATGAAAATGTAAGTGGTTATGCCTTTGGTTTAGGAATCGAACGATTTGCGATGCTTATCCATAAAATAGGTGATTTGCGGTCTCTTTTTGAGAGTGATATTAGACTTTTAGGACAATTCAGATGATAATTACAAGACAATGGATACAAGAATATATTGATATTTCAAAAATTAGTACACAAAATATATGTAAAGCACTTAACTCTATAGGATTAGAAGTAGATAGTGCAAACAGAATCCTCATCCCAAATAATGTAGTAGTTGGTTATGTGGAATCTTGTGAAAAGCATCCTGATGCAGACAAACTCAATATTTGCCAAGTAAATATAGGTTCCAAAATAGAACAGATTGTATGTGGCGCAAAAAATGTAGCTGCTGGACAATATGTCGCAGTTGCAACTGTTGGTGCCGTTTTAGGTGATAACTTTAAAATTAAAAAAGCAGAACTTAGAGGAGTTGCTTCAAATGGTATGATTTGTAGCTCAACTGAAATTGGACTTCCTAAGCTCAACGATGGAATTCTGGAACTAGATAATTCAATTGGTGAACTTAAAATAGGAAAAGAATTAAATGAATATTCTCTTATCAATGATGAAGTTATTGAGATAGACCTTACTGCAAATAGAGGTGACTGCTTAAGTATAAATGGAGTTGCTAGAGAATTTAGTACCTATTTTAACATCCCTACAAGAAATACAGACACAGTAATAAATACAAATAATAAAGGGATCGGACAAGTTTTTGATGTGACATTTGATATGAATGGGGAATCAAACCTCATATACAAAGCAGCCTCAATTAAAAACTTTAAATTAAGTCTTCTTCATAAACTACGAGCTTCAACTATCTCTCAACTTAAACATACAGATATAGAAACTGCTATATCATATGCAACTCATGCTTCTGGAGTATTATTAAATGTATACACTCAATCAGTAGCACAGGTAAATGCAGATGGTCTTTCTACACTAGCAGTAACAAAAGATGAAAATGGTTTTGATATCGTAACAGGAAAAGTTCAAGTAAGTACAATAGGAATCAAATCAGGAACAATTGAGAATTTGTCTGATGAAGTAATTATCGAAGCTAGTTATGTAAATCCGCAAACACTAGCACAACATGTTTTTGAAAAAAAGATAAAAACAGAAGAAATTTATTATAAATCTTCAAGAGGTAGTGAACCAAACCTAGAAAGTGGAATCTGTACTATCAGTTCTCTTTTATCGAACAACGGTGCAACTTTATATAATGGAAGTAAAAACTTCATCAATGAGGTGCCACCAAAAACAATAAATGTAAACAATAAAAAACTTAATGCAATAGTGGGTCAAAGTATCGCTCCTAGTAAAGTAAGTCAAATTTTGACATCACTTGGTTTTTTTGTAAAACAAGATGGACAAAATACTATAAATGTAACTATTCCAGCTTTTAGACATGATATCAATAATATTGCAGATGTTACCGAAGAAATTGTAAGAATGATAGGTATCGATAAGATTAAGTCAAAACCATTGGAGTTTAAAGAGTTTAATAATATTAATGCAACCTCGAATAAAATAACTTTAAAAAATGAGTTACGCACACGAGCAATCGAGCATGGTTTTTTTGAAACACTTACTTATGTATTTACAAATAAAGAATTATTAGAAAAGTATAAATTTCCTACAGTAATCAAAAAGAAAGATATCTTAAATCCAATTGTCAATGAACTTAACACCTTTAGAACAACTTTAGCACTGAACTTTACTCAGGCTGTTTCAAATAATGTTAAACAAGGATACAAATCAGTTGGTCTATTTGAAATTGGAACAATCTTTAATAAGAATAGAGAAGAAACAAAAACATTAGGATTTATATTTAGTGGAGAAACAGAAGCTGCATCTATTGAAAATAAAGGGAAACCTACTAATATTGATTTTTTTGCTTTTTCACAAAAAATAGCAAGTGTTATAGGAGAATTTGAACTAGAACCACTCAAAAAAGTTGAGAATGATTTTATCCATCCATACCAAAATGCTTCTATCTTACAAAATGGAAAAAATATTGGATTTATTTATAAGATTCATCCAACAGCTGCAGATGATTTTGATATTTCAAACGAGACTTTTCTTGCAGAAATAAATATTAATTTATTAAATGATAAGACTATTATTGCTTCAAATATATCAAAATTTCAATCTTCAAAACGAGACTTAAGTATAATAACACCAAAAGATTTACCATACAAAAACATTAAAAAAGCGATCAATTCTCTTAAAATAGAAGAGATAAAGCAATTTAATTTAGTCGATATTTATAGTGATGAGAAACTAGGAGAGAATGAAAGTCTAACTATTAAATTTGTCTTACAATCAGAAACTAAAACATTTGAAGAAAGTGATATCAATGATATAATGGATAGAGTTTTAGCAAAATTAGAAAAAGATTTACAAATAGGTTTAAGATAATGCAAACACTAAACATAACACCACTACAAAAATCATTTGATATCATCATCGATAACATAGCAAGTGACAAATCTATCTCACATAGATGTGCAATGTTTAGTTTATTAAGTGGTCATCCCTCAACTATCAAAAACTATCTTCGTGGTGAAGACACAATGGATTCTTTAAAAATCGCTCAAAAATTGGGAGCTATTATAGAAGATGATCCAAAAACAAATACTATTAAAATTACTCCGCCACTTACATTAACAGAACCAGATGATATTCTTGATTGTGGCAATGCGGGAACGGGCATGAGACTTTATGCAGGACTTTTAGCAGGTATCGAAGGTAGTTTTGTACTTACAGGTGATAAATACTTACGATCTCGACCGATGAAAAGAGTAGCAGATCCCTTACGAGATATTGGTGCTAGTATAGATGGAAGAGAAGATGGGAATAAAGCACCTTTACATATAAGAGGAACAAAACTTGACTCGTTTAAATATCATAGCCCAATAGACTCAGCACAAGTAAAATCAGCACTTATACTTGCAGGTATTCAAAGTGATCAAAAATCTTTTTACAAAGAGGATCTATTAAGCCGTGATCATACAGAACGAATGCTTAACGGTATGGGTGCATCAATTACAACCAATAAAGATGGGTACATAGAGATCGAACCTTTAAAAGGAAAACTCAAACCGTTAAATATCACTGTACCAACTGATCCCTCATCTGCTTTTTTCTTTGCTGTTGCTGCTGCTATCGTACCAAACGCTAAAGTCACTTTACAAAATGTTACATTAAATCCTACACGAATAGAAGCTTATAAGGTCCTAGAAAAAATGGGGGCAAAAATATCATATATTCAAACTGAAGATATCTATGAACCAATAGGAGATATTATTGTTGAACATTCTACTTTAAATGGAGTGATAGTTGATAAAAACATTGCTTGGCTTATAGACGAACTACCAGCTTTAAGTATCGCTATGTCTATTGCAAAGGGAAAAAGCATTGTCAAAAATGCAAAAGAGTTACGAGTAAAAGAGTGTGATAGGATTAGTGTAGTTGTAGAAAATCTTAAATTATGCGGTGTATCATACACCGAATTTGAAGATGGTTATGAAATCGATGGAGATGCTCAACTAAAAAGTGCCACTATAAATTCTCATGGCGACCACAGAATAGCTATGAGTTTTGCAATAGCAGGATTATTGTGTGGTATGGATATTGAAGATACACAGTGTATCAAAACTTCTTTTCCGAATTTCACTGAAATTTTAGATAGATTAAAAGGGTAAAACTTGAAAGTAAAACTAGCTTCACACTATGGATTTTGTTTTGGTGTTAAAAGAGCGATCAAGATCGCAGAAGAGCATAAAAATGCAGCTACAATGGGACCACTTATTCACAATCAAAAAGAGATCAATCGATTAAAAAGTGATTTTAATGTTGGATTATATAGAACAATTGAAGAAGCAAAAAAACACGAAACCATCATTATAAGAACTCATGGAATTCCAAAAGATGAGTTGACACAATTAAAAAAGAACAACACAAAAGTGATTAATGCTACTTGTCCATTTGTAACAACTCCTCAGCAAATAGTAAAAAAAATGTCTGAAGATAAATACAGTATCGTAATCTTTGGAGATGAAGACCACCCTGAAGTAAAAGGTGTGAAAAGTTATGGAGATGATGTGCATGTAGTACCCAGTCCTGAAGAACTTGATAAATTGAGATTTAAATATGACAAAATAGCAACCGTAGCACAAACAACAAAACAAAAAGAAAAATACCTTGAAATTATTAACAATCTTATCTTAAAATACAAAGAAGTTCGTGTATTTAATACTATTTGTGATGCTACTTTTGAAAATCAAGCAGCTACTAGAGAACTCTCTGACACTGTTGACATCATGATCGTTATTGGTGGGAAAGATTCTTCAAATACAAAACAACTTTTTAATATTTCAGAAGAAAATTGTGTGAGTCACTTAATAGAAGATGAAAGCGAACTTGAAGAAAAATGGTTTGAAAACAAAACTCTTTGTGGAGTCACAGCTGGTGCATCTACTCCTGATTGGATTATTCAAAAAGTGATTAAAAAAATAGAAAAAATCTAACTATAAAAAAAATTAAGTCAAATTTGGTTATAATCGCCCTATAAAAAACAAAAGGGTAGGCAAGCAAATGAAATTTGAAGATTTTGAAATAGAGGGTGAAGACTTCGCAGCAATGTTGGAGGAAA
>Ga0193962_1001383_pt1 | contig 11309 bp, 12 predicted proteins | sample FB_5_MG_FD_140335 | JGI IMG/M metagenome (GOLD analysis project Ga0193962, IMG submission 140335) | Microbial mat bacterial communities from the Broadkill River, Lewes, Delaware, United States - FB_5_MG | ecosystem: Environmental > Aquatic > Freshwater > River > Microbial mats | place: USA...
ACAACAATCAATATCCTTTTTATTTGCCCTAGCTAATCCACAAACGCCTATTTTCACAACGGCTTCTGAAATAGCTTTAACGCCTTCGAAATCTCCCTTGGACGCAATGGGGAATCCCGCCTCTATATAATCTACATTTAATTTTTCTAACTGTTTTGCTATTGCTACCTTTTCTTGAACATTTAAACTAACGCCCGGCGATTGCTCACCATCTCTCAAGCTTGTATCAAAGAACACTATTTTTTTATCCATTTTCATCTTCCCTCCAGATACTCCTACAAAAACAAAAAATCCCGTCTCATATACTGAGACGAGATACATATCCCGCGGTACCACTCAAATTGGTTAAACCCACTCGATCACTTTATCGCAGTGTCACGATTCAAACTACTATTAGTTCGTAAGAATTACTCAAAGGCTAGTTCGATTGACCGTTATACTGTTTTACACCACCCAACAGCTCTCTATAATAACATTGTCTTTCTAATACTCCTCGTCATCGCATTACATTATTTTTTTATTTGTAAAATGTTGATCAACACATTCTTTGTTACTAACTGGCGCCTCGTTTTTATATTTAAGTAGTATCCTAACTGAAAAAAAAAGCTTTGTAAAGTCTTTTTTTTTGAGACTTTACAAAAAATTTAAAAAACGACCCCTTTTGGGAATCGTTTTCCTAATATTCAATCTATTTATACAAATATTTTTTTATACTTGCAAAAAAACCGTAAGATACAGTGGATACAAGGATTATAGTTGCGCCTGATGAAATATTAATGTAGTAGGAAATCACAAGCCCTAATAGAAAATGAAAAAGCCCTAAAAGACATGCAAAAAATATTAATTTTTTTAATTCCTTTACATACATTTTTGCAATCGAAGCCGGAATAGTTAACATGGCAATCACTAAAATAATCCCAACTGCCTTAATCAAAACAACAATTGAAATAGCGATAAGTAAATGTAGAACCACTTCAAATCTCTCAACATTATAGGAAAGTACACGTAATAATTCTTCATCAAACAAATAGGCTTTCCAGTATTCAAAAAAAGAAAACACGACTGCCACTAAAATAACATTTAGAACCAACATAAAAAGTAAGTCAACAGACGACACTGTTAATATATCTCCAAATAAGTAGGAGGTCATATCTGGTGGATAGCCAGATCGAATACTAATAAAAACAATTCCTAATGCCATACCCGTAGCCCACATCATACCAAGCAATGTATCTTCCGAAGTCTTTGTTTTCTTCTTTATTTTTAATACGCCCAGTGCCGCTAATATACTAAATATCAAGCCGCCAATAAGAGGTTCTATTCCTAGTAAATAGCCAAGACCAATACCACCAAAAGAAGTATGAGAAATACCTCCACTCATCATAACTAATTTCTTTTCAACAATGATAACCCCAATAATACCACAAGCAATACTTGCTAAAAGAGAGGCAAAAAAAGCATTCTGCAAAAACTGATAAGATAAAAAATCATGAATCATTTGCTCTCCTCCTCATGTTGGCTAAAAACACGATGTGGTTTTCCATGAGCAATAATATCTACTGGACAACCATAAGTTCTTTCCACGCCATCCCCAATATGTTCTGTATCTCCATGATAAAAAAGATTTCTATTTAAACATGCTACTTGCTTCACATAAGAAGATATCGCTGCCATATCATGACTGACGACAACAATGGTCATATCTTGATTCAATGTTTTCAAAAGCTGGTTAATATCATCTCGAGAATCTCCATCTAGACTGGCGGTTGGCTCATCTAAAATGAGCATCGTTGGATTGCTAACCATTGCTCGAGCAATCAAAACTTTTTGGAGCTGTCCACCTGATAACTCAGAAATATGGCGATCCTTTAAAGGCTCAATGGATAATTTTCTAAGTATTTCTACAACCAATTCGTGATCTAGCTTGCTATATTTCTTCCCAAAGTGAATCCCCTTACTTAAACGGCCCATCAACACAACTTCGTAAACACTAATAGGAAATCCCTTGTTAAAGTTGGAAAACTGAGGTACATAGCCAATCGATAAAGTTTCAGCCCTTTGAACATGACCTGATGTTGGCTTAAGAATACCAATCAATGCTTTTAATAAGGTCGTTTTGCCACCGCCATTAGGTCCAATAATTCCTAAAAAATCGCCCTTTGAAATGGTCAGATTAACATTTTCTACTGCGCATACTTCTTCATAATAAATACTTACGTCTGTCAATTTAATCTGCATCATGCTATCCCTCTATTCAACACTATTTCTAATTAATGTACCCATTTCTTCTAAATTACTAACAATTTCCTCACTCAACGGATTTAATTGTACAGCCTTTCCACCAATTTCTGTCGCAAGTAACCTCGCTTGTTTAGAATCAAACTCCGCTTGATAAAAAACAGTACGAATACCATTTTCACGTGCAAAATCAATTACTTGGGTCATTCCCTGAACTGTCGCAGATTTCCCTTCAGCCTCTAAAGGAATCATTTCCAGTCCATATTCTTCAGCAAAATACCCTAAAGATGGATGATAAATTAAAAAAGACATGCCTTGAAGATCTGAAAATGCCTCCTTCAAAACTTGGTCTGTTTTAGACAATTCTAACAAAAATGTATTCTTATTGGCCATAAATAGATCACTCTTCTCAGGAGATAAAAGACTTAACTCTTCTGCAATTTCTTCAGCTAAAACGTTAATTCTTTTTGGCGACAACCAAATATGTGGGTCTCGCCCTGCGTGATTGTGGTCGTCTTCAACATGTTCTTGATCCTCGTGTTCATCCACATGCTCATGTTCGCTATCATGCTCATGCTCGCTGTCATGCTCATGCTCGTCTACATGAACATCATCAAAATAACGCGCTGGATACAAACTATCCACACGTTCATCTAAGGCAACTACCTTTGTATGTCCTCCATTTGATTCAAGCATGGGTAAAATATTAACCGCTTCTGTTGGTACACCAATACTAAAATAGAGTGCACTATCTGATAATGCCGCCATTTCCTTTTGGGTGGGTGCATAATTAGCAGGACTATTGCCTGGTGGAATCATCGTCTGAACCTTAACGTATTCGCCACCAATAGCTTCTACAATTGCAGCTTGCGGAGGAATTGCTACAGCGATATTGATAAGGTCTGCTTTGACTTCCACTGAACCTGTATCATCAGCTTGACCTGTACAAGCTGTAACCAACATTGTTCCTATGACTACCAATAATATATAATACTTCTTCAATTCAGTTCACCTACTTTCCTCTATCTATATTTCTTAATTCATTATAGCACTCAAAAACACAAGGTCAATACCAAATGATAATTATTATCATTTAGCCAAAAAGAGATGTCATTACAACATCTCTTTAAGCGCCCTACTTATTTAACTACAAAGCCGATAGTGCAACTGCATTAAGTAAATTCCATGGTTTATTAAAATGTGGTTGGAAAAAGAAATCAACAAAAGCAAGTTCTTCAACCGTCATTCCATTTTGAATACAAACAGACATTGTATTCATAACTTGTGTTAAATCGGCATTAGAAACAATCTGTGCACCAAGCAATCGTCGACTCCCTTTTTCATAAACAATTTTAATAGTCGCCGCTTCATAAGTTGGCATAAACTCTGGTCTATAATTATCAGTTACACTTGCTGTATCAAATTCTAAACCAGCATCTTTAGCTGTCCCTTCTGTCAAACCAGTTGAGGCAATACAATGCTCATATATTTTAATTCCAGATGTTCCTTGTGTCCCCATGTATTTAGTTGTCGGTCCATTCAAATTTCTCGCTGCAAGCGTTCCCATTCGAACTGCATTTGTTGCAAGAGGTATATATCTACTTTCATTGGTTGGATTATAGATAACAGCACAAGAATCACCAGCCGCAAATACATCTTCTTTACTTGTTCTCATATATTCATCTACAACAATAGCTCCATTCGCTAGCATATCTAATTGACCTTTAACAAGTTCTGTATTCGGTCTAAAGCCAATACACATAACTACTAAATCAGCAGGAATTTCTTCTTTATTGGTTACAACTTTTGTAACTTTTCCATTTTCACCTTCAAAACTCTTTACCATCTGTTCTAAAGACAGCTTAATACCGTGATCCGTAAATGCCTTTTCTGCAACATCCGTAAATTCCTTATCTAAATACTTGGGCATAATACGATCCATAGCATCAATAAGCGTTACTTTCTTGCCCATCATTTCGAAGGCCTCAACCAATTCAACACCAATATAACCTGCGCCAACTACAACAATATTTTCAGCCTCTTTCGCACGCTCTATAATCATATTTGAATGATTCCAGTTCTTACAAAGCAATACATTTTCTAACTCAAAACCTGGAATTGGTGGTGTAATTGGCCATGAACCAACCGTTAGAATAATCTTGTCAAATGTATCATCAAATAGTTTTTCTGTTTTTAAATCCTTAACTTGCAAGGTTTTAGCGTCTAAATCAACGTTCACAACATCATGTTCCATTTTTGTTGTCACGCCTAAATCCGCTAAGGCTTGAGGTGAACTATAAAACAATCCCTGAGGGTCCTTGATAACGCCACCCACATAAAGTGCAATACCACATGATAAAAAAGAAATATTATCATTTCTTTCATACACTGTAATTTCAGCCTCTGGATACAAAGTTGCCGCATTAACAATTGCTGCTGTCCCTGCATGTGTACATCCTATTACCGCAATTTTCATTGTGTTACCTCCTATAATATTATTATGACGCAAACATCTGTTTACGTTAAAGCCCTTGTGTTAGAGGACTTTTCTCTTGTTTTGTTAATTTTTTAACTTAAAGTATACCCTTATTATAAATCTTACAAGATTAAAATGCAAGCATTTTTGTAATCATTACATTTAACCATTCTCTTTATGTACTTTTCTAAACTCCACTAAATAGATCATTAAAACACCTAAAATAAGCATTGGAGAACCCGCAAAGGACCCTTTATAAAGATGCCACAATAAAACAATAAGCGTCACACCTAAAAACAAAACATAAAAACTATTAAAATACTTATCTCTAAATCGCCTTTGCTCTCCAATTACCAGCTGAGTGATAAAATAAAGCAGACTAACAAGAATAATCCCTATAATCACTTTGGAGGAAAAAGGTGACAATAACGTTTGTCTTAAAGCATTATTTTGCTTTAAAAAATCACTATAATGCTGTTTTTGTATTTTCGAGATATAGCTAACACTGACACTCAAAACGGCTGTGAGGTAACCCATTAGTTCAACAACATCCATCCACTTCAACATTTAATCCCCCCACTTTCTTTTATAATCACTCTATACCCAAAAGGTGTAAATTTTATAGAATAAATTAATGTTCAATCATAATTATTCAATTCAAAAAATTAAAAAAAAACCTACAAATTGTAGGTTTTCTTTGCCACACTTAATTTCTTTCAAATTGAACTTTATCAAATACTGGATTTTCTTTTTCTTTCGATAGCCAGCCTAAATATGTATTGACCTCATCAAATTTACTTTTATTAAGTGTATAATTCATCCACTTACCGCACTTCTGACTATGGACCAATCCTGCATGATGCAAAATTTTCATATGGTGAGAAATTGTAGGTTGTGTAAGGGCAAGGCCTTTCATAATTTCATTAGCGCACATTTCCCCAGAAGATAGCATTTCCAATATATGAATTCTATTATTATCTGAAAGTGCTTTGAAAACATCAACATCTAGCTCCATGTAATCACCTCCATTCATTATAAGTAAAAGTTGATTCTTCTACGTATAGAATACTGCTAAGGTAATGTTATGTCAATCATAAATATGTTTATATAACTAATTGAAAAAAAGAATAACCAAGTTTGATTCCATAGATGACAATAATCGTCCCACAAATAACATTAATGATTTTTAACATCCGTTCATTTATAATTGTCTTTGCTGTCCCAACAATCGTTGCTAGACCAATAAACCATAATGCTGAAGCAACACAAACACCTAAAATGAATAAATATGAAAACTCAAGTGGTAATGAGGCTCTAAAACCACCTAGCAATAAAGAACCATCAATAATTGCCTGAGGATTTAGCCAAGTCACTACAAAACAAGTCCACAGTATCTTAATGTAAGGCTTATTTACATCAAGAGACGTATCCATTGATGGTGTAGAACGTAACAAAGAAATCCCAATATAAATAACCGCTATGCTACCAACAGCCATTATAAAATACTTGAGCACCTCAATTTTGTCAATCAACATGCCCACGCCAAAAAAACAAGCAATTGCAAGCGCAATATCAAAGAAAACTGTTGTAAGCGCCACTTGATAGGCGCGCAGTCGTGTTTTAGTAGCTGCTGTATTAATAACAAACATGTTCTGCATTCCAATGGGCGCTACATAAGCCAACCCTAATAAAAAACCTTGTAATAAATAATCCATATATCCTCCTCACTTCATTTATAGTTTACATTAAATCATTGAAGAGGACACCAACCAATTTAAAAATTATTTCCAACCAATTTTATTCTGGAAGCCTTTTTTTGAGAGACGTTTCAACATCTGACCAGCGTACACCACATTGATTTAGGGTCACCATTAAGTGATACATCAAGTCAGAGGCTTCATAAATAAGCTCTTCTTTGTCATCATTCTTTGCTGCAATTATAACTTCAGCAGCTTCTTCACCAACTTTTTTAAGCATTTTATCAATACCCTTTTCAAATAGATAAGTTGTATAGGACCCCTCAGTTTTATCTGCTTTACGTTGTGCAATTATTTGTTCTAAATTATTTAATATACTCATTGAATTATCCTTATAACCTGCTAATTCAATGATTGTACCACCATCAAAACAAGAATAATTACCCGTGTGACATGCAACACCGTTTTGTTCAACTTGAGCAAGTAAAGTATCCTTATCACAATCCATTGATAAACCTTTTACTTTTTGTGTATTCCCAGAAGTCTCTCCCTTCTTCCAACGTTCCTGCCGACTCCTGCTATAATAAACCATCTCACCAGAAGCCACAGTCTCTTCGAAAGCAGCTTGATTTGTATAGGCAAGCATAAGTACTTGCTTGCTCACTACATCTTGTACAACTATTGGTAACAATCCTTGTTCGTTTAATTTAAATGCTGACCATTCCATTTTCGTCTCTCCTTATATATATATCTATATCTGTCTCATGGGAACACCACGATTCACTAGGTATGATTTTAATTCATTGATACTAATCTCTCCATAATGAAACACTGATGCTGCTAAAATTCCATCTACATCACTTACAGTTGCTGCTTCATAAAAATCTTCTAATTTCCCTGCACCACCTGATGCAATAATTGGAACCGTAACACGTGCTCTAATGGCACTAAGTAAATCTAAATCATAGCCACCTTTCATACCGTCACTGTCGATACTATTAACAACAATTTCACCAGCACCAAGCTTAACACCACGTTCAATCCATTCTAATACATCTAGGCCAGTATTCTCTGAACCACCACGGACAAAAACAACCCACTTATTATCCGCTAGCTTTTTACAATCTACTGATAGAACAACACATTGTGCACCATACTTTTCAGAAGCCTCTCTAATTAGATTTGGATTTTTTACAGCTGCTGAATTTATAGATACTTTATCCGCACCACATCTTAGAACAGTCGCAAAATCATCTATACACTTTATGCCTCCACCGACGCAAAAGGGAATATTAATTTCACGTGCAACTTCTTTAACAAAATCCTCAAATATTTGGCGATTTTCTTTAGATGCTGTAATGTCGTAAAATACTAACTCGTCAGCACCTTCTTCAGAATATTTCTTACCTAAAGCTACTGGCGATGCTATTTCTTTTATACCTTCAAATTGAATGCCTTTAACGACTTGGCCATTTCTTACATCAAGGCAAGGGATTATTCTCTTTTTTAACATGAAAACACCTCTTTCAAATTTCTTAATAAGCATTCACCAACACCACCGCTTTTTTCAGGGTGAAATTGGAATCCGATAATATTACCCGACCGAACAATTGCAGGTATTTTATTGTAATAATCACTATAAGCAACAACTTCTTGACCAAAACTAGATGCATAATAAGAGTGAACAAAATACACGTGATCGTCAGCCATTAAACCATTTGCTAATGGATCTTCTTTATTAATAACAAGTTCGTTCCACCCCATATGTGGCAAACGTTGGCCCTGAATTTTTTCTATAGAACCTTTTAATAGGCCAAGTCCTTTGTATGTTCCATATTCTTTTCCTTCTTCGTAAAGTAGTTGCATACCTAGACAAATTCCTACAATAGGCTTTCCCGTTTGAGCAAATTCTACGATAAAATCCCTAAGGCCATATTGATCAATATTACCAATGCCATCTCTAAAAGCTCCTACGCCCGGTAGCAATAGACCATCACAAGTCTTAAGTACTTCAATATCCTTTGAAACTACAACTGGAATACCTTGCTTTTGAAGTGCATGAGTTAAAGAACCAATATTACCAACACCATAATCTATTACGCCTACCATCTATAATACCCCCTTTGTTGATGGCATTCTTTTTGAAGACAATGCCAAGCTTTCCTTTATGCAACGACCAACACCTTTAAATAAACTTTCTACTTTATGGTGGTCATTTGTTCCATACAAAACTTCGGTATGCAAGGTCCAACCAGCAGTATTACAAAGTGATTTAAAGAATTCTTCAACATCTTCTATAGCTAATTCACCAATATCCGTTCGCTTAAACTCTCCAATTTGCACATACCTCGGTCGCCCTGATATATCAAGTACACATCTACTAAGTACTTCATCCATAGGCAGTAAGCATTGACTATAACGCTCAATCCCTTTTTTATCACCTATAGCCTCTTTAAACGCTTGTCCAAGACATAAGCCTACATCTTCTACAATATGGTGAGACCCAGTCTCTATATCACCTGTAGCAACTAATGACAAATCAATCATGCTATAAAAAGTCAAAAGCGTTAGCATATGATCAAAAAAACCAATGCCAGTCTGACCTTTAAACTCACCAAGACCATCAATTGTAAGATCAAGCTTTATTGAAGTTTCTTTTGTTTCTCTTATTATTTTCCCTGTTCGCTTACTCATATATAGCCTCCATTGCTTGTACGAAGCTTGTATTTTCTTCCGCGCTACCAATTGTTATTCTAAAATACCCCTTTAGGTTGCCACTATACTTTCTAATTCTAATTCCTTTAGCAAGTAATTCTTCAAACAAAGTCTCCTTATCCGTATAGAAGAAAATAAAATTCCCACCACTTGGGTATACTCTTACTTTAGGTGCAAGAAATGCTTTAATATCTTCCCTTGCAACTTTAATATCTTCAATGGCACCTTGGAGTTCTTGGCCTTTACTTAATGCTTCAAGAGCAATCTCCTGAGCTACAACACTTAAGTTATAAGGCGGTCTTACTTTATTGACAACCTGTACATTGCTTTTGCACGACACCATATAGCCTACACGAACGCCTGCAAGTCCATAAGCCTTAGAAAGTGTTCTAAGAACAACTAGTTGAGGGTACCTGTTGATTAAAGAAATCACACTTTGACCACCAAATTCTATATACGCTTCATCTACAATGACAATTGATGAAGATGCCTCTAATACTTTTACTATTTCATCTGCTGTCAATAAAGTTCCCGTCGGGTTATTAGGATTACATAAGATGACTAATTTTGCTTGAAGTTCTTTCATCCTTTCTATAAAACCGTCAATATTCAATTTGAAATTTTCATCAAGTGCATAAGTTCTTGTTTCTGCACCTAATATAGTGGCGTTCAACTCATAGATAGAAAAAGTTGGTCCAAAAGTTAAAACTTGATCCCCTGGAGATAAGGTACATTTCATAACTAAATCAATTAATTCACTTGAACCATTTCCAACAATAATCTCATCAGGAGATACACTTTGTAAATTTGCAATTTCACCACGAAGTGCTCCTGCAACTGGATCAGGATAACGATTATAAGGTGCATTTACATAGGATTCATTTGCATCTAATATAATGGCACATGGATTTTGTTGTGGGTGATATGCATCTATTGATACGATAGATTTTTTAAACATTTGTTTATGCCTCCATTTTATAGTTCATCTTTAAAGCGAATACTAACAGCATTTCTATGTGCGGTTAAGCCTTCTGAACTTGCAATTAACTCAATATCGGATTGTGCTTTACGTAAAGCTTCTTTGCTGTAATAAATCAGTGATGACTTCACAATAAAATCATCTACACTAAGCGGTGAATGGAATCTTGCTGTTCCGCATGTTGGTAAGACATGATTTGTACCAGCATAATAATCCCCCACTGGTTCTGGTGTATACTCACCAAGAAAAATAGCCCCAGCATTTCTTATCTTCTTATAACTTTCAAATGGATCTCTCGTTAAGATTTCTAAATGTTCTGGTGCAATTTTATTAATCAAGTCTACGCCATACTTCATATCATTTACAACAATTATTTTCCCCTTATCTTTTAATGCTTTTAAACAAATTTCTTTCTTTTTGAGTACTGAGACTTGGTCTGCTAAACACATCTCAACACGTTCAGCTAAGGTCATAGAATCTGTTACAAGAATCGAAGCCGCTCTCTCGTCATGCTCCGCTTGGGATAATAGATCCGCTGCAATAAATTCCGGATTTGCCCACTCATCTGCCATAACCACAATTTCACTTGGACCTGCAACCATATCAATCCCGACAGTTCCTGAAACAATTTTCTTAGCCATTGCAACAAAAATATTTCCTGGCCCAACGATTTTATCGACCTTCGGAATGGTCTCTGTGCCATAAGCAAAAGCCGCAATACCTTGTGCACCTCCAACTTTAAAAACGCGGTCAACACCTGCGATTTTCGCTGCGGCCAAAATAACCGGACTAACATTACCATCTTTATTGGGTGGCGTCATCATCACAACTTCATCAACACCTGCAATCTTAGCTGGTAAAGCGTTCATCAACACACTTGATGGATAAGGTGCAAGTCCCCCTGGTACATAGAGTGCAACGCGTTCAATAGGACGAATAAGCTGACCTAAGACAATATCTTCTTTATCCTGCTTATAAATAGTTGTCTCTCTTAACTGTCTTTGGTGGTAAAGCTGAATATTCTCCTTAGAACGTTTAAGCGCTTGAATAAGTTCTGCTGCAGTTTCCTTGTAAGCTTGTTCAATCTCCTCAGGCATAACTTCAAACTGTTCAATGCAAACACCATCAAAAGCTTCTGTAAACGTCTTCACACCTTGATCACCAGTTCTTTTAACAGTGTCTACAATATCTAAAACTTTATTAT
>Ga0193962_1001388_pt1 | contig 11279 bp, 8 predicted proteins | sample FB_5_MG_FD_140335 | JGI IMG/M metagenome (GOLD analysis project Ga0193962, IMG submission 140335) | Microbial mat bacterial communities from the Broadkill River, Lewes, Delaware, United States - FB_5_MG | ecosystem: Environmental > Aquatic > Freshwater > River > Microbial mats | place: USA...
AGAAACAGTTAAAAAAAGATAAAGTAAAGGATAAAAAGAAAACCAAAAGAACAAAGAGAAAAGCACCAGAGACTGTTCAAGACACCTTGGCATATAAAGCAATTTTCCCAGATGGCATCTGCCAGATCAACAACAGAAAATTTTCAAAGACCATTCAATTTTTTGATATCAATTACCTATTGGCCCAAAATGAAGATAAGTCCTTAATTTTTGATAATTATTGTGATTTTTTAAATTACTTTGATTCATCAATATCGGTCCAGTTGTCTTTTGTTAATATGGCAGCTAATACAAATGTATTTATTGAAGCCATAAAGATTGGCGATAAAAATGATGACTTTAACACCATTAGAAAAGAATATTCCGATATGCTTCAAAATCAATTGGCAAAGGGAAATAATGGGCTATTAAAAACAAAATATATCACCTTCAGCATTGAAAGTGATACTTACAAAAAGGCAAAACCGAGACTTGAAAGAATCGAGATGGACATCATCAATAACTTTAAAGTAATGGGCGTAAAATCATTTGCTTTAACGGGTAAGGAACGAGTAGAACTACTTCACCGGATGTGCCATCAGGATACAAAGGAACAGTTAGAGTTTTCTTGGGATTTAGTGAAGAATGGTGGTATGAGTACCAAAGATGTAATTGCACCAACTTCTTTTAATTTTTCAAATCATAAGCAGATGAAGGTTGGTCAAACTATAGGTGCAGTAAGTCATCTACAAATACTTGCTCCAGAATTAACAGATCGAATGCTTGCTGATTTTCTTGATATGAGCAATGATATTATGATTAACTTTCACATTAAATCAATTGATCAGACACAAGCTATTAAGATGATAAAACGGAAGATCACTGATATTGATAGGATGAAGATTGAAGAACAGAAAAAGGCTGTAAGAAGTGGTTATGACATGGATATCTTGCCTACTGATTTAGTAACATTTGATACTGAGGCAAAAAATCTTTTGGAAGAGCTTCAAAGTAGGAATGAACGATTATTTATTGTGAGCATACTGATATATAACACAGCGAACAGTAAACAGAAATTAGAGAACATCATCTTTCAAGCAGGTGGTTTGGCGCAAAAATACAATTGTGCTGTCAGAAGACTAGATTACCAACAGGAGAATGGCTTTTTGTCATCACTACCACTAGGTGAGAATTTTATTGAGATCAACAGAGCTTTAACAACATCAAGTACAGCAATATTTATTCCCTTTACCACTCAAGAACTTTTTATGGAAGGGGAGTGTCTTTATTACGGTTTAAATGCTCTATCCAATAACATGATTATGGTAGATCGGAAAAAATTAAAAAATCCTAATGGACTTATATTAGGAACACCTGGCAGTGGTAAATCTTTTAGTGCAAAACGAGAGATAACCAATGCCTTTTTAATTACAGATGATGACATTGTCATATCAGATCCTGAAGCTGAGTATTATCCCTTGGTGCAGAAATTAGGCGGGCAGGTCATTAAATTGTCTCCTAATAGTAAGGATTATATTAATCCTTTAGACATCAACTTAGATAATGGTGAAGATGATCCTATTAGAGATAAATCAGATTTTATCATTTCACTATGTGAGCAAGTGGTAGGTGGACGTTATGGTTTAGATGGTGAAGAAGTGTCATTAGTAGACCGTTGTGTAAGAAATATGTATGAAAAGTACATGGAAAACCCCACAAAAGAAAATATGCCAATTCTAGAGGATTTTTATAATATTCTTTTAGAGCAAAATAATGATAAAGCAACTGGTATTGCCACTAGACTTGAGATTTATGTGTTAGGGTCCATGAATGTATTTAACCATCATACTAATGTAAATATAGATAACAGAATTGTATGTTTTGATATCAAAGAGTTAGGGAGCACTTTAAAAATGCTTGGTATGCTTATTGTTCAAGAAAGTGTTTGGAGTAGAGTCGCCATTAATAGAAATAATAATAGGGCAACAAGATATTACATTGATGAGTTCCATTTACTTTTAAAAGATGAAGCGACTGCAAAGTATTCTGTTGAGATTTGGAAACGATTTAGAAAATGGGGTGGTATTCCAACAGGGATTACTCAAAATGTCCAAGATTTCTTGGCAAGTAGAGAAGTCAGTAATATCGTAGGTAACTCAGATTTTATTTATATGCTCAATCAAAACGCTGAAGACAGAGCAGTTCTTGCAAAACAACTAGATATCTCCAAACACCAACTTTCTTATGTAACCAATTCTAATGAAGGTGAAGGTCTATTATTTTATGGTAATGTTATTATTCCATTTATTGATAAGTTTCCGAAAGAAACTATGCTCTATAGCATTATGACTACTAAACCAGAAGAAATTGTGACTTAGTTTATTTACACCGAATTTAGAGGAAAAAGAAAATGACTTAAGGTGGTGGATAATGGCTAATAAGAAGAAATTAAGAGAACGTTATCGAAAAATGTTCCATGATCAAGAAAAAACTATGGCTCTTAAAACAACTCTTGATTTAATGGATGATGACTCAAGAGTTGAAGATCAACCTTCAGAAACTAATAAACTAACCTTGCGAGCAGAATCACCACTGAAAGAACGTATTGACGACCGACAAGATTTCAAAAGTAAAGGCAAGCAAAAACCAAAGAAGAAATTTCAAGTTGTTAAACGGTATCAAAAGCAAGATGAATCTGTCAGGCGTAAGGCTATTAAGCAAAAGTATAAGAAGAAAAAAGCGGATATTGATAAGAAATCTAGTCAGTCCAAATATGAAGACAATACCTTTACTAATGATGACTTTAAATCAAGTATGCCATCTGATATTAAGATAAATGTTCAGAAAGCGCAAAAGGTTTCTACGAATTCAGCTACAGTCATTGAGTTAAAGAAGGAAACTAACTTTTCAAAGCCTAAAGATAAAACAAGGAAAAATAAGTTTGATCAAAAGAATAATAGGCCTCAAAAACCAAAAGGCTTAAAAGAGAGTAAATCAAGAAAAGGCAAATTAAATCATACTGCAAAAGATGTATCTTATTCAGTCCACTTTATTAGTCGAAAAATGGACCAGTTTAAAAGTCAAAAAGAGACAGATGAAAATTCTGCTATGTTGGCAGCTAATGAAAGTGGAGAAATCGTTGGCCGAACCATACAAAACAAGACCAGTAAAAGACGTTCAAAATTAAAGTTTGATAAAGCAGTTAGAGAAAAGCATCCTAGTATTAGTGAATCAAAAAATAAAAAAAGTGCTAGATTTAAGAATACTAGGTTGAAGCAGTCAAAAGTTAATCAGAAGAAGAATATTAAGAAAACATATAGTGCGAATAAGCGACTTAATTATGGTGGCATTAAAGAACGTTTTAAAGACATCCTGAAAAAAACAAAAGAGTGGGCAATAAAAGGGTTGAAGAAAATGGGCATTTATATGATTGGTCCAGCTTTTATATTTATTATCTCAGCAGTAATGCTCTTATCTTTGCTTCAATCTTTTTCTAGTGGTGTTAGTAGCATAGCTTCTACATCTTATCAGTCGGATGATGTTGAGATTACAAACTCACATCTAATCTACACAGGTTTAGAAGCTGATTTGAAATATGCCATAGAAAACGTTGAATCAGATCATTCAGGTTATGACGAGTATAAGTACAGTATTCATTCTATTGGACATGATATACATTTACTAATGGCTTATTTAACGGTAAAGTATGAAGCATTTACTGCCAGTGAAGTTAGGAATGAGCTAAATAGAATTTTTAATGAGCAATATGATTATCGTTTAACACAAGTAACAGAGGTAAGGTATAGAACTGTTCATCATTCTTATACTGATCCGGAAACTGGTGCAACACATTCTTGGACAACTCAAGAACCTTATAACTGGTATGTTTTAAAAGTGAGTCTTGATACGCATGATTTAGAAAGTATTTTGTTATCAAACTTAGATGGAGATGAAAAAGAATTTTATGATGCATTAGTAGAAACAAAAGGCAATTTCACTAATTTACCAAATCCTTTTGATGAGCCATGGACAAATGCTGTATCCAGTTATTTTGGATATAGATTAGACCCGATGTCAAATGAAGTGACATTTCATAGTGGCATTGATATCGCAAAGCCAACCGGCACAGAGCTGTTGTCAATTATTGAAGGGAATGTATCAAAAGTTGGCTATGATGCTAATGGATTAGGTCATTATATTATTGTTGAAAATAAAAAAGGAGAATCCATACTTTATGGTCATTGTAGAAGCATAGAAGCGAGTTTAGGTGATGAAGTAGAAGTTGGAAATACAATAGCACTGGTAGGTTCTACGGGTAAATCAACTGGACCACATGTACATTTAGAAGTTAGGGATTCAGAGGGAAACAAACTGAATCCTTATTTTTATTTGACCCAGGAATAACTTATTTAAGAAAGGAAGATATGATGGATAAGAGACTTGAAAAGACGATTAAGGAAGAAGAAAAACTAAAAGAACAGCTGAAGGTACTTCAAGATCGCATAAATAATGTAGAAGAAAAAAGAGAAAGCTTTGAAAAGGAAACATTGCATAAAACCTTTAAAGAAACAGAGATTTCCCTTGAGGAGTATCAAATGATTGTAAGAACTGCAGTGGATGATTACAAGGGTCTAAATGATATTTTAGTTAAAGGAGTGCAAAAAGATGAAACTGAGAATTAGCTTATTTGTTTTAGTAGTGTTATTATTTGGACTCCCTGTTTATGCAGTAGAAGATGAAACCGACCCTAAGTTACCTGAAACTGAGCTAGTAATAGATGAAGCTGAAAAAGAGGATGATGTTCAGGAAGAAGTTATTAAAGATGTGCTAGTAGAAAGTACGGAAACAGAGGTAGAAAACAATTTTGTAAGTAAGGAATATGACGTAGATGGAAGTGATAAGGAAAATTACCTTGTTGAAGGTGGCAATGAAGACGCTATTAACAATTTGGCAACAAAACAAAACCAGGCAAATGGGACCATAGTTGAAAGTGTCAATGTCTCAGGACTCCCTTATGATCTCACTATGTTAAGCGATGAGGATAAGGAAAAAATGAAAACCTTAGAACTCAGACAATTTGTATCCTTTGAGACCAAATCAGGAAAAGTATTTCATTTGATTATTGACCATAGTAAAGAAACTGATAATGTTCAAATGCTTACAGAGGTTGGCGAACAAGATCTATTGAATCTTATTGAAGAAAATGCCGACATTGAGCTTATTCTGAATGAAACAGAAAATGTTGAAGTAAAAAAGACAACTCAAACTAGAAGGGAAACTAGTAATACCAATGATACTAATATTCCTGTAAGTGAGACTCAAAATAATTTGAACTTAATTGTTATTATAGTTGCGAGTGTGCTTGCTGGTATTTTAGGGTGGTATTTTAAAATTTACAAGCCAAAAAAAGAAATGGCATTTGATGATGATGTGGATGAAGCTGATTATATTGATGAAGATACTATTAATGAAGATGAGGAAATTTAACTTTTGGCCAAGTTGACCAGAAGTAAAAAGTATTGATCAGTAAATCTAATAAAGCGGTGTAAATCGATATTTTCCCGCTTTGTTGGATTTATTAAGAACATATTATAGAAATCACCTCGATATAATTAGATGTTTATATTATAAGTATAATCCAAACTTAAAAGCATATTTTCCTGATTTCGTCACAAAAACAGTATAATAATTGTGACGAGAATAGAATATATTGACAATCTCGTCACAAAAACAGTATAATAATTGTGACGAAAAAAATAGGGAATATGCAGAAAAGTATTATTACACAAGGCTAATGATAGGAATTACAAAGTGAGGTGATCATAATGAGAAATATTACTTTGCACAAAATTGAAGTCAGTATTATAGAAGCAGAAAAGGGACGCATATTTATAATTTCAGATTTTATGGATATTGCAAGTTATGATGCTGTTCGGAAAGCATTATCTAGATTAGTGAGAGATGGTAAGTTGATAAGGGTTATAAGAGGAATTTATAAGAAACCTAATTTTAATGAATTCCTACAAATTGAGGTTCCAGTATCGCCAGATGATCTTGCACGAGCAATAGCTAGGTCAAATAATTGGACAATAGGACCCAAAGGAGATGCTGCTTTAAATATTCTGGGTTTGACAACTCAAGTACCTGCTGTTTATCATTATATTTCTGATGGTCCGAGTAAGAAGGTGTTATATGAAGGCATTAGTATAGTATTTCATAAACGGTCCAACAAGATTGTAAGTGGTTACTCTTATAAAACGATTTTAATAATTGAATCTATACGTTCGATAGGACCAGAACGTATGAATTCTGATGTAATAAGAGGAATAGTAAATAAATGTAGTAAAAATGATCTGAAATCTTTATATGAAGATGGAAAGAGAACAAACAAATGGATACAGGAAGAGATAAAAAAGATATTAGTAATGGGAGGGTATGATTATGCTTGAAATAGCAAAACGCTCTGATGCAGATAGATCAGCATTATTTACAACTACAGCAGTAAAAGTTGGGATGAATGAAGCTATTGTAGAAAAAGATTTTTGGGTAAGTTGGATGTTGGAGATTCTATTCCATCACTGTGACTATTCAGACCAATTATCTTTTAAAGGCGGAACTAGTTTATCTAAAGGTTATGGAATTATCGAAAGGTTTTCAGAAGACATAGACTTAATTTTAGACTGGAGAATCTTGGGCTACGAATTGAATGAACCATGGGAAAGTAGAAGTAATTCTGCTCAAGATAGATTTAATGATAAAGCTAATGAAAAAACGATAGTATTTCTTGAGGAAATATTGATGCCTCATTTAGTTCAGGTAGTACAAGAACAGGGGATTGAAAAGTATAAATTTTATATTGATAAATCTGATAGGCAGACAATAAGGTTTGTTTATCCGCAAATATTTGTTGATGAGGCTCTAGTTCAAGAAATCAGATTAGAGATTGGTAGTTTGGCAGCTTGGACACCTTTAACAGAGCGAAGCATAACACCATTTGTTGCAGAACAGTTTCCTCAAGTATTTAGTAAATCCAACACAGTTGTAAGGACTGTACAGGCTAAAAGGACGTTTTGGGAAAAGGCTACAATTCTACATAGCGAAGCACATAGAATTGGATCTAAGATTCCACAAAGATATTCACGTCATTATTATGACTTGTACCTGCTTTATAATAGCCAAATTAAAGAAGAAGCTTTTAAAGATTTTGACTTGTTAGTGAAAGTAGCTGCTTTCAAGCAGAAATTTTATAGATCTAATAGAGCAAAGTATGATGAAGCAAATAAAGAGGGACTTAAATTGTTACCACCACAAGAAAGCATGGATGACTTACTTCAGGATTATGAAAGTATGCAAAGTATGATATTTGGAACTGTTATTCCATTTGAGGATATAGTACAAGGTCTTGAAAAGATGTTAGAAGAAATTAAATACCTATAAAGATTTTGACTATGAATAAAGAATCAACATTGTAAGATATATGTTGATTCTTTTTTAGTTATTAGAACTTTTGGCCAACTTGTCCAGAAGTTAAAGAAAGGATGATACTATGGAAAATATAAAATTTAATAGCAAAGAACATGAAATGTTTTATGGTGAAATGTTAGAGCGTGTGAAGCGTGAAGATGTATACTATAAAGCATTTTTTTATTGTATGGGTGTTTGTGAGACAACTCGGAAACACATTGATGATTTATTTGATTTTAACGAAGGGTGTATCATGCCAGAAAATATTCATCAACCCTATCAAACGGGTACAAGTTATCAAGTAACAAGAATGGCTTATAATCTTTGGAATGGTTATGTTGAGGAAGGTGCTGAAAATTCTACGACACCATCATCACTGTTTGCCTGCGAATATGCCAGTGACTTTCATGAAGCATTAAAAATTAGATATCCTGAGTATTCCAGAGAGGATGTAAAACAGAAAAATAGTGTGAGAAAGAATTTGAAAGATTTGAAGAAGAAGGAGCAAGTGAAATCAATCGATGTAAACAGGCATGATTACTACGAAAGATAAGAGAAAGTAGGTAATATGATGAAATTAGTTATTGCAGAAAAACCAAGTGTTGCCAGGTCAATTGCTGGAGTGCTTGGTGCATCAGAAAAGAATGATGGATATATACAGGGCAATGGTTATATTGTTACCTGGTGTATCGGTCATTTAGTTGCTTTGGCACCACCTAAGATTTACGACGAAAAATATGATAAATGGCGATATGACGATTTACCCATACTACCATTGAGCTGGAAACTACAAGTTAAGGGAAAGACAAAAAAGCAATATAAAGTAATTGAAAAGTTAATGAATGACAATAGTGTAAATTCCATTGTTGAAGCAACGGATGCAGGTCGTGAAGGAGAACTTATTTTTAGATTGGTTTATGACAGTGTCGCTTGTACAAAACCTTATGAAAGACTTTGGATTAGCTCCATGGAAGATAGTGCGATTAAAGCTGGTTTTGATAATTTATACCCTGGCATGAATTATGAAAATCTTTACCAAGCTGCAATGGCACGCAGTCAAGCGGATTGGATTGTGGGTTTAAATGCAACCCGATTGTTTACAACTGTTTATAATACCAAGCTAAGTGTAGGTAGGGTTCAAACGCCTACTCTTAGTATGATTGTAGAAAGAGATCATATGATCAATAATTTTGTGAAAGAAAAATTTTATCATGTTCATTTGGATCTTGGAGAGTTTTCTGTAAAAAGTGTGAGGCTTGATGATTCAAGTGAAGCTAATGATCTCACAAAACTATGTGATGGCAAAAGTGCATCTATTAGCGAGGTGTTAACTGAGGTTAAGAAGAATAAAGCACCAAAATTATTTGATTTAACGACACTTCAGCGAGAAGCAAATAGATATTATGGCTATACTGCTAAACAGACTTTAGATTATGCTCAAAGCCTTTATGAAAAGAAGCTCATTACATATCCAAGAACAGATAGCAGGTTTATCACTAATGATATGGAGAAGTCAGTGATTGAATTAGTAAAAGCTTCTAATTTAGTTGAAGGCGTTAATATATCCCGTTTAATTAACGATAAGAAGGTGTCTGACCATCATGCAATCATTCCAACTAGTACATCATTAAAATTAAGCGAGGGGCAAATACCAACTACTGAGCATGATATATTCAACTTGATTAAGATGAAACTTCATGCAGCAGTTAGTTTGGATTATGTTTATGAAGAAGTATCTGTTTCGGCAATGGTTGATGAGCATATGTTTAGGGCTAATGAAAAGACTTGTATTGAAAAAGGATTCAAGAAAATTGAGAATGACTTTAAGACTTTATTAAAGGACCAAATGCAAAATGGTGAAATTGAGGATTCACTCAAACTCGTCAAGATTCGGAAGAATGATAAGTATCAAATAAAAGAAGCGACTAGAACTGATCACTGGACTTCACCATCAAAACATTTTACTGAAGATACATTATTATCTGCAATGGAACGTGCTGGTGTTGAAGAATTAGATGAGTCATTGGATGTTGAGAAAAAAGGCTTGGGAACACCTGCTACAAGGGCAGGTATTATTGAAAAACTAATTCAAACAGATTATATAGAGAGGAAAAAGAAAAATCTGATTGCAACTAATAAAGGTGTTGAGCTGATTAAAATTGTGCCAGAAAGAATTAAATCCCCAACTCTAACTGCTGAGTGGGAAAACAGATTGACAGAAATATCAAATGGAGACTTTAAAGCGAATCAGTTTATCGAAGAAATCAAAAGTGAAGTGACTGAACTGGTTATGGATTATTCTGAAATTTGTGATTCTAATACGTTTGAATCAACTAAAGAAGTTATTGGTCTTTGTCCAAGATGTCAAACAGAAGTTTATGAGAGCAAAAATAATTTTTATTGCTCTAGTGATACATGCAAATTCAATATGTGGAAGGAAGATAAATTCTTTATCACTAAAAAGAAAAAACTTACAAAAACTATGGCTAAGGCTCTTCTATCAAAAGGAAAGATAAAGGTAAAAAAACTGTACTCTGAAAAGAAGGATAAAACTTATGATGCAACAGTTGTATTAAATGATACAGGTATATGGGTAAATTATAAATTGGAATTTAGCTAAGGAAGTGATGACATGAAAAATAGAAATGAAGATACATTTGAAATATATCAGGTGAAGTCAGGTATCGAATATAGAGATTATAGATTTGAAAGCATTGAAAACCTCGAATATTTTGGATTAAATGTCGATTATAAAAATTATGAGTTTGTTTATAAAGGAAGTCTTGATCAAATGGATTTAGAAGATATCTTCAAGAAGTTTAATGAAGATAGGCCAGATGATTTTCAAGGAAGGTCTTTATCGGTTAGTGATGTAGTAGTTTTAGATAAAGGTGGTGAAACAACAGCTAATTTTGTAGATAGTTTTGGATTTAAGAAGGTACCAGAGTTTTTAGTTGAACGAGAAAAAGCTAATCAAAAAGATTTTTCAGTTTTAAAAAAACTAGTAGAGAATAAGGAAAAAATTATTAAGAAAGATAAAGTGGAGATAGATAAGAAAATGAATGATTTAAGCGAAAGATAGGAGGTTTACATGGCAAAAGCTCATGATGTGTTTTCGCTCTTAACACAAAAAGAACGTGAAATAAGAAGTAGCGGTCTAAGTTGGATGCAGTTTATTGAAAGCAGTGCTTACACCAGTAAATACAATTTCAATGACCAGTTACTTATTTATGCCAATAGACCGAATGCTAGAGCGTGTGCGAGTATGGAGTTCTGGAATAAAAGATATAAGAGATGGGTCAATAAAGGTGCAAAGGGAATTCCTTTACTTGATTTGATGGATGATGGCAATTACCGAATGAAATATGTCTTTGACATTTCGGATACACATCCGACCAAGTACACTGAGCAGGATGCTAAGTTGTTTAAATTTAATAAAATAGATCATTTAGAGGCTTTAATAGCTATTGAAAATCAAGTAGGTATAACTGATGGAGATTCAATGGACCTTCATGGTAGAATAATAAAACTTTCTGAGAAATATAGTGAACTTTACCAAGGAGACATGATCGCGGACATTAAGCAACTTACAGAAGATACTTATCTGGAAGAGTTAGATGAATTAAATATTGAATTAATGTCAAAGAAACTATTAGGTAATTCTGTTGCTTTTCAAATTATGAAAAGATTAGATTTAGATCCTAATAGTTTTTTTAGTGGTATTGATTTTGGGGATATTACAGATTTTAACGATACAAGTCTTACTTCAACTTTGACAACAACAATCAATGAAAGCTCTGCAGACTTTATATCAGATTTAGATAGAGAGATATCCA
>Ga0193962_1001390_pt1 | contig 11271 bp, 14 predicted proteins | sample FB_5_MG_FD_140335 | JGI IMG/M metagenome (GOLD analysis project Ga0193962, IMG submission 140335) | Microbial mat bacterial communities from the Broadkill River, Lewes, Delaware, United States - FB_5_MG | ecosystem: Environmental > Aquatic > Freshwater > River > Microbial mats | place: USA...
AGTCATGGTTTTGGTTTAACTATTAAAAACTGTGACGAATTACTAAAAATGGGAATTGATTTAATTACAGGTGGTAACCACTCTTTTGATAAAAAAAGAGAGATGATGGTTTTACTTGAAACTAAACCAGTTTTACGACCTGATAATTATCCTCCAGGTTTAATAGGAAGTGGTCTAAAAGTATGTGATGTACTCACTCCTAATGGAATTGAAAAATTAGCTGTTATAAACTTAATGGGTCAATATACAATGCCAACAGTTGAAAACCCTTTTAACTGGGCTAGAAAATTAGTAAATCAACTTCATGAAGATGGTATAAAAAGTATTTTTATAGATTTTCACGCAGAAGTTACAAGTGAAAAGAGAATTATGCTAATGATGCTTCAAAATGAAGTCAGTATGATTTGTGGAACGCATACTCATGTTGGAACTGATGATTTACAAATATTTAATAATACTGCTTACTTAACTGATATAGGATTAACAGGCTGTAGAGATAATGTAATTGGAATGGATAAAAAGATACCTATACAAAAAGTTACAACTGGTTTAGGTGGTCACTTTGAAGTTCCAAATTCTTGCAAAACAATTCTTCAAATGATGGTTACTGATATAAATGAAGAAGGGAAAGCTACAAATAGTTTTAAAATAAAAAAACTTTGCAATAATCACGAATATATTATTACAAAGGCTATGATTGATTAGTATATCAAACTCTTATGATCTTTTTTTGTTTTTAAAAGAACAAAATTTAATAGATGATAAATATGAATATTGGTGGCCTAATAATGATGCATTTGAAATATTATTAGGGGCAATATTAACTCAAAATACTAAATGGACTAATGTTGAAATGTCCTTAGAAAACTTAAGAGTATTAAATATCAATTCCCTTGAAAAAATAGCAAATATTGATTTAGAAACTTTTATAATAGCAATTACTCCAAGTGGTTTTAAAAATCAAAAATCAGGTAGATTAATTGCACTTGCTAAAAATATTATTAAAGATTTTGAAACCTTTGAAAACTTTTGTTTAAAGGTTGACAGAACTTGGCTTCTAGAGCAAAAAGGAATTGGACCTGAAACTGCAGATGCAATACTTTGTTATGCATGTAGGCAAGATTATATGGTAGTTGATTCTTACACAAACAAACTTCTTAAAAGATTCGGATATGAGTTTGAAGATTATGAACAATTACAAGCTTGGTGTGAATTTGGTATTAATGAAAATTACGATAAAATTGCCAAATTATATAATTATGACATCTCATTAAACAAATTATATGCTCGATTTCATGGAAAAATTATTGAGTATATGAAATGTAATTCAAAAGGTTAATTTAAATGATTATTATTCCTCAAACAAAAGGTGGCGTAGGTAAATCTACTGTTGCTATGCAAGTTATTGCTCCTTATCTTTATAAAAAACATGGTAAAAAAATTACATATATCGAAATTGATGATGAAAATAACGATTCTAAATCTTTTACAAGAACTGAAATTGTAAATAAAAGAATGTTAGGGACTAATAAATTAACTGAACTTGATGAATTAATTTTAATGGATGACAATCATGAAGTTATTGTTGATGTTGGTGGTAATAAAACTTCAACACTAGTTTTAGATGAGATTAAAAAAGTTGGTACATTTGGAAATATCAAGTGGATTATTCCTTTAGGGGATGGTGAACTTGATGGTAAAAATGCAATTGCTACGATGAAAAAAATAAAGAAAATTGAAGATAATCCATCTGAAAATGTAATTTTTGCCTTAAATAGAGCTATTTCCATGCAACCTGATTATATAGAAGAACAATTTATTAATTTTTTTGGTCACAAGTATATTGATTCGAACTCAGTTATTTGCGATTTTGTAAAAAATCCAAAATATTTCCCTGTTAAAAATGATAAAGTTATTACTATGAGTAGATATTTAGGCTCAACTGTATGGGAAATGGCTTATAATAATACGGATTTTGCACAAAAAGCAATTAAAGCAAAAGAGTTAGGTGATATTGAAAGTGCAAGAAAATATCTATTTTTTAGAAGAATACAAACAGATGCAAAAGATTATGTAATTACAGTATTAAACAAAATATTCTGTGATTTAGATACTTGGATAGATATTAAGAAATGAGTGAAATGAGTTTTAAACAAGCTAAAGAGCTTGTTGAAAGAATGGAATTTTCAGAGTTAGCACTTAAAAATGCAACTAAAGTTTTAGATGATTCATATAAAACTTTAGGAAAAGCTAGTGAGAATTTTGATAAAACTCTTAATAAACAAGAAAAAATACTAGAACAAATCCCACAAAACAATAAAAAAATGTCTATGATGTTTTTAGCTGTTGCTGTTAATATAGGTTTTATATTAGGACTTATAATTGGGAAATATATACTATAAAATTTTAAACTAGGAAGATATAATTATGGGTAAACAAGAAAAAATTGTCTCAATGTTTAATGACATTGCAGGAACTTATGATGTAGCAAATAGAGTTTTATCAATGGGAATTGATAAGTCTTGGAGAAATAAAGCATGTAACAAAACTTTTGATTTTTATGGAAAAGATAAAATAGAAAAGATTGTTGATGTTGCTTGTGGAACAGGAGATATGATTCAACATTGGAAAAAGATAGCAAAAGAAAATAGTATCGATATTCAAAATATTGTAGGTATTGATCCAAGTGTTGGAATGATGGCAGAAGGTAAAAAGAAACTTCCTGAAGTTGTATTTATTGAAGCAGGAGCAGCTTCTATGCCACTTGAAAATGATAGTACTGATATTATTTCAATTTCTTATGGAATTAGAAATGTAGTTCAAAGACAAGAAGCTTTTCATGAGTTTGCAAGAGTTCTAAAAAAAGATGGATTAGTTGCAATTTCAGAATTTACTAAAAATGAGAAAACAAATCCTTTAGATTATTTAACTGATTTTTATATGAATAAAATTTTGCCAGTTTTAGGTGGATTAATTTCAAGAAATAAAGAAGCTTATACTTATTTACCAGATTCAATTGATGAGTTTTTAACGACAGAAAATTTATGTAAAGAATTAAAACTTGCAGGTCTTGAACCAATTCATGTGAAAGCATTTTCAATGAATATTTCAACATTAATCATTGCAAAAAAAATATAAATAAGAAAGAGATTTTATGAATACACCAATTAATGTGTCAACTTTAAATACACAAATAAAATCTCTTTTAGAAACTACCTTTATTCAAGTTTATGTTGAAGGTGAAGTTTCTAATTTAACTTATCATAACTCAGGTCATATTTACTTTTCAATAAAAGACCAAAGCTCAACAATCTCTTGTGTGATGTTTAGAGGTAATACTAAATATTTAAAATTTCAACTTGAAGTTGGACAAAAAATAACAATCACTGGAAATATCACAGTTTATGCTCCTCGTGGTAATTATCAACTTCTCTGTAATAAGATTGAACCTTCAGGTCAAGGTGCGCTAGCTTTAGCTTATGAACAATTAAAGACTAAACTTGAAAATAAAGGATATTTTGAACAAACAAGAAAAAGAATTCTTCCTAAGTATCCTAAAAAAATTGCACTTGTTACATCAGCAACTGGTGCAGCTATTGAAGATATGAAAAAAGTTGCACTTCATCGTTGGCCTTTAGTAGAGTTTATTTTAATACCAACTTTAGTTCAAGGTGAAGGAGCTGCTTATGATATTTCAAACTCAATTAAATACGCAGATACTTTAAATGCAGATGTTATTATTGCAGGCCGTGGGGGAGGAAGTATTGAAGACTTATGGGCTTTCAATGAAGAAATAGTTGCAAATGCAATTTATGAAGCTAAAACTCCTATTATCTCAGCAGTTGGACATGAAGTTGATTATTTAATTTCAGATTTCGTAGCTGATGTTAGAGCTGCAACTCCATCTAATGCAATTGAAATAGCACTTCCTGATATAAATGAACATAGAATGTATTTAGATACATTAGTAAATGATTATGATAATTTATTAAAAAGAATATTGTTTAACAAAGAACAAGATGTTATTAATTTAAAGCGTTTATTTGAGCAAAACTCTATGGAAAATAAATTCAAATTTATTGAATCAGAAATAAAACTATTAAAATCTTCTTTTCAATCAAATTTATCTCAGAAAATGACAAATTCTAGAAATGAGATAGAGATACTTAGAAAAACTTTTGATAATAGTTATTCTCAAATCATCTTAAAACTTCAAAATAATGTTGATTTATTAAAAAATAATTATGAACTAAACCATCCTGATAAAAAAGATAAAAATGGCTTTGTTCAAATGTCAAAAGATAATAAATTAATTTCATTAGATAATATTCAAATTGGAGATATAGTATCTTTACAAAGTCCCAAATATATTGCTACATGTGTAATAAATAATTTAAAAAAACAATAAGCTTTAAGTTTAGAATTGATAAAATAAATTAAATTGTAGAAAAAGAAGTATACTAAAAGGAATTAATATGGATAATAACGAAGATAAAGTAATTGATTATGCAAACACTAGTGAATTTATGACATTTGAACTTGGTGCTATGAAATATGCAATTGAATTACCGAAAATTAGAGAAATTCTAACTTATCCAGATAATATTACAACCTTGCCTAATACCTCAAAATGGGTAAAAGGGCTTATCAATCTAAGAGGAGAAGTTGTTCCTATTTTAGATATTAGACTTAAATTTAATACAAGTGTTGGTACATACGATGAAAATACTTCCGTAATTGCTGTAATTACTGAAGATAAAAGAATGGTAGGTATTATTGTTGATTTAGTTGATGATGTTCAAAGATTGGATACTACTGCACTTGCACCTGTATCAGAAATGGGTTCAGCTATTCCTTCAAAATATTTAAAAGGTTATGTGCGATTAGATAATAATGAAATGTTAGTTATAATGGATATTGAAAGAGTAGTAGATAAAGAAGAATTACAAGACTAACTAAATTGGAAAAAAAATGCATGAAAAAATAGAAAAATTAAGAGGTTTAAAACTTCTTTTTGTTGAAGATGAAGAAGACTTACTTTCTATAATTAGTGATGCATTAACTAAACTACAAGCTAATTTCCTTACTGCAAACAATGGTATTGAAGCCTTAGCTATCTTAAAAGAAAATCCTGATATCGATGCTATTATTACAGATATAAATATGCCTTTAATGAATGGTTTAGACATGATAAAAAATATAATTGATCAAGGATTTGATATCCCAATAATTATTATGTCAGCTCATACAGAAATAGAATATATTACTAAAGCTGAAGAATATGGTGTTAATGAATATTTATTAAAGCCTTTTGATTTTATTAAATTTATTGAATTAATTACAAGTATGGAAATAAAAAAATATGTCAATAGATAAAAAGTTATTAAAAAGACTACGAATATTATATGTGGAAGATGATGCTGTTATTAGAACAGAATTATCTCAGTTATTATCAAACTTTTTTGAAACTGTTTATACAGCAGAAGATGGAAAAGAAGGTCTAGAATTATACTTAAAAAATCAAGATGATATTGATATTATCTTGTCTGATATTAATATGCCAAAACTAAGTGGTATTGACATGGTTAAAACAATTAGAAGGGTTGATACAAAAGTTCCAATATTTTTTGCAACTGCCCATTCTGATAATGAATTTCTTTCTGAAGCAATTAAATTGAAAATTTATGAGTATATAATTAAGCCAATTGATATAAGACATCTTTTATCATTGATGAATGAATTAGCTGGCATTTTATATCAAGATTTTTTAATTGATCAAAAAAATAGAGAATTAGAAAAATATAAAGAAGTAACAGATTTAAATAATATTGTTATTGAAACTGATATTCATATGAAAATTGTAAAAGTAAATGACTTGTGTTGTAAGGTATCTGGATACACAAAAGAAGAATTACTTGGTCAAGATTTTAAGTTTTTAAAACATAGTGAAGCTTCAAATGATTTATATGTAAAACTGTATGCAGATGTTCTTAATAATCAATCTTGGCAAGGTCAATTAAAAAATAGAACAAAAGATAACACAAGTTTTACAACCGATTGCTATATGATTACACTTTTAAATGATGCAGAAGAAGTTGAAGGTGCAATTTCTATTCAAAGAGACATAACTGAAGAACTTACAAAAAAAAGAGAAATGCAACGTGCTTTAATGAAAGATAAAAGTGAAATTTTTATTAGAAGTAAAGAAGGAAATGCAGAACAGTACACAATTATCAATGATTTAAAAATGAAACTAGAAGATGCTCAAGAAGAACTCTTTAAAGTACAAAGAAGTACTGATAAGTATATATATACAGCGGAAAAGTATTCTCTTGAAAATAGAAATCTAAAAACTGAACTAAATACATATAAAAGAAACTCAGATAAATTAAGTAATTCTTTAAAATTAACAAAAGAAAACTCAGATTTAAGACTTGATATAAAAAGATTAAAAATAAAGATTGAAGATAATCAAATAAAGTTTGAAAAAGATAAAAAACAAGCAGAAGTTAATTTCCAAATTGAAATAGATGAAATTACAGAGAAATTAACAAAACTAAAAGAAAAATATGAAGCAATACAAACAGATGATGTACTTGTTCAAAAGTTAGCGTATTGGAAAGAAAAAGCTAATAATGAATCAAAAAGATTTGAAAACTTGGAAAAACAAATTATGACTCATGCTAATAAAGACATTTTAAATAAAGTTTTTAGTTAAATAAATCAAGTTTTACTTGATTTATTTAATTGTAATATTAATTATTTTTTGTTCACTTAATGGTTTATCACCACCACTTCTTCCTGATGTTGGAACACTTTCAATTTTTCTTACTATATCCATACCTTTAGTTACATAACCAAAAATTGTATGTTTGCCATTTAACCAATATGTAGGAACTGTAGTTATAAAAAATTGACTGCCATTTGTATTTCTACCTCTATTAGCCATAGCTAAAATTCCTGGTTTATCAAATAATGCTTTTGATGAGAATTCATCTTCAAAATTTTTCTTCCAAATAGATTCACCACCTCTTCCTGTACCTGTCGGATCTCCAGTTTGTAACATAAACCCTTTAATAACTCTATGGAAAATTAATCCATTGTAATAACCATTTTTTGAATGTGTTACAAAGTTTTCTACTGCTTTTGGAGCAAGGTCTTCTCTTAATTCTATTTCTATATTACCTTGATTTGTTTCTATTATAGCTATTGGATTTGCAGCTTGCAAAGCTAAGATAAATGAACAAAGAATAAAAAGTATTTTTTTCATATGTAGCCTTTTATAATTAAAAATTTGAGTAAATAGTATATTATTTTAGATTTAAAAAAAAATTAAATAGCATTTTTTATTAAGTTTTAATAAAAAAGTGTTAGAATTCACTAAAATTATACAAATTTTATCTATAAAAGGACAAGATATGTCACTGCCTTCAGTTCCGCAACCAACATTTTATATTTTCAAGTGTGAACAAGCATCACCTCCAGGTATGCCAAAACCTTCATGTGTAAATGAAAATACAAGAGATTTATTTAATCATACTGCACAATCATTAATGCAAAAAGGATTAATGGGACCCGTACAGGCAATTAGAACTTCATGTCTTGGTAGATGTCAAATGGGACCAGTTATGTTAATTGAGCCTGGACATCATATGTACTGTCAGTTATCTAAGGAAAAAATAGATAAAATCATAGAAGAACACATATTAGGTGGGAACCCTGTTGTTGAGTATTTAATGCCTGAACAATATTGGGGTGAGCCTGCAAAACTATAAATTTAAAGAGGACTAAATTATATGACATTTGAGATGCTATATAGTAAAATTCATAGAGCAACTGTTACTGATGCAAATTTGAATTATGTTGGATCAATCACTATTGATGAAGATTTAATGAAAGCTTCAAGTTTAAGAGTAGGACAAAAAGTCGAAATTGTTAATGTTAACAATGGCGAAAGATTTGCTACTTATGTTATTAAGGGTAAAGCTGGAAGTAAGGACATGTGTCTAAATGGAGCAGCTGCGAGAAAAGTAGAAATAGGTGATAAAATCATTGTAATTTCTTATGCTTCTTATTCTGAAGAAGAATTAGAAAATTATAAACCTATTGTTGTGATTGTTGATGATGAGAATAATATTGATATGATTACAAATGAATTAGTAGGAAGTGACCATGTTTGATGGAATTGATTTAAAAAATTTAAACTTAAATGATATGATGGGACAGTTTCAAGATATGGCTGCAAATGCAAAAGAAGAAAATGCTTCAAAAGTATTTACTTCTAAAGCAGGTGGAGGAATGATTGAAATGTCAATAAATGGGAACTCAGAAGTTATTGATTTAAAAATTGATGATTCTTTACTTGAAGATAAAGATTCTTTACAAATTTTATTAATATCATGCATGAATGATGTTATCAAACAAGCTGAAGAAAATCAAAAAATGATGGCAATGAATATGATGGGTGGATTAGGTTCAATTGGACAAAAATAGTCAAATGAAGGATTTACTTAATGAATTTGAGAATTATTTATTAGTTAATCTTCCATCTTCAAAAACATTTCATCCTAATTTTGAACAAGCTTTAGCAGATATGTTACAAGCTGGCGGGAAAAGATTCCGTCCTATGCTTTTACTTTCAGTTATAAAATCAAATAAAAGTTTACTTATTAAAAACTCTTTACCTGTTGCTTTAGGTATTGAGATGCTTCATACTTATTCACTTATTCATGATGATTTACCTTCAATGGACAATGCAGATTTAAGACGTGGATTTGAAACATTACATAAAAAATATGATGAAGTAACAGCTATTTTAGTTGGAGATGCTTTAAATACAGAAGCATTTAACAAAATAGCTAATGCACCTTTACATAATGATGTGAAAATTAATCTTATTAAATGTTTAGCAAGTAATGGTGGAATTGATGGTATGATAATTGGCCAAGCAATCGATTGTTATTTTGAAAATGTAAAACTTGAACTTTCTCAATTAGAATATTTACATATCCACAAAACTGCAAAATTAATTGCAGCATCACTAAAAATGGGTGCGATTATTTCTGAATATGATTCAGAAGTGCAAGAAAAGTTATATGATTTTGGAATTGATTTAGGATTATTATTTCAAATACAAGATGATATTATAGATGAAACTTGTAGTTCTGAAGAAGCTGGTAAAACAACACAAAATGATGAAGCAAAAAATTCATTTGTAAACTTATTAAGCCTAGATGGTGCGATAAAAGCAGCAGATAAATTAGCAGTGAAATGTGAAGAAACTTTAGCAAGTTTAGATGATAATTTAAAGCAATCATTAGAAGAATTACTACTAAAATATATAAATAGACATAACTCTTAGTCAATTTAACTCAAACTACTTGACAATTAAACAAAAATTATATAAAATTTAGCACTCAAAAAAATAGAGTGCTAAACTATTAATTATAAATAAATATTATAAAACTTAATAAAAGGATTAACATGAATTTCAAACCATTAGGAAAAAGAGTTCTAGTACAAAGAACAGAAGTAGAAAGTAAAACAGCAAGTGGGATTATTTTAGTTGATTCAGCTAAAGAAAAACCAAATACTGCAGAAGTAAAAGCAATCGGTGGAGAAATTACTGAAATTAAAGTAGGTGATACAATCGTTTTTGAACAGTTCAGAGGAACTGAGTTTACACTTGATGGTGTAGATTATTTAGTGTTAGAACAAGAAAATATTATAGGAGTTATGTAAGATGGCAAAAGAAGTATTATTTAGCGATTCAGCAAGAAACAGATTATATTCAGGTGTTGAAAAATTATCAGATGCAGTAAAAGTTACAATGGGTCCTAGAGGACGAAATGTATTATTACAAAAAGCATTTGGAGCACCGACAATTACTAAAGATGGTGTATCTGTTGCAAGAGAAATTGAACTTGAAGATACATTAGAGAATATGGGTGCACAATTAGTTAAAGAAGTTGCTTCTAAAACTGCTGATGAAGCAGGGGATGGAACTACAACTGCAACTGTATTAGCACATAGTGTTTTCAAAGAAGGTTTAAGAAACGTTACTGCTGGTGCAAATCCAATTATTCTTAAAAGAGGTATGGATAAAGCTACTGAAGCTATTTTAGCTGAGCTTAAAAAAGCTTCTAGAGTTGTTGCTGATAAAAAAGAAATTGAGCAAGTTGCTACAATCTCTGCAAACTCTGATACTGCAATTGGTGCTATGATTGCTGAAGCTATGGATAAAGTTGGAAAAGATGGTGTTATTACTGTTGAAGAAGCAAAGGGTATCTCTGATGAATTAGATGTTGTTGAAGGTATGCAATTTGATAGAGGTTACTTATCTCCTTACTTTATTACAAATACTGAAAAAATGACTACTGAAATGGAAAATCCATATATTTTATTATGTGAGAAAAAGATTTCTAATTTAAAAGAAATGTTACCTATTTTAGAAGCTGTAAATCAAACAGGAAGACCTTTGTTAATTATCTCTGAAGATGTTGAAGGTGAAGCTTTATCTACTTTAGTTGTAAATAGATTAAGAGGTTCATTAAATATTGCAGCGGTTAAAGCTCCAGGTTTTGGTGATAGAAGAAAAGCAATGTTAGAAGATATCGCTGTTTTAACTTCTGGTACTGTTATTTCTGAAGAAATGGGAATGAAACTTGAATCATCTGGAATGGAAGTATTAGGAACTGCAGCTAGAGTTGTAATTGATAAAGATAATACTACTATTGTAAATGGTGCTGGTGAAGCTGATAATGTTCAAGCTAGAGTAAACCAAATCAAAGCTGAGATGGAAGGAACTTCATCTGAGTATGATAAAGAAAAATTACAAGAAAGATTAGCAAAACTTTCAGGTGGTGTTGCAGTTATTAAAGTTGGAGCTGCTTCTGAAACTGAAATGAAAGAGAAAAAAGATAGAGTTGATGATGCATTAAGTGCAACAAGAGCTGCTGTTGAAGAAGGTATTGTAATTGGTGGAGGAGCTGCATTAATTAGAGCTGCTGCAAAAGTTTCATTATCATTAGAAGGTGATGAGCAAATTGGTGCAGATATTGTACTAAGAGCTATTAAAGCACCTTTAAAGCAAATTGCATTAAATGCTGGTTTTGATGCTGGTGTTGTTGCAAATGAAGTTGAAAAATCTGATAATGAAAATTTAGGATTTAATGCGGCGAGTGGACAATATGTAGATATGTTTGAAGCTGGTATTGTAGATCCTGCAAAAGTTGAAAGAGTTGCAATGCAAAATGCAGTTTCTGTTGCATC
>Ga0193962_1001393_pt1 | contig 11262 bp, 11 predicted proteins | sample FB_5_MG_FD_140335 | JGI IMG/M metagenome (GOLD analysis project Ga0193962, IMG submission 140335) | Microbial mat bacterial communities from the Broadkill River, Lewes, Delaware, United States - FB_5_MG | ecosystem: Environmental > Aquatic > Freshwater > River > Microbial mats | place: USA...
TACTTTGTTACTAGCTTTTGAAGAATCTGGAGAACACCCTACAATAGCTATTGTTTTTGTTTCTTCCAAAATTGTTTTGATTTGGCTATTCGTACTTGATACTGTTGGCATTTCACATTCCATATTAATCCTTTATACTATATTCTTAAATATTCTACAATACCAAACAAACCCCTTGATAAAAGGATTAATCTGTGTTATAATTGTATGTAGTATTATACAATAAATGCCCTTATTTATCAAATATGGGTAGCAATAGGGTAGAAATTAAATGGCAAGAATTAAATCAAAAAAATATAATGGTGTGTATTATAATGAACTTACAAATAAGGACAAAAGCTATTATATCACATATAAAGATTTACAAAATAAAAAAGTATGGCAAAAAATAGGATTATATTCTGAGGGTATCAGAGAAGACTATTGTAATGCAAAAAGAAATGAAGCTGTTAATATAATAAAAAATGGTGAAATCACTCCTCATATTTTAAAAAAGAAAAAGATAGAAATAATTACATTTGACAATATAGCATTACAATACTTTCAATATAAATTAGATACTAAAAAACAAACAGATCAAGAAAATAGAAAAGAGAAACAACGATATATTAATCATATCAAACCTTTCATCGGATATACAGATATAAATAAATTATCTACGAAAGATATAGAAAAAGTACAAACTGCAAAAATAGGTCAATTAGCAGATAGTTATGTTAATCAATTAATTTTTTTAATAAGTACAATAATTAGACACTCCATTAAACAAGGAATATTTAAAAATCAAAATCCTGTTCAAAATATAACAAACTTAAAATTTGACAATGCAAGGGAAAGATATTTATCAAAGGATGAAATTCATCAGCTTTTTAATACTGTAAAACATGATATACAATTATTATTATTTGTGAAGTTAGCTTTGAGTACAGGTGGTAGATTAAATACTATAATGTCAATTCATAAAAAAGACATAAACCTTGACAATAATAGTGTTTTACTCAAAGATCATAAAAATTCTTCATCATATACAGGATACTATGATTTGGAATTAAAAGAATTTTTGAAAATTTATACTGCATCCATGCAACCCAATGATTTAATTATTACTTACCAGACATCTGCAATTCAACAAAAATTAAGACCAATTCTAAATAAACTATTTAATGTAGGTCTTGAAAAAGAGGATATAAAAAATAGAGTTGTAGTACATACTCTAAGACATACTTTTGCCAGTCACCTAGCAATAAAAGGTGTACCAATATTAACAATTCAGAAATTGATGAATCATAAAGAGATTAAAATGACACTTAGATATGCTAAGTTAGCTCCCGATAGTGGTAAAGAAGTTATTGAGGGGTTATATTTATAACAATATACTGATTTTAATCCCATTTCAGAATTTTGTATTTATCAATTTCAATCTCCTTTATAAAAGAAAGATACCTTTTATTCAAAGACATGGTTTCAAATAAAATTTTATTTTTATCAATAACTAAGCTATGGTTATTTCTTAATATAAATCTATTTATACATTTTAGTTGTAAATCAACTAATTCATTTAATGATATTTTGAATAAATCTTTTTTTAAGTTTACTGTTTCTATCACTGCTGACACAAAAACAACTATTCTGTTTATAGGTAAGGGATGACTTCCTATTTTATTTCCATCATGAAGCTGCGAAAATAAATCAAACAAATATAACATACTTGTCATTATTTCTAACATTATTATATTATCATCAAGAATACCTATTTCTTTAATTTGATCTATACACAATGAAAATTTTCCAGTAAAGTATCTAGTTGAGAATTTATCTGCATCTATTTCAAAATATAAATTATTCGTTGATGAATCTTCTTTACTATTAATATTAAATTCGTAATAAGTTTTTTCTTTATTTACATACTCACAATGACCACGAACTATATGTGCCCATTCATGTAAACATATAAAATCCATCCAAAAATAAAATATAATAAGAGAGATTTTATCTGACAATAATTTATTACTTTTAGTTATATTTGCAAATACCAAATTTTTATAAACAATATCCTTTGAATAGTCGTATACACTTGTTAAAAGCTTTTTTCCAATTACTATTTCATATTTTTTATGACCAATTCTTTTTGCATAGGCATTTGGATCATTTTTTATATCTTGATTTAATTCAAATACTACTTCGATAGGATATTTTAAAAATCTATCACTATATTCATTTTTAATTAACTGATTTATATTATGAGTAACATTCATAAAAATATCATTCCAATAGTTTGATTCCCTAATTGATTTTGACAATTCATCCATTAAATGTTCCTTCATATTTAGAAATATCAACGATTTTTATATTTTTAAATTTTGTTAAAATATAATTAAGCCTAGATTCTGTGCATTTAATTTCCACAATGTAATATCTAGAAGGATTTTTATTGAAAGTTACTGTCTTTTTCATATCAAATTTATTATTAAGATATGATGTGTCATTTAAGTCTATTTTTTCAAGTTTAAATTCTTTCAAACTATTATCTGTAAGTTTATATCCATTTTGATTTAAATTTAATTTATTTTCATCTTCATTTTCTTTATATACAATAAAATCATCGATTAATTCAAAATTTACTAATAAATTTAATGTTTCTGGCTTTAATCTTAAAAAAATACATTCTTTAGATACAGATAAATTTTCAACATATTCTTTAATGATTTCATCAACATCACTATCTTTGATATAATTACTAAACGCTTCATCAAATATTTTTGATTCAGAAATACATTGTGAATCGATAATAAATATATCTTTAAGTTCATAATCATAATAGCAAATACACCATAAATCTTCATGTATAAATAATTCAAGTGGAATAATTATTTCGAATTTATTTTTACTTTTATTAAAGATTTGGCATATAGTTTTAGAAGATGAAGTATTCTTTTCAATAATATTTGAAAAGTAAAGATATTTATCAGTATCAAGTAAAGTCACGATATTCTTGTTAAATTTTTTCATATAATTATTATTAATCATAAATATAATATTTTTTGGTACTAATTTTAAAAAATAGTTAATGATATTATATTTTAAACTTTTTTCTTCTGCATATGCTATGGCACTAATTAACGACGTATTCTTATCATCGTCAAAAAAATAATTTTTGTCAACATAATCGCTACAAAGAGTATGCTCACCTTTGAAAACTTTATTTAAACACTTAATATCATTTAACTTAGTAATAAATTCACGATAGTTAGATTCAGTAAGATTCACAGATTCATACTCTGTTAAGTTTTTTTTAATGGTTTCATTTTTTAATAATTTTTTAACTAAAAATTTAAGTTTTTTATAGGAATTTGAACTCACATTTTTCCTCATATCATATTAAGTGCGGAATATATTCCGCACTTAATATTCTACAATTTTAATACTTAAGCTTAAGAAAATAACAAAAAGGAACAATATGAATGAAATACAACTTACACAACATAATATGAAGCTTGCATTAGCTCTGACACAGGCACCAGCGAAATATGATAAATATATTGTATTACTATTTATAAAATTTGGATTAACTTTAACAAAGTCAGATTTTGCAAAAGTAATAAACAAATCTCAACAAACAGTCGATAGACGAATAAAAGAAGCTAGAAATATACCAGCCTACTTGAAGAGCTCAGAAGGCTCAAAATCTAGTTATATTTTTCCCATCGTAGATGTTGCTAACTACTTATGTAATACAATAAAGGTGTCATAATATGTCTAATGTAAAACAAAAATTAATCGAAAGATTTGGAATATGTGAAGCAAAAGAAGCAACAGCGCTGGATGATGATAAGTTATTTATGAAATCCGGTATTACTGTTATAGCTGCTCTAGCTGGGGAAGGTAAAACCACTAAAATGCTTGATATGAAAAAGAAATGGGAAAAGCAAGAGTACACTGTAGCATATGTTAATTTTGATGGCTCAACAAATTACAATCATGAAATAATTGATTGCCCAACAAATCCAGAAGAAATTAAAAAAATGTATGGAATTATAGAGCAATATGCAACAGAAAATGACATTATTATAATTGACAGTTTAAAATCTGCATCAAGCTACTACGGATTTACAATTGAGAATAATGAAGAGATGTATATTATGATGCTCGAACTCAGAACAATTATAAGAAAAACTAATTGTTCAATTATATTAGTACATCACACTTTTAGACCTAAAAATCTAAAAAGTTTTTTAGACAACTTTTATGGAGCAAGAGCAATTGAAGAACAATGTGACAGTGGATTTATGTACTATAAAGAGCATGCAATTATTGTAAAAAGTAGACTTGGTTATCAACGTGATGAAAAAGTTTTTCTTTAAAAATTATTATTCAAAGTATAATCTCATGAGATTATACTTTGAAATATTTAACATGTCAAGTATTTGGAGATTAGGTGAATGGAAAATATTATAAAAGTAGAAAATACTACAAAAATTGGAGTAGAAAAACAAAATCAAAGACTTAGACTCTTTGCAAAAGTTGACATTGATACTAAGTTACAGATTATGCAGAATCAAAAGTTAATTTTTCACAAACTAAAAGCTACTAACGATAATGTTGATAATACAATTTTAACACTTTCATCACTTATTTTAGCGATTGATACTTTTGCAAAAAAAAATGATAATGTAAATCTCAATGCAATAAAACTACGCACTCGATATAGTAAAAGTAAAGTAAAACGGCAAAGGATACTGGGCTATTGGTCAATAGTTCGAACTTTAAAAATTGAACACAAGATGAGTTTTAGAGATATAGCAACTTATTTTGCTAAGTATCACAAGCTTAATGTCTCTTATTCTACAATTTATGAGTTGTGGAATGAGATAGAAAACAATATAAAAAAGAAGGATAACTAAAATGGCATACGATCAAATATTTACACATAATGATGAGTTTGGAGTTAATCTTAAAATCATACCTGTTGCACTTAATCTTGATAAAGAGATATATCTACTTCATATTTTTGAAGAAGATCTTGAAGCGAAAAAAAAATACATCAGAAATGAATTAATATTAGTTGAGTCACAAATATTGACATCCACATTCAGTGATACTGTACACTTCATGGAAGAGCTATCATTATTTGACATTGGCAATAATCAAAACAAGTATCTAGATGTTACAGAGTATAAAAATACTAAAAATTTAAAATTAAAATATGATGGAGATAAAAATATTTTTATTTCACGCTCTGAAGCAAAAGCAATGTATAAGATTTTTAATCTTGCATTTATGGGGTATTCAGTTGCATCTGTTTTAGAAAATGAATTTAAACTTACTCCACAAGTTTTAACGAAATTACTTCATGAAAATAAATTATTAGGCAATTGAGATGTTTAATAGTATATCAATTCTAACGATAGCAATAATTATTGCTATCGTTTTTTATTATTCTTACCAACAAAAGCAACAAAAAGTAAAACTAATGATTTTAAAAAAAGAAAAACAAGAAAAAGTTGAAATAGAGAAGAAATATCAAGAAGAACAAAAGCTACTTGAAATAGAAAAAAATTATCTTCGCGAACTCAAAGAGAAAAAAAATAATATAATCTATAAGCTTCAAACAGACAAAGTAAAGTATTCTTTTTATAATTCAGACAGAGATTTAAAATATAGTTTAGATTATTTGTATAAACTTATAGTGCAAAATAATTTGTGGATTAATGAACCTTTTCATAGTAAATTATATGAATTATTAATTTTACTTAATGAAAATGAATTTATGATTTTTGATAGAAACTCTCAACCAATAAAAATGAATATTAGAGATCATAATAATCAAATATCTGTATCACATGCATATGAAGTATTTGATACAATTGATATAATTGAATTTACAATTAGAGATACTATCAATGATATTTTAAAATATAAGAAATATGATGCACAAAATATTATACTAGCAATATTTATCTTACTCTTAAAAAAATCACAGCATTATTTGTCAAAAAATATTTTTGTTGAAATTGTAGAAAATTTATTAAAAGATTATAAGTATTCTAATGAAATAAAAAATATTATTAACTTAATTAACAAAGAAAATAGTGAATTAAGTTTTATCAAAAATTCTGTAAAGAAAGCTTATCAAAGAACAGATACGCATCCATATACAGATTATGAAGTTTCAAGACAACTACTATTAGATGTAAAATTACCACAAAAGTTTTTACAAGCAATCTAAATAAGTGTTTATTCATCTGTTTAGTTTTTGTTTATTTTGATATTTATTTGTCAATCACAGAATTATATTGAAGCCCTTATATAATGGGGCTTTAATGTTGTTCGTTCAAAAAATAGAAACCGTCAAAAACATTTACACCTACTCAAAAAACTCTCTTACAAATAGCAAACAAAAAATCATGATATAATTTTTCATATAATTTTTTTAAACACAAATAAATTTATCGTTGGAGCTCAGATACACTCACGAGTATATCGTACCATCGTAGCCAAAAGAGCGTAAGATTTTTGATGTACTTTGATACTAAATTTTCTTGACTATGAAAAATCAAAGAAGTTTGACAAGCTTAGAATTGTAAGTGAATTACTATAAATACAATAGATTATGTTCTTATCAAACACTCACGAAATGATAAAAGATTAGATGCAAAATCTTTCAAATAAATGCAGATTGACTAAACATATTTTGCCGAAAATAATTGATAGCGGCTGAAACTATCATATTTAAATTTATAGAACAAAAGGATAAATCATAAGAGGAAGTGTTTACTATCAAAGTTCACAATTAGCTAAACAAATATTTGAAGCTGGAGCAAAAAAAGAGAATAGAATTAATCCTAATCATCCCCATTTTCAAAAGGTAGCTTCTTTCAAGACTATGGAGAGTTATAGAGCTATTTGGAATAATTTTTTCAACTATTTAAAAGAACATTGGCATATTAAAAACTTTGAAAACATAGAATCTCAACATATCCAAGCCTATATGGATTATAAAATCGATTATTATCCTTCAAAGCAATATCTAGAGAAAATATCTGCAAGTCTAGGTAAGCTAGAATTCGCATTAGAACTTTTTGCAAAAAACATTCATCAAGAAACTAAAAAGTATGACTTTTCAATACGTCAAATACTTTTAGACAATGCAAGAGATCTAAAATATGTTGCAAATAACTATTATAATCGTGCATACAATGATCCCAAACTATTAATCTCTAATCTGTCCAACCCTATACATAGACTGACTGCAAAAATCCAATATGAAGGAGGAGCGAGAATTGAAGGTGTAGCACTTATAAAAGCTGAACAACTTTTGGGAAGTAAACTAGACACTATTACAAATACGCAAAAAGGTATCATTTTCACTAAAGAAAAAGGTGGAAAAGAGGGAGAGATTTTAATATCACTTGAAACTTATAATGAACTACATAACTATTTATCTCACCATTCAAAATCTAAAATTAATCGTCAATCTTATTATGAAGATATCAAACAAGCAGCACTTCTTTCAAATGAACAACCAGAAGCTTCACATGGTTTCAGATGGAACTTTGCAAAGAGAAGGATGCTTGAATATGCAAAAGCTGGCTATTCTTATGCTGATTCGCTTCAAGAGGTAAGCTATGAGATGAAACATAATCGTGCTAGTATAACAGAGCATTATTTAGGCGAATAATTAGTTTAAATTTTAAAATTTTTGTTTTATACAACTGTAAATAATCTTACCTTTGACTTAAGTAAATATGCAGCATAACTTTAGTAAAATAGCAAAATAAATTATAAATATATTTAGGAATAAAATGAATAAAACAGCAGTAGACATTTTTAGTGGTGCGGGTGGTTTGAGTATTGGCGCAGAGATGGCCGGTATTAAAACTGTTCTTGCTGTAGAATATGATGAACATGCTGCAAAATCATTTGAAAGAAATCATAAAAAAGCACAAGTATTAAATAAAGACATAAGAGATGTAAATCCTTTAGAACACACAGAACAACATCCATTTATTTTAATGGGAGGGCCGCCCTGCCAAGGTTTTTCTATAGCAAATACAAAAACTAGAAATCTTGATAATCCAAATAACTGGATGTTTAAAGAATACCATAGGTTTTTAGTAGATTTAGAACCGGAATGGTTTTTATTTGAAAATGTAGAAGGATTTAAATCATTTGATAAAGGTAGTTTTGCGATAAATATTGAAGAAGAATTTAAAAAGCTCGGATACACAACTAATTCTGCTGTATTAACTGCTTCAGATTTTGGAGTACCTCAAAAAAGAAATAGATTTTTTATAGTCGGCAACAAAAATGGAATCAAATTTGATTTTAATTCTTTACAAAAGAAGTCTTCGGTTACTGTTGGTGAGGCATTGTCAGATTTACCATCATTGTTAAATGGTGAGCATAGGGAAGAATGCAGTTATACAAGAGAACCTTGTACAACATATTTAAAAACTATGCGTAAAAAAGCAAAAGTTCCTATGCAAAATATAGTAAGTAAAAATAAAGACTATGTTATAGAAAGGTATAAACATATTAAACCTGGACAAAACTGGCAGGCAATACCTGAAAAGCTAATGAGTAACTATTCAAATACTAAGAATATGCACAGCGGCATATATAGAAGACTTGATCCAAATAAGCCATCAGTAGTCATAGCAAACTATAGAAAAAGTATGCTTATTCATCCTCATGAGCATAGAGGACTTTCACTAAGAGAAGCTGCAAGATTGCAAAGCTTTCCAGATCATTTTATCTTTGAAGGTCCATTGAGTTATAAGCAACAGCAAATTGGCAATGCAGTTCCTCCTTTATTAGCTAAAGCTATTTTTGGTAAAATACTATCATATATGTAAACTTCTCGACATTACATTGATTTTTGCTGCATAAATTTTTCCTATACCTTTAGAATATCCTTTTTCAATACTTGAAGGAATAGGATACGCGACTTGAATATCACCATTTTTATAAGTATATAGAAATATACCTAGTGATTGTAATCTAGAACCTAGAGGGGATATAGTTATATTTGCATTACTATCTTTACTTTTTACTATACTGACAATTTCTTTTAACACATTATATGTATCAAAAGGATCTATTGCACTTGAATAAAAAATTCCATCATTAATATTAGCTTCTCGTAAAAATTCTTTATTAGCTAGTATTGATATTTCTTCAGTTCCTATTTTATATGAAGGCATACCATGTAAGGCATATACACTATCCGGTTCTGTTGCATTTAAAACTTCTAATGAACGTTTTCCTTCATATCCAAGTAGGACAATTAAAACATCTTTACTATATTTTTTCAATCCCTGGAAACCTGGTATTGCAGCTACCTTATTTAAACCTTCTGAAAGTTTAATCTCATCAATATCTTCTTGTCGATCAGCATATGATTCGGGAGTAGCATATATAATATTTATAAGATTATGTTTAAATTTATTAACCAAAAAAGACAATAATGAAAAATAATAAGGGATTGAAAAAGATGTTATATCAACTGTAATTAGTTCATCATTTTCGTATAAATTATTATTTTCACTAAAATATGATTTTAAACTTTGAGTAGGGTTAGAAAATATACAATTATCCTGAATGAAAATATCACTTGCTACTTCCTTCGCAAGTTCTATCATTTTCATCATATTCTCATCACATTCAATTTCAAGATAATCGAAAATTATTATTTTACTTATGATTATCTTACTATTTTTTAAGAAATATAACGTTCCTAATGATCTTTCTTCTAAACCACTACTTAAAATCAAAATAGTATTTTTATTAAACATCTTACTATTTTCTATTTCTACTGTATTATAATTAGTAATCATTATTTTTGAACCTGATAATTAAATAGATGAACTTCTTCTTGATAATTTTCCTTACTATTATTTAAATCCATTATTTCCTGACTAGTTAAACTTTTTTTCTTACTATTTGCAACTATCACTTCATTAATTATCTGATTTTTCTTTTTAATAGTCATCAATTTGACTAATTGATGGACTTCCAATTTTGATCTTCCTCTTAAGTTAGAAGATATTTTAAAATATGGAGCAAATATTTTATTTAAATAAATATCAGCTATATTTACAATTTTTGCATCTTTAGAAACCATAGGTTTTTTCTTTTGTAAAATTGAATAATTTAGTGCAACTTTTATAATTTTATTTACATGTTCTGATTTTAAACTACTTAAATCTATTTCAAAATGTGTTGGTTCTGGTTCAACTAAATCTTCAATTAAATGTAACTTTCTAAATATATTACCTATTGTATTAACTAAATCTTGTATTTCAATTCCTATATGGTCAGGTATCCCTGCAATATTATTATATTGTAATGTTGAATACTGACGAATAGCATAATTCTGATAAATAGACTCTATTCCCTTATCTAATATATATTCTTCAGAATTTGCAAAAAGTGCATTATTCATTGCTTGGTTACAAATTTCAATTGCATGCCTAACTGTTCCTGACGATAACTGTATAATAGAGTCAATTCCGGAGTAGTCTTTATCAACTCTATAATTATTACATATTTGAAATACAAGGTTTTTTTTATACTTTGAATATAACACTGAGTAAGGTGTCTGATTACCTCTTATAAACTTGTTAAATTCATTATGAATGTATTCAGTACTTTTCCCTTTTCTTATTAGCAACATATTTAGTTTTTCTATGATTGGGTTTTTTGGATAAGCTATTTGCTTTATAATTTCGTTAATATTTTCTTCAGAAACTTTTTGATTTTTTAAAAATTTTTTAAAACTAGACCAATGTTTTTTCTTATTAAGAACTATATTTTTTGCTTCAAGTTCTAAGTTATTACTTTGGAATAAACTATTTAAAGTTTTAAATCTTTCAAAATATTTACTTTTTTCCAAACGTTTTGTTAATATTTTTTTTACAACAGATAGATAACCACCTGAATTATTCTGTATAATTTCATCAATTTTAATTAGTCTGTAGTCATGATTTTCTTCTAAAATTTCATTTGAATTTCCTACTTGCATATAATCCTCTAAATAACGTGATCCAACTTTAATAGATATAGGAAATTCATCAGTATTCTTTATTAATTGATATATATATTTTTTATGATCTGAATTAATGTATTCTAGTTCATCTAATAATATAATTATATTATCAACGTAATCTCCTAAAATATTTCTCTGTATAAATGTTAGAAAATCTATAAATAATCTTTTACTATTAATTACTGGTATTTCAAAGAGTTTTTTTATTTCTTCTA
>Ga0193962_1001394_pt1 | contig 11251 bp, 6 predicted proteins | sample FB_5_MG_FD_140335 | JGI IMG/M metagenome (GOLD analysis project Ga0193962, IMG submission 140335) | Microbial mat bacterial communities from the Broadkill River, Lewes, Delaware, United States - FB_5_MG | ecosystem: Environmental > Aquatic > Freshwater > River > Microbial mats | place: USA...
GAGTTAGGCTTCGAACTAGACTTATGGGTAATGTTAGTACACTTTTATTGCAAAATGGACCTGTAGATAGGATAGTGTCTATAACAGAAAATGCTATGGATTCTGGTGTAGACATAGTTTCGCCTGCGTGCGGATTAGGAATGTCTACTCCTTTGAAGCATTTGCAAGCCATGACTACTTATGTGAAAGAGAGTGCATTATGCCGATAGTTACTTTTATTAGAGAAAATACTAGTATAGAGGTTGATAAAAATACTATCTTATTAGATGCTATAAGGCGGGCTGATTTTGACTTAGAAACTCCATGCAATGCCATGGGATTTTGCGGTAAATGCAAGGTTATAGCTAGAGGAGAAATGTCTGAACCTACTTGCCAAGAAAGCAAGATGATAGATAAAAAAAAGGGTGAAAGGTTATCTTGTATGGCACTTGTTTTAGGTGATATTGAGATAGAATTTCTAGAAAAAGAGAAAAAACTTACAACTGTAAATCAGGGATTTAGCATAGAAATAAATTCAGATAGTTTGGTGAAAAATGTTAATTTACCAGCTATTAACAGGGAAAGTGGAATGCCATATGCTGATCAAATACCCTATAAGATTTCTTCTAGTAGTTTGTATAAGAAATTAGCTAGTCTAGAAAGAGATAATACATTAGATATATGGGCTGTCACGTGTGGAAATAACATATTAGATTTAACTAATCACAAAAACAATATATTGGGATTAGCTATAGACATTGGAACGACCGGTATATCTTACTATTTGATTAATTTGGCAGATGGTTCAATTATGGAAAGATTTTCTTCACTTAATCCTCAAACTCAATATGGCGGAGATGTTCTTACTAGAACAACTTATTGTATGGAAAATGATGATGGAGCTGAAAAATTACAGAAGATCATAGTTGATGAAATTAACAAGTCTATAGACAATATTATGGCAAAAGTTAATAGCAGTGAGTTTATTTTTGAAAATGCAAACAAGACAGAAAATTTTAGTAAAGAAAATAATCTATGTAATGTAAATACTTCTATCCCCGCTAATATAGATGTCAAGGATAATGTAAATAGCAATATAGATATTAAATCTAAAGAGAATAATATGAGAGCAGAAGGTAATGGAAATACCTTTGTCAAAGCAGCTATCTACCATATAGTAATAGCTGCTAATACTACTATGAATCACTTTTTGCTAGGAGTTAATCCAGCATCTATGACTAGATATCCCTACAGACCAGCTTTTCTATCATCAAATGATATGTTAGCTAGAGATTTGTCCATAGATATCAATGAAGCTGGTATAGTCTCAATAATTCCATCGGCTGCTGCATATATTGGAGGAGATATAGTATCTGGTATAGTAGCTTCTAATTTTATAGATTGTCAAAACAGCTTATTTATAGATATAGGAACAAATGGCGAGATGGCTGTGATGAAAGATGGAAAAATTATTGCCACGTCTACTGCAGCGGGTCCAGCACTAGAAGGAATGAATATAGAATGTGGTTGCAGAGCTCAGGTAGGAGCCATAGAAGAGGTTACCATAAATGATGACTATGAAATATCTTATACTAGCATAGGTAATATTGAGGTTATAGGAATTTGTGGTAGTGGTTTAATAGATATAGCTGCTCAGTTAGTTGAAAAAAATATACTTATGAAATCAGGTAGATGGAACAAAAATATGGATGCTAGAGTTAAGGCTAGATTGCGTGATAAAAAATTCTATATCAATGATGATGTATATATTTCTCAAAAGGATATCAGACAGATACAACTAGCCAAAGGTGCTATAGCTGCTGGAATACTTCTTATGCTAGAAGAAATAGATATGAATATAGGCATGATATCTAATATATATATAGCCGGAGCTTTTGGTTATCATATTAATGCTCATAATATATTGACCATAGGACTTATACCTAAAGGATTTAGAGGAGATATAGTTTTTTTGGGTAATACCTCATTAGAAGGCGCAAGACTGGCTTTGATTAATAAGAAATGTTATGAAAACATGTATAATATAAAGAATAAAATGAGAGTGCTTGAACTATCAATGAAGAAAAATTTTCAAGATGTTTTTCTTGCAGAGTTAGGATTTTAGGAGAATAATATGAATGATATAAAAATATTCAAATGTGCCGCTAATGAACTAGATGTAATATCTGCTGACGTTTTAGCTGCTTTGAGTGTAAGTTATGAGCAAGCAAATAAAAAAGCTGAATACATGGCAGAATTATCGCAAAAAATAAAGGAGTCTAAAAAATTATCATATTGTAGACTACCATTTTGCCATACTATGGAAGCAGAAGCATTAGGTTCAGAAGTTGTTTTCGATTCCTTAGTAGGAAATAGGATAGGAAAATATAAAATTCAAGATTTGAGTGATATAGGGACATTGAAATATGTCGATTTCAGCAAAGGAAGAATAGCTGAAGTTTTGACTGCCATTACTATGTTAAAATCTAGAGGTGAAAAAGTAGTTGTAGATGTCAGTGGTCCTATAAGCATAGCTACTTCTATTATGGATAGTCATTTATTTTATAGGGGACTGAGAAAAGATAAGGATAAGATTAATATATGCCTAGAGCTCATAGAAAAAGTAATTATTCAGTTTATGAAAGAGACTATAAAAAGAGGTGTAGATATGATATCTTTCGCTGACCCTACGGGAACTATAGATATAGTTGGACCCAAAATGTACAGGCAAGTGGCAGGCGATAGTGTTTATAAAATATTGAAAGCTGTTAAAGATAATCTTCAAGATACAGTTATTCATATATGTGGAAAAACCTCTACTTCTCTTGAAGCGATAGGACTTATAGAGAGTGAAAAAATCACCATAGATCCTATACAAACTGTTAAAAATAGAGATTATTTTCATATGATAGAAAAGCTAAAGACTAATAATCCAGACGTTAAATTTATAGGGCACTGGTGTCTTAAACTTAATATATATAAATCTGATAATTTAACAGTCTGTAGATTGAAAAGATAGAATTTAAGTATATATGAAAAGTTGTGATTACAATATCACGACTTTTTTTATTGTATAAGTAGATGGTTATCTTTCTTTTTTAGTATATTATATAGATGTGATAAAGGATTTCTTTGATTTTTCAATGTATAAAACATACTTTTAATAACTGCATATTGACATGATAATCCATATAATGGTATTATTTTAATATTACTATCAAATGAAAGGAATACCCTTATGACAAAAGAAAATTCAATAAATAATTTTCAAGCAAATATGATTGATGATAACTTTGATAGGTTATATAAATATGATGATTTTAGCAAAATTGAAGATGAAAATGATATGTCTTTAGATGACTTTGACTTAGATGAGTTAGAGGAAAAATTGCAGAGCCAATTGCAGGAGGAACTATCAAAACTCAGTTTTTTGGAAAATGAAAGAGCAAAAATTGAAAATCCAGATGCATTGGCTCATGTTATTCAAGATGAAGTATGGAGTCAATTTGCAAATCAAATAGGATTAGATGCTACAGATGAAACTTTGATTGATAAATATGATAAACAGCATCCTGAAACTTACGATGAAGTTGGTGGGAAGGTATTGAGCGATAAAAAATATAAAGATGCTAATAAAGATATGAAAGATAAAAAGGAAGCGGGCAAACTGAAAGATGAATATACTGGAAAAGATATGAATAGAGGTGATAGTGCTAATTTGGATCATGTTGTATCTAGAAAAGAAATATTTGAAAATCAGAGAAGAAAACAAGCGAATTTATCGACAGAAGATTTAGCTAATAAGTCTGAAAATTTAAAAGCTACAAATGAATCGCTAAATAAAAGCAAGAATTCAAAAAGTGTGGATGAGTATATAAAAAAAAGACCCGAGAGAGAAGAAGACCTAAAAAAACAAAATGCAAGAGCAAATAAAAAAATAGATGAATCAAATATGTCAGATACTGAAAAAAAGTTAGCAAAAGAGAAAAATAATAAACGAATGCAGGATAAATTAGATGCAGATGATGAATTAATGAAGAAGGCTGATAAAAAAGCTAGAAAAGCTATTAATAAAGATATTAGGCGTGGTGCTACAAAAGAGATAGGTAAAAAAGCTGGAAAAGATGCATTGAAAACTATGGCTATATCATCTTTGTTTAGCTTGCTAAAAGAAATAATGAATGGATTGGTTAGATTTTTTAAATCCAGAGCCAAGTCTTTTAAGTCGTTTATGGCTGAGATGAAAAAAGCTATATCTTCTTTCTTCTCAAAAATTAGCAGTATATTTCAAACTGGAGCTTCAACTATGATTGGAACTATAGTATCAGAAATATTTGGACCTATAGTTCAGATGTTCAAAAAACTCACTAGTTTGATAAAACAGGGTGCAGCATCGTTAGTAGAAGCAGTTAAATATCTTACTGATAAAGAAAATAAAGATAAGCCATTCAGTGTGAAAGTGGCTCAAGTTGGTAAAATAATAACAGCAAGTTTAGTTGGAGGAAGTGCACTTATACTGGGTGAAATTATTGAAAAAGTATTAATGACTGTACCTGGTATGCAGATAACTCTACCTTTAGTAGGAACATTAGCTAATATTATAGGTATGTTTTTAGCCAGTGTCATAAGTGGTGTTATAGGTGCAATTATAATCAATAAAATAGATAAACTGATTGCTAAACAGCAAAAATCAAAACTTATTTCTGATCAAGTGGATAAAGGCAATGATATATTAGTGTTGCAAGAAGAAATTTTAGAACTGAACGAAGATATGTTAGCTTCTAAAAAAGAAAAAACAGCCAACTCCATAACATCTAGGCACAAGGCAGCAGCTGAAGAAATGAAAAAATCTATGGATAATATTTTCAGTGAAGAAGAAAATTATAAATCAGAAGATATAGATGAAATGGATGTTTTACTAGAAAAATTATTTGATTAATAAATAAATTCTATAAAACAACTAATAAATTCTATAAAATAATTTATTAGTTGCTTTATAAGTATGTTATGATAAAATGAAAATGAGTGATTTGTAGATAATGCGACAATTTTTTATAATTATATTATTGATTTAAAGGAAAATATTAAATTATATAATAAATTTGAAATACAATTTTTTTGATAGAAAATGGAGAAATAATGAAGGAACTTGCAGTTAAGACACATAAATTTGAAAATACAAAAAATGAATTAAAAAGATTCTCAGAACAATCAATTAAAGATATAGAACTTAGAAAAGTTGAAGTTGCTGGTGGATTTTTATGGTTAGGAAATCATAAGGTTACTGGTGATGAGTTAAACGAACTGACTAGTGATATTCAAAAGCATTTAATAAAAAATAATGAGTTTCATACTAAGTTCATCAAAGAGTTCGGGCAGGTATATCAAGCACTAGAGGCTTTGGATAAGGAGTATATACAGGCTATATTGATGGCTATAAAATCATCAGAAAAAGCAAATGAAGATGTAAAAATAGCTCAAAAGGATATTGGAAAGACCATAGATTTACAGAAAAAAACAATATTAGCACTAAAAACATTCAAAGACAAAATAGAAAAATATGAACATTTGAAGGATATAGATATACTATGGGATGAAAGTGACAGTGTCAAAGAAAAAATATCTGAGACTAATAAGAGAGTTATTAGTTCAAAAAAGACAATTGATAAAAATATCGAATCAATAAAAAAATTAGAAAAAACAGATAATAATAATTTGAAGTTGATAAAAGAATTAGAAACTTTTAAAGAAGTTAGTTCAAAATCCATAGAAACTTTAAAAACATTCAAAGACAAAATAGAAAAATATGAACATTTGAAGGATATAGATCAGTTGTGGGATGTGAGTTTAGAACATAAGTCATGTTTGCAAAATGTGAGTGATCAGTTAAATGAGCATGAGCAGACAATGAGTTTGCAAAAAGAGATAGTAAATAAACATGAAGAAAAAGTAAATCTTCAGTCAGAAAAAATACTTGATCAAGCAGAATTTATAGAGAAAATTTTTCAGCAAGGTAGTGAACAGGCAGAGCAAATATCTATTCAAGCAGTAGAAATAGATAAGTTAGAAAATATAATTAAAGATATGCAAGGGGTTAATATTGAAAAAAATATTCAGACATGTAAAAAAATAAAATTTGCATTTGGATTAGCGGGCGCAGCTATGTTCCTTGTGATTTTAGAATTTATATTGATTATGACAGGGGTTATATAATGAGTAAGTATGAGAAAAAATTAATTGAAAGAGCGGTTGAGTTAGATAAAGCAATAGATGCTGGTGATGATTTCACGAGATATGTAGATGCTATAATCAAAAAACACTCTGATGAAGCTAGCATAGCTTTATTGAAAAAAATAGGCAGAACTATAGATTCTACTAGTTATGATATAAAAGTGATAGAACTATCAAACAAGTTGAAAGATGATTTGATAAATTATTATGGATATATGAAAGTTGTTGATATTTGTAGAGCTGATAAAATATATGATGATGGGAAAAATTTAGAAGACTTGTTAAATGAACTGAGTTCATTGATAGGATTGGCAAATGTAAAAAATAAGGTAAATGATTTGATTATCTACCAAAAAGTGCAAAAAATGCGAAGAGATAATGGTTTACATACTGCTAAAAGTACATTGCACTTATCATTCATGGGAAATCCAGGAACCGGAAAAACTACAGTAGCTAGAATTGTTGGTAGAATTTATAAGAAATTAGACTTATTATCAAAAGGTCATTTTATAGAAGTATCTAGAACTGATTTGATAGCTGGATATCAAGGTCAGACAGCTTTGAAAGTGAAAAAGGTTATAGAGAAAGCAAAAGGTGGAGTTCTTTTTATTGATGAAGCTTATAGTATAACTGAAAATGACCATAGCGATTCATATGGGAGAGAATGTTTGACAGAACTTACCAAGGCATTAGAAGATTACAGAGATGATTTGGTAGTTATAGTTGCTGGGTATACAGAACCTATGAATAAATTTTTTGTATCAAATCCCGGTCTGAAATCTCGTTTTAACACTTTCATAGAGTTTGAAGATTATGACGCAGAAGAACTAGAATCTATATTAGAATCTATGTGTAAGGATAATGATTATATACTTAGCGGTCAAGCATCTAAATTAGTTAAAGAATATTTAGCTGAAGAAATATTAGATAAAAATAAAGATAAAAATGAAAATGAAAATTTTGCTAATGGAAGATTGATGAGAAATATGTATGATGATATAGTGATGAATCATGCCAAAAGAGTTGTAGATATACCATATATATCTAAAGAAGAATTATCTTTAATTAAAGAAGAAGACTTAGGATTATAAATAAGTCTTCTTCTTTTTAGTTTAAATATTTTGTAAAAATGTATGAATTGCATTTTGTAAAAATATTTAAACTGTATTTTGAATTAGTATTTTAGTAGCTTTTTATAGCTATATCATTTATTTTTCTTCATTTTCAAATACTTTGATCAACTCATGCATGTTGTTTGCATGTCCTGATAATTCTTCGGCTGATGCAGCTATTTCTTCAGCAGTAGCTGAGTTAGATTGAATAACTTCATTAACGTGATTTATTTGTTGTGCAGTATCTTTTATAGCATTTGTTTGACCACTAGTAGCGTCGTTTATATTTGTAATTAAGTCATTAGCCTGTTTAGTTTGAGATACTATGCTATCTAATGAATTTGCAATGTCGTTAGTTAAATCAACACCGATACCAACATTATTCATTGACTCTTCTATTAATTTAGTTGTGCTAGCAGCAGCTTCAGCTGACTTAGAAGCTAAATTTCTGACTTCATCAGCAACTACAGCAAATCCTTTACCTTCAGTACCAGCTCTAGCAGCTTCGACTGCTGCGTTCAAGGCAAGTATATTTGTTTGGAAGGCTATATCTTCTATAACTTTAATTATTTTTCCAATGTTTTCAGATGAAGTGCTTATTTCCTGCATAGCATTTTCCATATCTTTCATTTTGTCGTTACATGTAGATACGTCTGCAGTTACATTTTGAACGAAGGTAGCAGCATTTTCACTATCATTTGCATTAGATTCGATTCTAGTAGAAATATCAGCAATAGAATTTGAAATATTTTCTACAGCAGCAGATTGGCTAGAAGCACCAATTGCTAAAGCTTGTGCGCTTTCTGCAACTTGTGATGAACCGTAGTTAACTTCTGCAGCAGAGATACCTATATTATTAGTGATATCTTTAAGTTCATCTGATAAATTAGTTAATGCATCTTTTATTTTAGAGAAATCTCCATTGTATTCTTGTTTCAAATCAATAGTTAAATTTCCATGTCCCATATCATCTAATGTGCTTGTGATTTCATTGATATATGAAATGTATTGTTTTAATTCTGTGGAGAAATTTCTCATTGAGTTTGCTAATAAACCAATTTCATCATTAGAATGTACATCAATTTCTGTATCCAGTTCACCATTTGCTAACTTATCTGTTATTTTAGCTAATTTAACAATAGGTTTTGCTATTTTTTTTGTTTCAAGCAATAAGAAAACACCTATGATGAATAATCCCAATATAAATATGCCTATTATTATTTTCAAAACATTATTAATTAGATTTCTTATTTCTTGTGCAGGAACAAAACTTATAATTTTCCAGTCAACATTTTTAAGTTCAGTAACAGAACCAAAATAATTAGTTCCTTCAATATCAAAATCTATAACCGATTCATCAGCATTATTAAATAGATTGTTTAATTTTTCTTCAAATTCTAGTTCATCTAATGATTTTCCTGTATAAGAGCTATCTTTATAAGAAATTACTGTTCCATCATCGGTGAATAATCCGTAAAATCCATCTAATCCTGCTTTTTTCTTAGATATGTAATCAACCATGACAGCAATTTTAATATCTGAAGCCATGTAGCCAACTATGTTGCCAGAAGCTGTTTTTATAGGAGTTGCGATGGTAATAACTTGATCTCCAGTAGCTATATCTGTATATGGAGAATTTATAATTGTTTTATTTTCTTCTACACATCTATAAGCATGCCACGTTGTCATATCAACTTCTTCCTCAGGACTCCAGTGATTGGAAGATATCATATCATTAGAATTTAGTGTACATACATAAGTACACATAATAGATTCTTTGTCGAAATCAGCAGCTCCAGAGAGTGCTCTCATTAGAGGTCTATAGTATTTAGAAGCATGATAATCTTCTCCAGTTTTTAACGTTAGGCACATTTGAAGAGCATTGTCATCATTTGCGGCTTGTTCTAATATCGAAATATATCTAGTAAAATCGGTATCTATTTCAGAAGCTACTAATGTATCATTGCTAGTAAATAGCGAAAATTGATTATTTTGAAACTGTTTGTTTGAATAAAAACCTATAGCAGCTGCAATTATTGCGAAAACAACTAAAGTTAATCCTCCAAATTTCAAAAACATCTTTTTACTTATTGATGTACGTTTAATATTTTTTTTCTTTTCATTTTTTACTTTTCTTTTTTTCATGATATCCATCCTTTCTGTATACATTTTTTGATTATATCACAATTATAATAATATTGAAAGCAAATTGAGAATAATTTTTAAAATTTATAAAAATTACATTTAAATTGTTGGAATTGAATTTACGATAGATAATTATCGTATGTTTCTTTATTTTACTGTATGATATATATCAAAGATATTGTTTTATCGAATATTTTGAAAAAATCAATTGTCAAAAAAAATGCAAATACGTTTTCTTTATAAAAAAAGCAACTCATCTGTTACTGCTGATAACCTTTGCTTCTTTATTTTGAAATAACTATCAAATAATTGAGTTATCAGTGAAAACTAATCGTGATTATATTATTAAATTGATTGCTAGTACATTATAAATACTGCATTTTAAAAAATACCATCATTTTTTTTATAAATATATCAAATTCCAACAAATTACAATTGGAAACATAAATAATTGTAATTTATATGTATATATGTTACAATGAATTTATATAAAAATATTTAAAAAATGAAATTTATATAAATATTTGGAGGGAAAGATGAAAATTCGTGATGTTGTTAATATTTTTGGAGAATATTTTGTTTTTGGACTTTTAGGTCTGATTTTATTTATGCTAGTGGGTGTCTTTTTTTATTTTATTGTGTATAAAAAAATATTGAAAGGTAAAAAAAATATTAGCAAGAATAAAATGATATTTGGAAGTTTATTCATAGTTTATTTTGTAATGGTACTTGGGATAACTTTTCTAAATAGAGGTGTTTTTTTTCAACGTAGTATTAATATTCATTTTTTATCTTCATATAAAGATGCTTGGAATACTTTTAGCTTACGTAGTTGGCAGCTTATAATTTTAAATATATTTATGTTTCTTCCATTTGGATTTTTATTGCCTTTATTGCAGAAGAAATTTTATAAAATACATAACACTTTAATTCTTGCATTTTTATTTACTATATGTATAGAATTGTTTCAATTAGTAACAGGGTTGGGAGTTTTTGATATAGATGATGTATTTAATAATATGTTAGGCTCATTGATAGGGTATGGTCTAATCATGGCTATATTGCTAGTTATAAAACCTAATAAAAATAAAAAAGTAAAAATTATGGCTTATTTATCTCCAATGATTATTACAATTCTTATTTTTGCAAGTATATTTATTTATCATAATAATAAAGAATATGGCAATATTGCCCAAACTTATATCTACAAACTTGATTTGCAAAGAGCTGATATAAAATTAGATATAGCATTAAAAGACGATAATCAGGATATATATATTTATAGAGCTCCTAAATATTCCAAAGATGAAGCATTGAAATGGGCAAATATGTTTTACGAAAATTTAGGTATCGATGTTTCAAATTTGAAAGTAGATGCATATGATGATAGTGCTATTTTTTGGATAAATGGTAATCCTACTTATAATGTAACTTTTGATTATATAGGAGGAAAGTATAGTTTTACAGATTTTTCTAGATTTGATGTTGGAGTAGAAACTATGAATATAGAAGAAGATTTGCTGATAGATAAATTAGCGGCTTATGATGTTAATATTCCGGAAGAGGCTGAGTATATAGTGAAAGATACAGGTAATTATCAATGGTTAATAAATAAATATGTGATAGAAGATAAACTTTTAGATGGTAATATAACGTGCACATATTTTGATGATAATTCAATTAAAGAAATAAGCAATAATTTATTAGAATATGAAAAGATAAAAAAGATAGAAGTAAAAAGTGAAAAAGAAGCTTTTGAAGATTTATCAGCTGGTAAATTTCAA
>Ga0193962_1001396_pt1 | contig 11244 bp, 10 predicted proteins | sample FB_5_MG_FD_140335 | JGI IMG/M metagenome (GOLD analysis project Ga0193962, IMG submission 140335) | Microbial mat bacterial communities from the Broadkill River, Lewes, Delaware, United States - FB_5_MG | ecosystem: Environmental > Aquatic > Freshwater > River > Microbial mats | place: USA...
CAGGATACCGCCCTTGCCCGGCTTGGCCCCCTGGCTGAGCTTGATCTCGAACATGCGCACCTGCTCGATCGCTGCCATTTCAGCCAGTCGGGCATCGTCCAGCTGGCCAAATTCGCCACGCACACCGTATTTGGCCGTGCCGATCTGGAACACGATGTCACAGCCACCTTCCAGGTGATACTTGGACAGCGCACCCTCGCCGGTATTCATCCAGCACCCCGCCTTGGCAGCGCCCATGGACAGGGCCCGCACCGCCGGTGCCGACAGGGCACCAAAACTCATGCCGGAAATGTTAAGAAAAGACGGCGCGTCATAGGGGGTACGACAGTAAGGCCCGATCCGCATCGGCTGGGTACCGGCAGCATCCTCACTCAGGGTCGGGAACGGGCAGTTGAGAAAGTAGTAGGTACCGGGCTTGCGCAGGTCACGCGTGGAGCCGAAGGCCACGGTGTTGTCGATGTTCTTGGCTGCACGATAGACCCAGGAGCGCTGCGCGCGGTTGAACGGCATCTCTTCACGGTCCATGGCAAAGAAATATTGTCGGAAGAATTCGCCCAGATTTTCAAAGATATAGCGGAAACGCCCCAGCAGCGGATAGTTGCGGCGGATGGTATGGGCCGTCTGGCGCTTGTCGACCTGGTACATGACCACACCCGCCACCAGGGCTCCCAGAATTACCACCAGGACAATCACACCGATCAAGGCAATGAAGCCGATCGCCAACATAAAGAGAGTATCGTTCATTTCGTTCCTTGCTTCCCTCGATTCGACAGGCCTTATCCTAACCCGAGGCCTGCACAACAGCCATGGCCTGCTGCGGGAAAAGCCGGTGCGGCCCCACTTTCCCTGCCCCGGTGACTAGCGGTAAGCTGAGCCCCTGAAATACAGGGAGTCATCGCAGATGCGGGTCAAGAAAGTCGTCGTATTACACGGCCTTTACATGTCGGGACTGGTCATGTGGCCACTGTGCCGACGGCTGGAAAAACAGGGGTATATCATCCTCAACCTGAGCTATAACACCCTGTCTCCCGACATGGATGCGATCAGTGCACGGCTGGATGAATTCATTGATGGCGAGGCGACAGCGTTTATCTGTCATTCGATGGGGGGGCTGATCGCGCGGCGTTATCTGGAACGCGCGACCGCCCAGGCTGGCTGGGTGGATCCGGTGATTACGCTGGGCACGCCGCACAAGGGCAGCACGCTGGCACGGGAGATTCACGACTCGCGACTGAAGGGGATGCTCAGAAACAGTATCGATTATCTACTTACGGAGAACCGGCATTGGCCGTTCCGCGCGCGCCTCTACAGCATTGCCGGTGATCTGCCGATCGGTTTGATGCCCCTGCTGAGCAAGGACAGTGCATCGGATGGCACCGTGCTGATCGACGAAACCCGTGTCACCGGCATGACCGCACACAAGGTGTTTCCACTCAGCCATACCAGCCTGATCTATTCCAGACGGGTATTGGACTATATCCTGCAAATATTGTCAGCGCCCTGCCTGCCAACAGCAGACAGGACGCCGGACCGGACTGATCAGTTGCCGCGGTAGGTAGAGAAGCCGTACGGGCTCAGCAGCAACGGGATGTGGTAGTGCTCAACCGCGCCGTCGACGTTGAAGATCACCGGAATTTCCGGGAAGAAGGTTTCGCTGTCATGCTTTTCGAACCAGTCACCGGTTTCAAAGGTTACACGGTAGGTACCGGTTTCCAGTGATTCACCTTCCGGGAACAGTGCGGTGATGCGACCGTTTTCGTTGGTCACGCCGCTGTTCAGGGCATCCCAGCTGTCACCGTTTTTCTGCTCCAGGGTCACGGTAACGTCAGGGGACGGCAGACCGTCTTCCAGGTTCAGTACATGTACGCTCAGCGGGTTGCCGGCAGCAACAGCCAGAGTAGACATACCGGTCAGCACGACGCCTGCACAAAGGGATTTCAGCTTGTTCATGTGGTAACTCCTGATAGAGAAAAAGGGTGATACGTTTAAAGGGTTTTCGGTAGCACTTTATCGATTGCCGTCAGCGCGCAACCTTCATCGATCGCTGCACCACCGGCACCGGCGACACCGATCGCACCAATGACATGGCCTTCAACCTTGAGCGGTACACCGCCGCCCAGCAGCAGCAACTCGTCCAGCGTGTTCAGGTTTTCGGCATCCGGGGTATTACGTGCCAGATCAGACAGTGCACGGCTGGTATTCTTGGTGGACAGCGAGGTAAATGCCTTGCGCTGTGCCGCCAGGGTGTTGTGCGGGCCCACATTGTCATCACGCTGCAACGCCACCAGGTTGCCACCGCGATCAACCACCGCCACAACGGCAGTACGGTCATCCTGATGGCAGGCATCCAGCGTGGCTTCAATCAACTGATTGGCCAGTGTCAGGGATACATCGGGACGCTGTTCTACCAGCGCCGGAGCTGCAAATGCATTGGCAGCGCAGAGGGTCAGGCCGAGGGCGGTCAGACGTGCAGTCTTGGCAAGCATGGTGTTCTCCGTTCGTGGGCTTGATAAGCAATTGGCAGCCATAATGCCTGCACGACCCCGTCAAACTCATTGCCGCTGAATGACCAATTTGTAATGGAAGCGAGATACCGATCGGCTTACCCTAATAGGTCACGTGGAGAGACCAATATGCGCATTCTGGTTGTAGAAGATGAACACAAGACCGCCGACTACCTGTTCAAGGGGCTGAGCGAGTCCGGGTATACCGTCGCGGTAGCGCTGAACGGCCTGGACGGCCAACACCTGATTCAGGAGGAGGAGTTTGATCTGATCATTCTCGACGTGATGCTGCCGGGCATGAACGGCTGGCAACTGCTGCAGACCATACGTCGCACCTCACAGGTACCGGTACTGTTTCTGACCGCACGCGATGCGGTGGAAGATCGGGTCAAGGGGCTGGAGCTGGGGGCTGACGATTACCTGGTCAAACCCTTCTCCTTTGCCGAGCTGCTGGCGCGGGTACGTACCCTGCTGCGCCGTGCGCCCGCCCGTGAATCATCGGTATTTGAAGTGGCCGATCTGCAGCTGGACCTGTTGCGCCGCCGCGTGACTCGGCAGGAAGAGCGGATCAATCTGACCAACAAGGAATTTGCCCTGCTCCATCTGCTGCTCAGCCGTGAGGGTGAAGTACTGTCACGTACCTATATTGCGTCCCAGGTATGGCAGATGAATTTTGACAGCGACACCAACGTGGTGGATGTCGCCATCCGCCGCCTGCGTGCCAAGGTCGACGACCCCTATCCAATCAAACTGATCCAGACCGTGCGCGGCATGGGCTATGTGCTGGAACAACCGTCATGAGCCCCTGGCCACGGGCATTGAGCCTGCGCCTGGCGCTGCTGTTCGCACTGGTCAGCACGCTGGTGCTGGGGGCCATCGGCTTCTACCTGTATCAATCACTGCAGAAAGAGATTGTCTGGCGCGATGATCAGGCCCTGCTCGGTCGACTCGAACGCATGCGCGCGCTACTGGATGACAGTGACAGCATCGAAGTCCTGCGCCAGCGGCCGCATCTGTACAGTAATATGCTGGGTAACCAGGAGAGTCTGCTGTTGATGCTGGACGAACGCCAACAGGTACTGATCGAGATCAACCCGACCCAGCTGCATATCCCGCCCCTGCCGGAAGCCGACCATGTCCAGCTCATTGATACCACAGGGGCAGAACCGGCACGGCTGGCGTGGATACACGTACAGCGAGATACGCAGCCGGTCACGCTGATTGCCGGCAAGGTGCTCACCGAGCGCAACCAGATGCTGGCCGCATACCGGCTGAAGCTCGGGATTGCCCTGGCCGCCGGAGCCCTGCTGGCATTTCTGCTGGGCTGGCTGGTCAGCCAGCGGGCGCTGCGACCGGTACGGCGACTGGCCAAGCGGGCAGCGGCCATCGACGTACAGCATCTGTACCTCCGCCTTGATGACGAGCAGCAGGTCAGCGAACTACGCACCCTGAGCCGCGCGTTGAATCTGATGCTGGCTCGACTGGAGGATGGCTTTGCCCAGCTGTCACGCTTCTCTGAAGACCTGGCCCACGAAATGCGTACCCCGCTCAGCAACCTCATGGGGCAGACCCAGCAAACCCTGCGCCGCTCACGCAGTGAAGAGGAATATCAAAGCCTGCTGGCCTCCAATCAGGAAGAGTATGAACGGCTGGCGCGGATGATCGACAGCATGCTGTTTCTGGCACGGACCGAACAGCCGCAGGCATCAGTCAACCTGACCCGAGTAGACCTGCATGCGCTGGTCGAACAGCTGTGTGAGTATTTTGAAGGCATGGCCGAGGACAGCGGCATGCAGCTGGCCAACCAGACCGAAGGCTGGCTGCTCGCCGATGAGGAGCTGCTGCGCCGCGCACTGGCCAACCTGATCGCCAACGCCCTGCGTTACGGCGAAGCCAACAGCCCGATCAGTATTACCAGCCAGCAGCTGGAAGACCGGCTGGAGATCGGGGTACACAATTTGGGCACACCGATTGCAGCCGAGCACCTGCCACGGCTGTTCGAACGCTTTTACCGCTGCGACCCGGCTCGGGCCCAGACCGGTGACTGCGGTGGCCTGGGCTTGTCCATCGTACGTTCGATCCTGCAGCTGCACGGCGGCCGTGTCCGGGTCAACAGCAGTGAGCGGGGCACCTGGTTCGTACTGGTACTACCGACCAACGGTGTCACGCCAACAGCCGAGGCCATGACCGACCCGGCCCAGCCAGGCCCAACGACCCGCTGAGGGACAGCTGTGCCGAATGGCACAGCTGGAGTCTCCGTTTATTCTACTGTCACACTCTTGGCCAGGTTGCGCGGCTGATCCACATCGGTGCCCTTGAGCACCGCCACATGGTAGGACAGCAGCTGCAACGGCAGCGTGAACGCAATCGGGTCCAGCACCTGAGGCATGGCGGGCAGATGGATCACGTGTACGCCCTCTTCCGGCTGGATGCTTTCCTCGCAACCGGCAAACACGAACAGCTCACCGCCACGGGCACGTACTTCCTGCAGGTTGGCCTTGAGCTTGTCGAGCATGCCGTTACGCGGCGCTACCGCGATCACCGGCATATCCTTGTCCACCAGTGCCAACGGCCCATGCTTAAGCTCTCCGGCAGGATAGGCTTCAGCATGGATATAGGAGATCTCCTTGAGCTTGAGCGCACCTTCCATCGCTACCGGGTAGAGCACATTGCGACCCAGGAACAGCGCGTGATGCTTCTCGGCAAAGTGCGCCGACATCGCCTCAATCGGGCCATCCAGTGCCAGCAGCTGCTGCAGCAGGACCGGCAACTGTTCCAGTGCCGCAATCAGTTCCGCTTCCTTATCGCGGCCCAGACCATGGCGTCGACCCAAAGCTATGGTGGTCAACATCAGCGCGACCAGCTGGGAGGTGAAGGCCTTGGTAGAAGCAACACCGATCTCGGGGCCCGCGTTGGTCATCAGGCTGATATCCGATTCGCGCACCAGCGAGCTGCCCGGTACGTTGCAGATCGCCAGCGTTGCCAACACTCGGTCTTTCACTTCGCGCAGCGCCGCCAGACTGTCGGCCGTCTCACCGGACTGCGACAACGTCAGCAATAATGTGCCTTCAGGCAGCACAACCGGGCGGTAGCGGAACTCGCTGGCCACTTCCACCATGCAGGGAATGCCGACCAGCTCCTCAATCCAGTACTTGGCTACCATACCGGCATGGTAGCTGGTGCCACAGGCGACAATCTGCACCTGTTTAACCTGGTCGAAAATGGCACTGGCTTCGCTGCCGAACGCCTGCTCCAGCAGATGGCCGGAGGCAACGCGCCCTTCCAGCACTGCCTGCATGACCCGCGGTTGCTCATAGATCTCCTTGAGCATGAAGTGGCGGAATTCGCCCTTCTCCGCGCTGGCCTGGCCATGTTCAAACGTGGTAACGGCACGTTCGACTGCCTGCCCCTGTGCATCCAGCACCTGGATCTTATCCGCTTCCAGCACCGCAATATCGCCATCTTCAAGAAACATGAAGCGGTCGGTTACCGGCAACAGGGCCAACTGGTCGGAGGCGATGAAGTTCTCACCAATCCCCACGCCGATGACCAGCGGACTGCCCTTGCGAGCGGTCAGCAGCTGTTCCGGCAGGTCGGCATGAATCACGCCCAGCGCAAACGCACCTTCCAGCTGCGTCATGGTCTGGCGCAGTGCCTCGACCAGCGTCAAACCGTGCTGCAACTCTTGGTCCAACAGGTGCGCGACTACCTCGGTATCGGTCTCTGAGGTAAAGGTGTAGCCCTGCTGCTGCAGCTCGCGCTTGAGCGGTTCGAAGTTTTCAATGATGCCGTTATGCACCACGGCCAGACGCTCACCGGACATATGCGGATGGGCATTCTGCTCCGACGGTTTGCCGTGGGTGGCCCAGCGCGTGTGGGCGATGCCAAGATGACCCGCCAGCGGCTGCTGCTCGCAGGCATCGGCCAGTGCCTGCACCTTGCCGATGCGGCGCAAGCGACTGATCTGGCCCTGATCCAGCACGGCCATGCCGGCAGAGTCATAACCACGGTATTCAAGACGACGCAAACCTTCCAACAGGATTCCGGCTACCGGGCGTGCCGCAATGGCACCTACAATTCCACACATGCTCAGGATCCTTTTTTCTGCGGGCGCGCCCAGTTATCGAGATTGACCTGTTTGCCACGGGCCACGGCGAGCTGGTCATCGGCCACGGTTTTGGTAATGGTAGAGCCTGCTCCGACCGTCGCACCGGCTCCGATCTCCACCGGTGCGACCAGCGAGCTGTTGGAACCGATGAAGGCGCCATCACCGATGCGAGTCAGCGACTTGTTGACGCCATCATAATTGCAGGTGATGGTACCAGCCCCCACATTCACCTCTGCACCGATCTCGGCATCACCGATATAGCTCAGATGATTGATCTTGGAACCTTTGCCGATTACCGCTTTCTTGGTTTCGACAAAGTTGCCCACTTTGCTGCCCGCGGCCATTTCAGTCCCCGGACGCAAACGCGCGAAAGGACCGATTTGGGCATTTTCAGCGACCACGGCACCATCGATGATGGAGTTGGCGTCGACTCGGGTACCGGCACCGATACGGGCGTTGCGAATGATGCAGTTGGCACCGATTTCAACACCTTCGCCCAGAATCACCTCGCCTTCAAAGATCGTGTTGATATCGATCAGGACATCCTGACCCACGGTCAGTTCACCACGCACGTCGATACGGGCAGGATCGGCCAATGTGGCACCGGCAGCCATCAATAGATCGGCATGTTGACGCTGATACCAGCGTTCCAGCTGCGCCAGCTGCAGACGGTTATTGACGCCCTGCACTTCCTGCTCGGCTTCGGGCTGGATGGCACGTACACGCATGCCCTCTTCCGCTGCCATCGCGATCACATCGGTCAGGTAGTATTCGCCCTGGGCATTGTCGGCCGACAAACGCGGTAACCAGTCATGCAGTGCAGCCGCCGGCAGCGCCAGAATGCCGGTATTGACCTCGCGCACCAGTTTTTCCTGTTCGGTCGCATCCTTGTGCTCGACAATCGCCACCACATCACCGACCGCATTGCGGATGATCCGGCCATAACCGGTCGGGTCATCCAGCGTCACCGTCAACAGACCCAGATCGCCATGCGCGGCAATGCGGGTCAGCTGCTCAAGCGTGTCTGCACGCGTCAGCGGGACATCACCGTACAGCACCAATACGACCGAGTCCGCCCCAATCTGCGGCATCGCCTGGGCCACCGCATGGCCCGTGCCCAACTGTTCGTGCTGCCAAACGAAGTTCAGTGTCTGCCCTTCCATGGCCTGCTCGACCTGTTCGCCGCCATGGCCGATCACCACATGCAGACCTTCCGGGGCCAGCCCCTGTGCACTGTCAATCACATGCTGCAACATGGGCTTGCCGGCCAGACGGTGCATCACCTTGGGCAGGGCCGATTTCATGCGACTGCCCTGTCCGGCAGCCAGAATTACCACATCCGTTTTCATCGTGTTTCGAAGTCCTGATATCGCGTCGCAGCCTGTACGACCGTTAGCTGATAGATTGCGCGAAACTTTAGCGTATACTCGGTTTCAATCAAGACTAATTGTCACAGAAAAAATGACAAATATGCAGCAGATGATTTTTGACCAGCTCGGTTTGAGCGAGCGCGACGTCCGTATTTACAAGGCATTGCTGGCATTAGGCCCCAGTGCTATTCGAACCATAGCTGAACGTGCTGCTGTCAATCGCGGCAGTACCTATGAGTGCCTGAAGAGTTTGCAGCAACGTGGCATTGTCACCTATCTGCCCAAGGGCAAGCGCCGCTACTTCTCGGCACGGGAGCCTGAAGTGCTGTTGCAACTGGCCGATGCCCGGCGCGAGCAGCTGGACAAGGCGATCGATCAGCTGAAAACGTCGGTGATCCCCGAACTGCACCATCTGAAACCGGACTTCAGTGTCGCTAACGTGGAATTTTATGAAGGCGATGCCGGTATCGAGCAGGTACTGCGCGATATTCTCAACCGTGTGGGCGAACAGGAAGATCCTGTCTACTCGGTGTTTTCATCGAAGCCGATCCGGCCTCTGCTCTACCGCCCCTTTCCCAACTTTACCGCCCAACGGGTGGCACGCAAGATCCGCGTGCGCGCGATTGCCATCGGTGAAGGCGGTGAAAGTGCCGAGTACTCGGAGCGCAAATGGATTCGCACCGAAGGCCCGGTCGATGCCGCCTATATCGCCATCTACCCGCCCCGCTGCGCGATCATCTCACTGGCCTCCGACAATTATCCCACCGCCGTGGTGATCGACTCGCGCGAAGTCGCCGGTGCCCAGCAGATCATCTTCAATACGTTGTGGGGGTTGCTGTAGGCACAAAAAAAGCAGCCCGAAGGCTGCTTTTTAGTTGTCGCGCCGGCTGTTTTACTTGCCGGCTTTGCGACGAATCTGCTGCAAGGTGCGAAGCTGGGCAGCTGCCTCAGCCAGCTGAGCCGCAGCGCGGGAGTATTCAAACTCGCCGGTCTTGTCGGCCATTGCATGCTCGGCATGCTTCTGGGCTTCAAGTGCTGCAGCTTCACTCAGATCACCCGCGTGCAGTGCGGTATCAGCAAGCACTGTCACTTTGTGCGGCTGGACTTCGATGAAGCCACCGGAGACGTAGAATACATCTTCCTCACCGCCCTGCTTGCGCAGCTCGACAGGGCCTGGTTTCAGTTCCGTCAGAAGCGGAGCGTGACCCGGGTATACACCCAGATCACCCAGGCTACCTGTCACGGAGACGAACTCGATCAGGCCAGAGAAAATCTCTTCTTCGGCACTTACGATGTCACAATGAACAGTCATAGCCATCTTGATTACCTCTTAAAAGGTTCCGCTTGGAACTTACAGGCCCTTGGCTTTCTCGATTGCTTCGTCGATGCCACCGACCATGTAGAACGCCTGCTCCGGCAGGTGATCATACTCACCACCCAGAATGCCCTGGAAGCCGCGGATCGTTTCCTTCAGGGAGACGTATTTACCCGGTGCACCGGTGAATACTTCTGCCACGAAGAACGGCTGGGACAGGAAGCGCTGGATCTTACGCGCACGGGATACACTCTGCTTGTCTTCTTCAGACAGCTCGTCCATACCCAGGATCGCGATGATATCCTTCAGTTCCTTGTAACGCTGCAGAGTAGACTGCACGCCACGGGCGATGTCGTAATGTTCCTGACCGATCACCAACGGATCCAGCTGACGCGAAGTAGAGTCCAGCGGATCGATTGCCGGGTAGATACCCAGTTCTGCGATCTGACGGGACAGTACCACGGTCGCATCCAGATGCGAGAAGGTGGTTGCCGGAGACGGGTCGGTCAAGTCATCCGCCGGTACGTATACCGCCTGGATGGACGTGATGGAACCAGTCTTGGTAGAGGTGATACGTTCCTGCAGAACACCCATCTCTTCCGCCAGCGTCGGCTGGTAGCCTACCGCAGACGGCATACGACCCAGCAGTGCTGATACTTCAGTACCGGCCAGGGTGTAACGGTAGATGTTGTCGACGAACAGCAGTACGTCACGACCTTCGTCACGGAACTTCTCGGCCATGGTCAGGCCGGTCAGCGCAACGCGCAGACGGTTACCCGGCGGCTCGTTCATCTGACCGTATACCAGCGATACCTTGTCGATAACGTTGGAGTCGGTCATTTCGTGGTAGAAGTCGTTACCCTCACGAGTACGCTCACCTACACCCGCGAATACGGAGTAACCGGAGTGCTCGATCGCGATGTTACGGATAAGCTCCATCATGTTGACGGTCTTACCTACACCGGCACCACCGAACAGACCAACCTTACCACCTTTGGCGAACGGGCAAACAAGGTCGATAACCTTGATACCGGTTTCCAGCAGCTCGTTGGAAGAAGCCTGGTCAGCATAGGAAGGCGCCTTACGGTGAATCGGCATGCGCTCTTCTTCACCAATCGGACCTTTCTCGTCGATCGGGTTACCCAGTACGTCCATGATGCGACCCAGGGTCTTAGTACCGACAGGTACAGAGATCGGGGCACCGTTATTGGACACTTCCAGACCACGGCTTACGCCTTCAGTCTGGCCCATTGCAATTGTACGCACAACACCGTCACCCAGCTGCTGCTGGACTTCCAGTGTCAGGCCGGTTTTGCCGACGACTAGTGCGTCGTAAACCTTCGGTACGCTGTCACGCGGGAATTCCACGTCAACAACCGCACCGATAATCTGAACAATACGTCCGCTACTCATGTTCGGATCCTCTTAACATGTAAACCTGTTCACTGCATCAAACAGCAGCAGCACCACTGACGATCTCGGATATTTCCTGAGTAATCGCCGCCTGACGGGCTTTGTTGTATACCAACTGCAGCTCATCGATCAGGTCGCCGGCGTTATCAGTTGCGTTCTTCATCGCCAGCATTCGGGCTGCCTGCTCACAGGCATTGTTCTCAACCACGGCCTGATAGACCAGGGACTCGATGTAACGCGTCAGCAAGCCGTTCAACAGCTCTTTTGCATCCGGTTCATACAGATAGTCCCAATGGTGGTTGAGCGTCTCATCATTGTCTTCCGCTTTCAGCGGCAACAGCTGCTCAACGGTCGGCTTCTGGGTCATGGTGTTCACGAAGTCGTTAGACACGATGAACAGACGATCCAGCTTGCCTTCCTCGTAAGCATCCAGCATCACCTTGACCGAACCGATCAGCTGCTCCAGCTCCGGCGCATCGCCGAGGCCGCCTTTCGCAGCGACGACGTTACCGCCGAAGTTACGGAAGAAGGTGA
>Ga0193962_1001399_pt1 | contig 11243 bp, 7 predicted proteins | sample FB_5_MG_FD_140335 | JGI IMG/M metagenome (GOLD analysis project Ga0193962, IMG submission 140335) | Microbial mat bacterial communities from the Broadkill River, Lewes, Delaware, United States - FB_5_MG | ecosystem: Environmental > Aquatic > Freshwater > River > Microbial mats | place: USA...
GCAGATGGACACAAATGAGTTGTTTTATGAATATGTAAAACAATCTGAAATAGATGGTTATGAAAACAATTTGCTTAGTGACACTGTAGATACTTTAAAAAAAATAAAAAATTCAGATGATGATATAGGATTAGTTTGGGTAGGATTGATTAAGGAAAATAATATAGTCGGAGATGATTTGAAGTGGAAAGTGAAAGAAAATTTCAATATTACAGAAAGGCCGTGGTATCAAGACATGGTTTCAGGAGAAGATTTTATAACATTTGCCACTCCCTATATAGATGAAGGAACAGAGAAACCTATAGTTTCAATAGTAAAACCTATAACAGAAAATGGTGAAATTATTGGCGTTTTAGGTATGGATATTCAGATAGATAAATTAGTTGAGTTTATTTCAACATATAAAATGGATAATGGTGGATTTGTTATTCTAACAACATCTTGTGGCGAATTAGTAGCTAGTGCAAAACCGATTAATGAGGTTAAGTTAATTAGTGATTATATAGCAAATAATAATTTTGGTGATTGTTGTGATGTTATTGAATTAAAAGAAGAATATTCCGATACCTATTTTTTCACTTATGAAAATCTTGATCTTAGTGATTGGAAGGTTAGTATAGCAGTTCCTAAAAATAATACTAGATATTTAATTAATTTGTTTAATATATTGAGTTGGATAATTTTTGGTATTTTCTTATTAATGTTAGTAATTTTGGGAGTAATGTTAAAATTATCTACTAATCTTACAGATTTAAACCTATTGTATTCAAAACTTAGAAATAGTGAAAAAGAATTACAAGAATCAAATGAAGAAATGAATGCTGCATATCAGCAGTTGTCTGCCTCTGAAGAAGAATTGCAATCTCAGTATGACGAAATTCAATCTTATGTAACTAGAATAGAAGAGCTTAAAAACAAGTATGATTTAGCAATAGAGTTAACAAATATTTCAGTATGGGACTACAATGCTGTTAATAGAGAAGTTAGATTTAACAATGCTTTTTTTACAAATACTGAATTACTAGATGGACAATACTATGATATAGATTTGTATATGTCAGATGTATTAGATGAAAATAATTATGAGTTGGTTTTGACTGCTTTCAAACAGTATATGGATGATAGAAATGAAGCACTATATACTCAATTAAATCTTAATGGCAATTGGTATTTATTACAAGGTAGATTTTGTGAAAGAGATGAAAAAGAATTATTGAGTGGAACAATAATAGATATAACTAAGATAAAAAAACAGGAAGCAGAGATAGAAAAATTAGCTAACATAGATCCACTTACGGATATACCAAACAGAAGAAATTTCAAAGGTGTTTTACAAAAATCAATAGATGACGGTATGCAAGGTGCTGTTATATTATTAGATCTTGATAATTTTAAAGAAATTAATGATACTATGGGACATGTATTTGGTGATTTTGTTTTGAAAGATGTTGCTAAAAAGCTTAAAAGTGTTGAAAGTGATAAACTTAGAGTTTCTAGATTTGGAGGAGATGAATTTTTATTAGAGATATTTGACGTTAAAGATAAAAATGAGATTATATATATAATGAAATCTTTAATTAATAAATTTAGAAAGAAAATAATTATAGAAGATGAAATAGTATTCATTACTATGAGTATGGGCATCACAATGTATCCTGAAGATAGTGGTTTAGCAGATGAATTAATTATGAATGCGGATTTAGCTATGTATTCCGTAAAAACTACAGGAAAAAATAACTACGCCTTTTATTCTTCAGATATGAGAACTAAGGCTAAAGATAGAACTAGGATTGAAAAAATATTGCGACAAGCAATAGATCATGATGGATTTAAATTGTTATATCAACCTCAAGTTGAAGTTGAGACAGGAAAAATATGCTCTTCTGAAGCTTTGATTAGATTAAAAGAATATAATATATCGCCTGGTGAATTTATTCCAATTGCGGAAGATAATGGAATTGTAATACCTATCGGAAGATGGGTTACTGAGAAAGTAATTAGTCAATTATCAAAATGGCAAGATAGTGGATATGATATAAAACCAGTATCAATAAATTTTTCTGCTAAACAATTGGCAGATGATAAGTACTTTGATTTTTTAACCTCAATGTTAGAAAAATATAGGGTTAATCCAAAATATATTGAAATTGAAATAACAGAAAGTATTTTCTTTGATGAAGAAATAGAGACAATAGAATTGTTGGAAAAACTTAGAAGTCTCGGCATTACCATTTCTTTAGATGATTTTGGTACAGGGTATTCTTCGTTTTCTTATTTGACATATCTTCCACTAGATAAATTAAAATTGGATAAGAGTTTGAGTGAAAGATTTATTGCTAACAATAATGAAGAAGTTATAGAAAGTATGATTGCATTAGCTCATAGTATTGGCTTGAAGGTAATTGCCGAAGGAATAGAAACTAAAGAACAATTTGATGTGATTAGAGACTCCGATGGAGATATTATACAGGGATACTATTTTAGTAAACCTATAGAAGCAGATAAAATGATTAAGTTGGAAAAATTTGAAATGTAGATAATAGTAAATAAAATATAAATTGAATTACGTATATCTTAAGGTTTATATTTTAGATTTTAATAATAAAAAAAGATGAATTATGATATTCATCTTTTTTTATTACGTAAACGTAACAATTAAAACCTATATATGTGGTATAAATAATATATAGTATTGTGAAAAATAGATGATTGGAGGAAATATTATGTATAGAAAAATGATTGGTTTACTGATTTTAGTTGCGTGTTTAGCAGTAATATTTTCCTCTATTTTTATATATAAAAATACTGAAGCTAATTATGAGATGTATTTAAATGAGTTTACATTTGAGGAACATAGAAAAATAGATGCTTATTATGCAAGTAAAATTGAAAGTATAAAAGGTATTGTGGAATCACATGCATACTGGGATGAAGCATTAGAATACCTAGAAAAAGAAGATGAACAGTGGTTAGCAGAAAATGCGTCGACTTATATAGTAGAAAATGATATATTTTCAATAGATTATATTCTTATTGCTAATGAAGATTTATCTTTTGTACAAGAGTCAGATGAAAGGCATAAAAATATACTACTTAATAATAATTTGATTCAAGAGACTTTGAATGATGATGTAGATCATTTATTTATAGAATGCATAGATGAAATAGATTATTTAATTTATAGCACTACATTTAAAGATAACGAGTATGAAAATTCTACTGGTATTTTTGTTTCTATGTTAGAATTAGATCAAGAAATTATTAGTGAAATTAATTCTGTATTATATAAAAATGCCTTGAGCGTAGAATTATTATGTGATTCGTGTGAAGAAGATGTATTATCTCTTGATGAATTAATATTATTTCATAGTATTGGTGATACAAATTATGATTTGAAAATAATTTATGATGAAGATTATCTTAGACATTTTTTTATTTCTAATAGATCAATTTTGATTATTACTTTAGCAGTAATTTTATTATTAGTTATTGCGGTATTATCTATTGCAATGAGGAGAATAAAAAATCACATAAGTGAAATGGTCAATGCTATTGTGAATGTATCTAGAGGTAACTATAATAATAAAATAGCTACTGATAAAATGATTATGCCTGAATTAAATGTTTTAGCTGCTGCTGTAGATACATTATCTACCACTATTAATGAAAAAAACAAATTAGTAGAGCAAAATTATATTGAAATGGTAGAGCTATTGTATAAATCTGTAAGTGTAATAGATGAATATACTGCTAACCATGGTTTGGCAGTTGCATTGTATTCAAAGTTTATATGCAAATGTATTAATTATAGAGATGTAGATAATATATTTTTAGCTGCAAAAATTCATGATATAGGAAAAATAGCTATACCTATATCTATATTGAATAAACCATCAAAGATTACTCATGAAGAATTTGAAATAATGAAGAAACATCCAGAATATGGATACAAGATTATTAGTCAAATCAGTTATTTTAAATATGCAAAATATGGTGTGAAGCATCATCATGAAGCATGGAATGGTACGGGCTATCCTGATGGATTAAAAGGCAACGATATTCCTATTACAGCTCAAATTATAGCGTTAGCTGATATATATGATGCACTTACAACTGCAAGAGTGTATAGAAAAGCTTTTTCTCATGAAGAAGCTAAAAAAATAATCATAGAGGAAAGAAACAAAAAATTAAATCCTATATTGGTAGAAGTATTTTTAGAAAACGAGAAGGAGTTTAAAAATTTAAATGAAAGAATAAATGGTTCAAGAGAATCTATAGAAGATATTGAAATATAATTCTTGACTTAGCTTCTATTTTAATCTATACTGAACCTAGTTCAGTATAGATTGGAGGTTATATGAATAAGATAAAAATTACAAAAGAAGAAATTTTAGATAAAGCTTTATTTATGGCAAAACAGAATGGATTAGAAAAATTAAATATAAGAAGTTTAGCTAAAAAATGTGGTGTTTCAGTAGGGTGCATATATTATTATTTTAATAACAAGAATGATTTGATTATTGAAGTAGTGACTAAATTTTGGAATGAAATATTTATTCCAATTAGTACTTTAAACTATGAGGCAAGTGATTTTATTGAATTCATCAAAAATGTTTATTCTGTTTTATTTGTCAAATTAGGAGAAAATAATTTGTATGCAAATTCCCATATGAATATGTTTAATCAAACAAATGTAGACATTGGCAGAATAAATATGGAAAATTACAAAGATCGTGTATTAAAATTTATTATTAAAATTATGAAATATGATAATAAAATTAATGATGAAGCATGGTCTAGCAATTTTAGTAAGCATGAATTTGTGGATTTCATTTTTACAAATGTATTTTTGTCTTTAGATAAAAAGGAAAAAAACATTGACTATTTATGTAAAATAGTTGAAAAAATAATTTATTAGAAAGAAGGATTTTATGAGAACAATATTTGAAGCAGGATTTGACATAGTGTATTTATCATTTGTAATAATAGTTGGTATATACATGATAGTTAAAAGTGGAAACAATAAACAATATAAATTATTTGGGGTTATGTCACTAACACTTGGATTAGGAGATTCATTCCATTTAATTCCTAGAATTTTTGCATTAGTTGCAAATGATTTTTCAAAATATGCAGTTTATCTAGGTTATGGAAAGTTAATAACATCAATTACTATGACTCTATTTTATTTAATTTTATATTATATTTATTTGATTAGATATTCAAAGGAAAAATCATTGAAAATTACTGTGACTATGGTTTTATTAGGAGTAATTAGAATAGCATTATGCTTTTTACCTGGAAATGATTGGACTAGTCTTACGCCTCCAGTTGTTTACGGAATCATTAGAAATATTCCATTTGCAATAATGGGAATTATCGTTATTTGTTTATATTTTGTGGCAAGTAGAAAATATAAAGATAGAGCACTATATAACGTTTATTTATCAGTGATTTTCAGCTTCGGATTTTATATACCAGTGGTATTATGGGCACATGTCTATCCCATAATTGGTGCGTTGATGATTCCTAAGACAATTGCTTATGCATATATTGTGATGTTACTTTTTAAAGAATTTCGTAAGTGTCCAAAAACATCGACAAACTTTTCATAGAAATATAATTTCATAGAAAAAACTCTGTAAAACGTTTGCAATGTATGATATAATTATATTATATATTACAAACGTTTTTTAAAGGAGTTGTTAATTTATGAATAAAAATATAGTTAGCAGAAAAAAAATGATTATATTGCTGACAGTTATAACAGTATTTTTTATTTTGCTAGAATACATAATTTTGGCAGATTATTTTTATAATGTGAAAAACAATGATGAACATAACATTAAACATTATGAGGGGCAATATAATACAATCGTATCTTCATATGAAAAATTAGCTAATGCATATTATGATGAAATTATCAGTAATACTACTGTATTAGAATTAGTTGATGTTGCTTATACAGGAGATGAATTAACAAGAAAAAAATCTAGAGATGAGATTTATAACCTTTTAAGACCATTGTATGATGATATGAAACTTGATAATTTTAGACAAGTTCATTTTGTTTTTCCAAACAATATAAGTTTTTTACGTATGCATAAACCTATTTTGTATGGAGATGATTTAAGTGACATTAGAGAAACTGTTAATATAGTAAATGAAACGAAAAAATTCACTCAAGGATTTGAAGAAGGACGAATATATAATGGATATAGATATGAATTCCCTCTATTTAATAAAAACAGATATATAGGTTGTTTAGAAGCAAGTATTTCTTTTTTATCTGTAATAGAAGCTGCAGATGATTTATTTAATACTCCAAGTTTTTTCATGATGAAGAAAGCAATTGTTGATGGACAGGTTATTCAATCTGAGATAGAAAATAATTATATTGCTAGTAAAATTTCTAGTAATTATTATTATGATAGAGAGGCATTTGATTACATAATTAGTAAGATGAAATATAATAAATTTATAGATGAAGCATTAAAAGATAAGGAAAAGATTGCTGAAGTAGCTTTGAAATTAGAAGAGCACAAAACTTTTGTGGTTCATTCAAAATTTGAAAAAAACGACTATTCAGTTGTTTTTTTAGAAATAAATAATGTAGTTAACAAGCATTCAGGTTATTTGGTGTTTATAAATATTGATGCAACCTATGGTATACTAAAAGTGGGTATTATTTTGAGAACAATTCTTATATCTGCTATTTATATTATTATATTTTCTACAATATGGTTTTATAGGAAATATAAATTGCAAATTGAAAGATTGAGGATTTATGATACACTTACAGGAGCTTATAATAGAAAAAAATTATATGAATCTATAGATAAAGAGATTAATCATTTTAATAGATATGGAAATTATTTTTCTATCATAATGTTAGATATAGATCATTTTAAGGAAGTGAATGATTCTTTCGGTTATTTGAATGGTGATAGTATAATAAAAGAATTAAGCGATTTGATTTTTTCTAGTATTAGAGCTACTGATAGTCTCTATAGATTTGGGGGAGATGAGTTTATAGTTCTACTATCACATACAGATATAGAAAATGCTCTGTTAGTTGCAGAAAAGTTAAGATGTATTATAGAGAGTAATGATAATTATTTGGGCTTTGTTTCTGATATTACAGTTAGTGTATCTGTGGTAGAATATAGAGCAGGTGATACATTAGAAGATTTGTTGGAAAAATCAGATGTATTGATGAGAAATGCTAAAAAATTAGGTAGAAATAGAGTTGAATATATATAATATAATTGATATAATGTATCTATTATATTGTAGGTGAGGTTATATGAAATTATTAGATAGCATAAAAGTACATGAAAGTTACAATGATTTTTTTAGTTATGAAATTTTAAGTGAGTTAGAGATTATTGAAAGTGAAATAGGAGATGATTTAAATCCGAATATAGATTTAGCATTGAGATTTTTGGAAAAAGATATAGCTGATATAAAAGTTGTTATACTTGGTCAAGATCCATACCCTCAAAAGGGTGTAGCTACTGGAAGAGCTTTTGAAGTAGGTGGACTGAATAAATGGACAGATAAATTTAGACAGGTATCGCTAAAGAATATAGTTAGACTATTGTATAAAAATTATAATGATATTGAAAACTATGAAGATATAAAAAAATTTAGTGAAATAAAACCTGTCATTGAAAATTCTAAATTTAAAATACTTCCACCAAATGAGTTATTTGAAAATTGGGAAAATCAAGGTGTTTTGCTATTAAATGCAACTTTTACTTTATTACCTGGGAAATCTAATTCTCATGAAAAGATATGGGCTAATTTTTCAGATGAACTTATTAAATATATTTCTCAAGAAAATAATAATATATCTTGGTTTTTATGGGGTAATTTTAGTATAAAAAAAGGTAGAAATATAGTTGAAGGTATGAAATATGAATCTAATCATCCTATGATGTGTAGTGCGAAAAAGGATAAAGATTTTTTAAAGTCAAATTGTTTTAAAAATACTATGGATATAATAAACTGGTTAGGTAAATAATAATTAAAAATAAAGCATATTTGCTAATGCAAATATGCTTTTAATATTCGAAAATTTTTATTTTATAATAAATTTGTGGTGAACTTTTTTACCTTTTCTAAGCATTAAACTATTCTCATTGAAGTCAGAAATTTGGAATTTATAATCCATATCTGTAAATGGTTTATCATCAATTTTTATACCATTTTGCTGGATAAGTCTTCTTCCTTCTGATTTTGATTTGATTAGATTTGCGGTTACAAGCAAGTCTATTATACTCATTCCAGTTTCTAATTGCTCTTTTGTGATTTCAGTAGAAGCTACATTGTCTAAACTTCCTCCACCAGCGAATAATGCTCTTGCTGTGTCCATAGCTTTTTTCGCATTTTCTTCTCCATGAACTATTTTAGTTATTTCAAATGCTAATACTTCTTTAGCTTTATTTATTTCTTTGTCTTTAAGTGCACCTAATCTTCTTACTTCATCCATAGGTAAGAATGTTAATAAACCTAGACATTCTTCAACTTTTGAATCTTCAACATTTCTCCAGTATTGGTAGAATTCAAATGGTGAAGTTTTGTTTGGATCTAGCCATACAGCTCCTGCCATTGTTTTACCCATTTTTGTACCATCAGCTGTAGTAAGTAGTTTGAAAGTTAATCCAAAGGCTGGTTGTTGTTCTTTTCTTCTTATTAATTCAACTCCACCAATAATATTTGACCATTGATCGTCTCCACCTAATTCTAGTTTGCAATTGTAATCTTTGTATAATCTGTAGAAATCGTATGATTGCATTATCATGTAGTTAAATTCAAAAAATGTTAATCCTTTTTCAAATCTTTGCTTGTAACATTCTGCTGTAAGCATTCTATTAACAGAGAAATGAACTCCAATTTCTCTTAAAAATTCTACATAATTCAAGTTTAGAAGCCAATTTGCATTGTTTTCAATTATTGCTTTATTATCATTGAAATCGATAAATTGTGATAATTGTTGATGAAATTTGTTAGCATTATCTTCAATCATCTCTTTAGTCATTATTTTTCTCATATCTGTTTTACCTGAAGGATCACCTACCATGGTAGTACCTCCACCTAGTAAAGCAATAGGTCTATGTCCAGCCATTTGCATATGTTTCATAGCCATTACTGTTAAAAAGTGACCTGCTGTTAAACTATCTGCTGTTGCATCAAATCCTATATAGAAAGTTACACTTTCTTTTCCTAATAATTCTTTTACTTCAGTTGGATGAGTGCATTGTGCTATAAATCCTCTTTCTTCAAGGATGTCATATACATTTCTTTTTGTTTCCATATTATATACCTCCATTTGGTTTAAAATTGAATATAAAAAAGGCTATCTCGTCTAAAGGACGAAATAGCCGTGGTACCACCTTAATTTGCAAATAAATTGCCTCAAATCTTTATCGCAGATGTGCGCTTTAGTTTCCTAAAGAAACTCCGAAATCGTAATTTCACATATATATCATATAAACTTGCACCACCCGTTTACTCTCTAAAAATCTTATATATGCTACTAGTTTTCTTCACAGTTTGAATATATGTATAGTATTATATCATAATTACGCGTAAAGTCAAGAAAATTATTTTTCATAAAAAAACAGCTAGATGACTAGCTGTTTATAACTTAGTATATTTGATGAGTAGTTAATTTATCTAGTAATGCTTGAGCAGTAAATGTTGTGTCATCATGTGCGATTACAACTAACTTATCTCCAGCATTCAAGATAGTCGGTCCATCTGGTATGGTTTCTCCAAATTCATTTTCTATAGCTATAACTAGGCAATTTTTTGGTAGACCCAAATTTCTAATGGCTTTGCCTTCAGCTTCACTGCCAGGATCAACTCTGAAATTTAAAATAACTTTTTCAAAGTCTTCATCTTTTTCTCCGTCTTTTATTTTACCAACTAAGAAATCAAGTAGTATTTCATAAACTGGTGCTGAATTCATAATTTCAGCTGTAAGATAAGCTACGATAGAAACTATAGATAAAGAGAGAACATGGTTGTAGGATGCAGTCATTTCGAAGATTAATATTATACCTGTAATAGGAGCTCTAACAATTGCTGAGAAATAACCTGCCATACCTAATATGATAAAATTAATTATGGTAGATTGATCTATTGCACCAATATTTGAAAATATTAGTCCAGAGGCTCCGCCTATATAAGCGCCAAGTATTAGTAGTGGAAAAAATATTCCACCCGGTGCTCCAGAACTAAATGATAGTATGGAAAATAACAGTTTGATAATAAAAAATATTATCATAGTGCTAAGTAACATACCCTGTTCAGATATCAAATCATGTAACATAAGTTCTCCTGTACCAACAACTTCAGGTATAGTAAAACTTAATATGAGTGCAAAAGCTAAAGGTACAAATATTCGATATTTAGCGGGTATTTTGGATTCATTAAATGCTAGTTTGAATTTCTTTATCAAAAAATTATATAATGCGCCTAAAATACCACATACAATACCTAATATAATTACTAGACCATATTTATCTAGAGGTATAATATTACTTACGTCTAAAGAAAATATAGGAGCTAATCCGAATATATTTCTGCATAAAAAGTCACCAATTAGTGATGCGGCCATACAAGATACTAAAACAGTTGCAGAGAAGTTTTTGTGCACTTCTTCTAATGCAAACATAACTCCTGCTAAAGGAGCATTGAAAGCAACAGCTAGTCCAGCGGATGCGCCACAAGTTATAAGATAGCGTTCCTCTGTTCTAAGTCTATGCAATTTTCTAGATACTGCTTTACCACACATGCCACCTAATTGAATAGATGGACCTTCTCTTCCTAGTGACAAACCTGATAAGATGGCTAAACAACCACCTAACATTTTTGCAGGAATAATTGTATACCAACGAGATTTAAGTTTTCCAATTAATTCAGCCTTAAGCTGTGGAATTCCACTACCAGATATAAGGTTTTCCTTGTTTATCAATATTGATAAGAAAATCCCCATTAGAATAACAAGTAAAATCCAAATAATACTATTTGTTACACTGCCATTAGTCCATGAAAGTGCATGAATTCTCAGTTCTTCTGCATAACCTAATATGAATCGATAGAGAGCAGAGACCAATCCAGCTACTAGTCCAACTAAAATTCCTTCGAAAACAAGTGAATAGTGCATATTTCGTAGATGCTCTATGTTTGTTTTTACATCATTTTTTTTCGTCTGCTTAATTTTCAATTTTTAC
>Ga0193962_1001400_pt1 | contig 11240 bp, 8 predicted proteins | sample FB_5_MG_FD_140335 | JGI IMG/M metagenome (GOLD analysis project Ga0193962, IMG submission 140335) | Microbial mat bacterial communities from the Broadkill River, Lewes, Delaware, United States - FB_5_MG | ecosystem: Environmental > Aquatic > Freshwater > River > Microbial mats | place: USA...
AGCAAACCAATTGTAGAACCAGTCTTTTATGGAAATATTACACCGGAAAATGTGATTGTTGAGCAGATAGAACTTGGCGAGTTTCCAGATGAGTATATAGTGGCACTTAAAATAAAATCAGCACCTGATAATCGTTTGCTTAATACCTATGTTGTCAATGTCACAGTTGAACCAATGAAGGAAGAGAAGAAATCATCAAGCGAGGGTAGCTCGAGTTCTGACAGTAGTAGTTCAAGTTCTTCTAGTAGTAAATCGACAAGGGATACTCAGATAATAGAAACTTATGAAAAATCTGCTAGCGACTTATCGGAGAAGTCTGCAGATAAAATTATTAACTTGCTTGAAAATATTAAAACGCCAGAAGGTGCAAGAAGAGTATTAAAACAAATGCCTACGACGCTTAATGATCTAATAGCAATAAAAAGCACTTTAAGTTCATTAGACGATCAACTTAAGTTAGATGAGGATATTATTAAGCTTTTAAATGAAAGTGAACGTCTTATTGCATTACTCAGAACAACACAAAATAGCGAAAAGGTTGTTACAGACATTATTAAAACTATGGGCGATACTTATAAGCAAATGGATAAGTCGTCTTCAAATACTATCGATATGCGAAATAACTTAATTGATCTTTCTAATCAATCGATTTCTAAAGCTGGTGAAATTTCAACAAATTGGAATCATGTCGATGTAAAAGATGGACGTGTCTATTTAGAAATTTCTAAATCAGAAATCTCAGCTGCGGTTCGAAAAGTTGCAGAGCAAGAAAAAGTTATGGAAAAAACTTTATCGGATGCTCTTCAATCAGGACTAGAAAATGGAATTATTAGTACTTTAACTGTGGGTCTTCCAGAAAATATTAAGCTCGCATCTAAAATAGGATTTGACTTAGACAAAGATACGATAAAAATTTTAAAAGATAATAATATTGAGCAACTTAAACTTTCCCTAGGTCCTGTTAGTTTCAATGTTAACGACAAGTTTTTGGAACAACATGAGAATACGTCTTTTGAATTTAACGTTACTAGGGGATCTGCCCTCAAAGAAAGTGATAATAACAAAATTCCAAAAGGAACAGCAGTTGTTGGTGCTCCTGTAGTAGATGTATCAGCAAAACAAAATAGTGTTTTAGATGATTCGTTTAATCATCCGCTTCAACTTGTGATACATTTAGATTATTTTGATTATAAGCCCAATATTAATGAAATTGATCAATTAGTTGTTGGTCGTTTAAATGAGAAAACAAATGAGTGGGAACCTGTTGGTGGGAAGTATGACCCGTCAACTAATACAATCGTTGTGTATAGGTCACACTTAAGTAAATATACCGTTTTGAAAAACGAGAAGAACTTTAGTACGCTTGAAGATTCGTGGGCGAAAAACGAAATTTCTACTTTAAAGGGAAAAGGGATTATTGAAAGAGAAGAACTTTTCAATGCCAATGAAAATATTACGAGAGAGGAATTTGCTAACTGGATTTCGACAGCTTATGGACTAGACGAAGAAACGTTAGAAGATGAGTTGAAAGCGATTGACCAAAATAGTGTTTACTTTGATGCTTTAGAAGCTGCTTATAAAGAAGGAACTGTACGTGGTAATAGTTCCAATCAATATCTCTCAAATGAAGCACTTACAAAAGAAGAAATGGCTGTTATGATTGCATCGGCTATGGATAAATATGACTATCCGATTAATCCTGAAACTACAGAGCTTGCTTACTATGAAGAAGATCTCCCAACGTGGGCAGTAAGTTCAGTTGAAACTGTTGTGGAGAATGGTATCGCAAATGAAGCTTTTTTTGGTAGTAGACAAGAACTTTTAACGAAAGAGGAAGCGGCATCTATTCTTTATCAAGTATATAGATAGTGAAATTAAAATATGCATTTAATACTTTCTTAATGACATTTATTGTATGATTAGATTGTATTCACTTTGTCAAACGGCTATAATAGACGAGTGCAAATAATTATATTAAAGGAGAGTTACAATATGAATAAGAAAACACTTATTGCAATTGTTGTGGTTGCAGTATTAGGATTAGGTGGGGTATTTGGTTATCCGATGATTAAGCAGGCGATGTTAGAAAGCAATCCTGTAAATCATATTTTATACAGTGGTGTACAAACTGAAGAGGAGACAGCAGTTGATGCGTCTTTAACATTAACATTCGGTTTAGACGAAGCTAAAATGGTAGAAACAGGCACATTTGCTGGTTCGGAAGATCCAGAGGCAATGGCCAAGTTTGTGAATACTTTAGTTTCACGTCTTGCGGTAGACTATGATATGGTGACGAAGATGGATTATGAAGCAAATGATTTACAAGTTGCTGGAGGTATGGCTTTAACTTATAAAGATATTCCAGCGATTGAATTAAGTGCAAATGTGAAGCCTTGGGAAGCAAGTGTTGAAGCACCTCAAATGGTAAATGGTCCATTATACGTAGATATTCAACAAGTGTTAGATGCATCTGGATCAGATATTCAATTAAAAGATGTTGATTTAGCGGCTTACTTAAAAGCAATTTACGAAAAGGATGCTGCTTATACAGCGATTGTGGATAACGCGAGTGCTTATGAAACAGTATTTAGAAATCTTTTAGAAGGTAAAGTAGAAAAAATGGGTAAATCAACTATCACTGTTGAGACAAATGGTGTGACGTCTGAAGTGCCAGTTGTTCAATACAAATTAAATACAACAATGGATGATATCTATGGTATGTACATTGAACTCATTAATATTGCTAAAACAGATGAGAATGTAAAAGCATTTACATTAGATAGAATTAATAAAATTGAAGCATTGGTAATGGCAAATGAAGACTATGCAATGTTTGGTGTTGCAAAGGAAGAAGTTGAAGCTGGATTTGCAGAAATGAAGACAGAGTTAACTGATAACTGGGAAACTTCTTTAGACCAAGTTGCAACTGAAATCTCTTCACAAAGAGTTCAATTAAAAGAATTAGGTATGACTCAAGATATTACAGATATGATCCTTTCAATTGACAAAGAAAATATTATGAGACAGGTGTCATTAGATGTTGTAACAGAAGGTATTCGTATCACAGAAGTGATTACTTATAACGCATTTGGTGATGATGTTGTAATGCCAGCAATGCCAACAAAAGAAGAAGCAAGAGACATTTATGAAATTATGAATGATGAAGTTAAGGCGAGAACATTACAAGAAGAGGTATTAACAAATCTTTCGTCGAAGTTATTAGCAGGTGAAGCTGTAACGACTTTATTGTCAGACGTTAAGACCGATGCAGAAATGTTACCAGAAGCAGAAAGAGAAATGATTGTTCAACAATTTGACGAATCTGTAAGTGGCATGCAAATGATGCTACCATTCATGCTTTCGGGTATGGGGATGTAATAAATGATTAGAGTTGAAAATCTATCAAAACAATTAAATAAACGGAAAGTTTTAAAGCAAATAGATTTTCATTTACAAGAAGGAGACGTACTTGGCATTATCGGCCCTAATGGGGCCGGTAAGTCTACGCTCCTTTCTCTTTTAGGTGGCTTTATGAAAGCTGATGAAGGGATTGTTGATTGTGGTGACCATCGTATTGGCTATATACCACAACAGTTGGCGCTTTATGAAGAACTTACAGTCATTGAGAACTTAAAACTTTTTGGTGTTGGTACATGTTCTGATGATCAAATCTTGATGGCGCGGGTTGAAAGTGTTATTGAAGCTTTAAAACTAACTGATAATAAAGAGGTCAAGGTCAAAAAACTTTCTGGCGGCAATAAGCGGCGTGTTAACATTGGAATTGCACTTATGATAGACCCGACTTGTTTATTGATGGATGAGCCTGTTGTTGGGGTTGACTATAAAGTGCGAAGTGATATTGAGGACTTGTTGAAAGAGATGAGTGCTTCTGGAAAGACGTTGATTATAGCCAGTCATTTAAAAAGTTTTATTGCAGAGGTAAGCACAAAATTATTAATTATAGAGGACGGAAAGGTTGCATATTTTGGTGATGTAAATGAAGAAGCCCTTAATAGATTATAAAGTAATAAAGAAACAGTTGCTCTTAGCTAGATATGAGAGTAAACGTCTACTGGGTCATCCTTTTAGACTGCTGTTTTTGTTATTGCTTTTTTTTGTATGTATTTTTATAGGGCAGCTTACAGTTCAAGAAAACCAAGTTCTGCCAACTGTTGTGATTGTAGATGAAGATCGGTCGATTGAAGTGCGAACATTTGTTGAAAATATAGCCTATAACAAATTGAAAAACGTTGCTGTCTTTAAGGAAGTAACTCTTGAAGAAGGATTAGATCTATTGGATAGGGAAGCGTGTATTGGCGTTATTCATATTCCTAAAGATACACGAAAGAATTTAGATAGCTTAAAACCCTCAGAAATGAGATTATACATACGAGACGCTGAAGATATTCGTGTTCACTTTTTAAGAGATTATATGGCGGATATGGTCGCTCTCTTAAATGAAGGGCAAAGCGGAGCAATGGTTTATTGGCATGAAATGAGCCGACAGGCGCTTCCGTATGAAGAGAAAATTGCAGCTTTAGAAGATATTGCTTTTGATTACGGTTTGGCTTTTTTAACCCGGGGTGATGTATTTGCCAATCATGGTGTAAAAGATCCTTACAATGGCATGTCTATGTTACAATTTTTGGGATATGGTTTGATTTGGCTTATTCTTTTTTTAAGTGCTTTTTTTGCTCAAACAACGGTTATAGCGGATGAAAAAAGTGGTCGCAGAAGACGTCTTATGACAGCTGGTTATACCGAAGCAGACTACTTTGGTGCACGCCTTATTTTTGGAACTGTTTTTTCTTGCCTATGGTGCCTGATACTTCAAAGTATTTATTATCTTTTTTTTGACATAGCTCTTTTACCATTCTCTTTAACGCGCATAGGCCTCTTTCTTTGGATTATTGTATTAATAAATGGTTTCTTAGTAGTCGTTTTGCGACATTACCAACGCCCTAAAGTTCTTGTGTTTTCAGGGAGTTTATTGTTTGTATTTGCTTATAGCAGTGGTTTGTTGATTCCAGAGTTTTTTTTGCCGACTTGGGCACGATTTATTGGGCAGTGGAATTTAGTTAATTTTGGGGACAACCTTTTAAAAGGCTATGCTCTATGGACTTGGCGAACGCTTAATTTAATCCTTTACACAGGCGCTCTTTATATAAGTTATAAACACTTAAATGAAAAGGTGGTGGCTAAGTGAATTACCTAAAGTTAAAAAGTTACCATCGACTTAAAAGCAGAGGCTTTTGGATGCTCATGCTTTTACCCTTGCTTATTGGTATTTTTTGGGCGAGTGCAGGGTATTATACGGAAAGGCGTGGGAACGCTTATCATATTGGTATTGTTGACTTTGACCAGACGGAAGTGTCACAAGAATTAATAGAGAACCTATCAAGAAACCCATCCCTTTCACTTATCAGATATGATGCAAGAGATGACGCGACGCGTGGCCTCTCTAATAAAGAAGTATTACAGACTTATATTTTGTTAGAGGGATTTGAAGAAAAAATACTAGAAGGTAATTATAATAAGCTCGTTGAAGTTGTCACCATGATGAAAAGTCCTTATAGCGATTGGCTTGATGATCAAATCAGTGTAGGGGTTATAAGAGAATGGATTGTGAGTGATGGGTACAAACGACTTCAAGAAAGAGCACCTCAATATACACGGGATATGTTTAAGGAGGCTTTCGATGCCTATTACAGCGAGAATGAACTTTTAAGATTCTCTGTCATCTCATGTTTAGAAGACGATTCTTTTAAAAATTATGAACCGCCATTTTTTATAAAAGGCTTTCTCTGGACTTGGATTATATATTTGTTTCTTGTTGGTTTTTGGGTTATGCGTCATCTTCATGCTGAACGAACACATCATATACTTAGGCGATTAAGACTTTCTGGTGTTTCAGAAGTCGATTATTTAGGAGAGTATTTACTTATGTTCTTTAGTCTTGCTCTTATCGGTAGCATTATGAGTTTAGCGGGTCTTTATACTTATTATGGAGTTGGTATTTTAAACTTTTTAAAGCTCTCGTCAGTAGTGTTTGGACTAGGTTTTTTACTATTTGTTTTGGCCTATGGTTTAAGCAACTTGAATTATAATGCAAATCAATTAAGTTTTATTTATGGCAGTGTTGTTGTTTTTTGGTGTCTTTTAGCGAGTGATATTATTGCCTTCATACCAGGAGGTACAAGCTTACAGAAGTTGTCGCCAGTTTTTATTTTTCTCAACACTTATCTTTAAGTATTGTCAAGTTTGATAGCGAGGAGTAGAATGGAGAAAGGACATTAAAAAAGGGGGATACATAGTATGGTGAAAAGTAAAAAAGTAGGCTTGATTGCTATGCTGATTACAGCGTTGGTATGGAGTGTGTCTTTTATTAACATTAAAGTTGCGGTAGCAGTCGTACCGCCAATGACCCTTGGATTGTTAAGGTTTATAATTGCGTCACTTATTTTGATTGTTATGGTGAAGGTCAAAAAAGTAGATCTTCATGTTGATAAAAAGGATCGACTCAATATATTTTTAGCAGGGGCGATAGGGATTACCCTCTATTTTTATTTTGAAAATAATGGTATTAAATACACATCTGCATCGGCGTCATCTTTGATTATTGCCACGGTGCCAGTTTTTTCTGTTATTGCAGATGCTTTGCTTTATAAAATTAAGATTACAAGAAAAGTTTTTATGAGTATTATTACATCTCTAACAGGTGTTCTACTCATAGTGGGCTTTAACTTAGAGGAATTAGTCGCATCTGGCTATGCAAAGGGCTATGTAATGATGTTTGGTGCTGTTGGATCATGGATATTATACATGATTGTTACAAAGCCCTTATTCGATCGTTATTCGCAGCTACATTTACTTTTTTATCAAGCTGTTATAGGGATGATTTGTTTTGTACCATTTTCTATAATGGAAGGATTCAATTATAGTCTTCTTACAGCAAATGTCATGATGCATATTGCTATTTTGGGCGTTTTTGCGTCAGCGATTGGATTTTATACTTATTTAATTGCCTTAGATGTTTTAGGGATGTCAGTTTCATCGGTATTTTTAAATTTATTGCCGTTACTGACGGTCATTTTTAGTATGTTTTATTTAAAAGAAACAATGACACTTACACAAATTTTTGGTGGTGGCTTAATTCTTATATCGGTATTCCTCATTAATGCGGAAAATGATAATCCAGAGGCCTTAGAGGAACAGCCACAATTATATGAGCATGGATAGAATTTATAAAAAAGAGTATTTAGACACTTGGAGGAGACTTCAAGTGTCTTTTTTGATGATTAATAAATGCTTGTGGTAAATGACTTTAGAAATAGATTGAATTTGCCGATATATAAAGTAAACGCGTGATAAATCGCGTTTAGGAACTAAATAAACTGAAGGAATGAGTGAAAAAAATGAAAATAAACGACATGCTTCTTAATCAGTTAAAACTTCAAAATAAATATGGCACAAAGCTAGATGACAACAATCGCAATGGTAGGCTTGTAGCAGGCAGTAAAGAATACTGGGGAAAAGATAACAAAGCATCAGAAATCTTGGAACGCTATCAAGTACCAAAAACAGAAAGTAACAAACAGGGCGTTGAAGCCTTTATGAAAAATACAGAGGGAGAAAATTCTTTAAAACTCGAAACAGTTGAAATTGCAGCGAGTAATGGTGTGGAAATGACAGAAGAGAACTTAAAGAGTATTCACGAAGCGGTGAATTCAGATTTTGAATTAGAAGAATCAATTGAAGTTCTTGTGGTTTCAGAAAATCAAACAGATGTAGCCTTGACCAAAGCTGATGTTGAAAAAATGGATTTGCCTTCAGCGCTCAAGGAAGAAATCATGAAGGACATAGACAAAGGAATGCCACCACTTAAAGCAATTGGAAAGGCCTTAGGAAAAGCTTTGGGCGAGACCTTCTTAGCTAAATTTGACGGGAAGACCAGTGGGGATATACAGATAACTATTAAAATTACGATTGAAGTAATTGAAGTGCGCTTTCAACAAGAGGGTGAACAATTTGATTTAGATAAATTGATTGAGCAGTTTAAAGCCCTTGTTGATTCAGGAAAAGAAGGCCAAGGTTCTTTATTGACGACGGCGGCGGAAGTCCTTGCAGCCTTAGAGTTACTTGAATTACCAAGAGAAAACCAAGATGTTGAAACAAGTGGGATGTTGGCTGAAAGCGATTCAATAGAAGTAAGTTCAGTTACTGACCACGAGGACATAAGTGAGGAGATTGTGGAGTGGGTAACAGAAGCTCTTGGGTCAGTAGAGATGGTTGCACAGGAGTTAATGGACAATATCAATGATGCGCCTGGGCTTAAGTTGTATGTAGTAGAGTCTGTGACGGTAAAAATGCAAGAAGTTGCAGAATCTTTTAAAATAGCACAAAAAAACATGCTTCAAACAATGGAGAAAGCATTGTCGGAGGAGAAACCACTAAGCACGAATCAAGTAAAAGAAGTTCTATCTAGCGTTATCAATAAATTAGATGACGTGCTAATGAAAAGTGATGTACCACTTTACACATCTATGTCTATGGAAAAAACACTGCTTAAAATGAGTACTAATTTACAAGAGGCGCGTCAGCTATTAGCCAAGGGCGATATTGTCGGGGCTAAACAGGTAATTAAAGCGGTTCATGGAAAACTTCAGGCAGCTATATTTAAGCCCTCAGAACGCAAAATTCAGGGGTTTGCCCAAAAGCAAAGTGATCAATTTTTACAAGATAAGGATCAGGTGCAGTTACAACTTCAAAACTATAAACAAGAGGGTGTTTCGGCCCGTAATGTATTAGAACTTTTTAGAAGTCTTGGTCTTAACCATGAATACGAAGTAAGTGAGAAGCTAGCACAGTTAAGAAGTTTTGATAAAGAGATGAAATTGGACGGAAATCTTAAAGAAGTGCTTCATAAATTAGAACAAGATGAAAAGCAAGAGAATAAAACGGTAGAGACTATAGAAAAATCTTTAAATAACTTAAATGGGCAACAACTTTTGAACAAACAGGGACAAAAGAATAATCAACAAACAATGTTTTTTAATATTCCTCTTGTAAATGAACAAGAAGTTAAAAACATGAAATTGTATGTGAATTCTAGAGATGCCAATAATCGCTTGGATTGGGAAAACTGTAGTCTGTATTTTGTTGTGGACTTGAAAGCTTATGGACCGACAGGTATTAAGGTAGATATTAAGGACAGGGGCGTATCAATTACCGTTAAAAATGATGATGAAGACTTAAAGCATGTTATAGAGCCTTTAATAGAAAATTTGGGGTCTGTATTAGAAGAAGTTGGTTTAAAAGAAAAAGAAGTACACTTTGCCCCTCTTGATAATCACAAAAAATTTGGGCGCAATATGTTGAAAGAACAAGCCGCAAAAGAAGAAGTTAAAGTGCAATCAGATGCAGTGATAGAATCTCAGAAAGGATTTGATTTTAAGATATGAAAGGCTATGACCATGCACATGGGACAAGTAAATATGATAAAATAAATGACATGGAAGGTTATGCAAAAGACCTTATTGATCAATGCGAAGACAAGTCTATACCAGTAAATAGGGATCCAAAACAATTAAAACACGCTGTTTCGACAGATTTACGTGATAATATTCCGCCTCAATTATATTTTGTGGTGTCAGGACTTATCGACGTGATTCAACAAGTTGAAGAAGCATAAAGGTAGAGTGAATAATGAAAGTAAATCGCGTATCAAAAGCTGGACCGGCTAAAGTGAAAATGCAGACTAAGGAAACTGAACATGTAAATAAAGTGAGTTTTAAAGAACTTCTTGATTATGCCGAGGACGATAGTCGTCAAAAAGAAATGCTCGATGAGATGATGGAGCGAATTCAAGAGAAGGGTAAAGATTTAATTGAGACAAGAACTGTTGAAAGTCTTTTTGAATATAAGGATATGGTTAAGGGTTTTGTTGAAGATGCCGTTGAATTTGGACTTCGTATCGAAGAGAGAAGAGGTCTTTCTAGAAGTACACGGTCTAAAGTTTTACGTGTTGTTTCGGCTGTGGATACTAAATTGTTAGAGTTAACAGACATCATAATCGCCCAAGAAGAATCAAAAATTAAAATTCTTCAAAAAGTCGGTGAAATACAGGGTTTGCTCGTTAATATTTATTTATAAAAAAATATAAAAACAAATTTTTATGAAAAAAATGGTTGACAGCAATAGGGGTTATGACGTAAAATCATAAATATAAAAAAATCGTAATAAAAGCGACGATGAGAAAAAGTAAACTTTGGTAGTTATTAAAGCGAACTGGTGATGGTGAAAGTCCAGTATAAAACGCTAACGTTGAAAAACATCTCTGAGCTTCTAACCGAAAGTCATTGACGAGTAGACTTAGACGGATCCCGACCGTTAATTGGGTAGAATATCGACTAAATGTCCGTATTCGATTAGAGAGAACTTGTTTAAGTTAAACATGGGTGGTACCGCGGAAGTTAACCTTTCGTCCCTACAATATAATTGTAGGGATGGAAGGTTTTTTTATTTTTCTTTGAAAAATGAGAATCGCTCATTTCTAAGATTTAGATATTACGATAGCTGTTAATTATAAAATGATTAGGAAAAAACTTAGGAGGAAATGAAAATGAAAGCAAGTACAACAGGCGTAAAATTACCAATCGGTTATGAATCAAAATTAACATTATTAGAGACGGAAGTAGCAATTAAGCAAATTAAAGATTTTTTCCAACAGGAATTATCAAAGGCATTAGACTTAACAAGAGTATCGGCGCCTTTATTTGTAAGACCAGAGACTGGACTAAACGACAACCTAAACGGTGTTGAAAGACCTGTAAGTTTTGATATTATGCATACAAAAGAAGAAATTGAAATTGTTCATTCGCTTGCAAAGTGGAAGCGTATGTCACTACACAGATACAAGTTTGAAATGGGTAAAGGTCTTTATACGGATATGGACGCCATTCGTAGAGATGAAGAACTAGATCATTTACATTCAATTTATGTTGATCAATGGGACTGGGAAAAAATCATTTCAAAAGAAGAACGTACCGAAGAAAAATTAGAAACGATCGTTAGAAAAATCTACGAGGTTTTTAAGAGAACTGAAGCTTACATGGCTGGTTTATATCCTGCTATTGACCATCAATTACCTGAAGATATTTTCTTTGTAACAACACAGGAATTAGAAGATATGTATCCAGGTAAAACAGGAAAAGAAAGAGAAGCATTAATTTCTAAAGAAA
>Ga0193962_1001401_pt1 | contig 11238 bp, 8 predicted proteins | sample FB_5_MG_FD_140335 | JGI IMG/M metagenome (GOLD analysis project Ga0193962, IMG submission 140335) | Microbial mat bacterial communities from the Broadkill River, Lewes, Delaware, United States - FB_5_MG | ecosystem: Environmental > Aquatic > Freshwater > River > Microbial mats | place: USA...
CCAGCTCCTGATCCATATATGTTTTGGCATAGTGATAATGACACTAAGAGTGGATTTAACTTAGTAGGATACAATAAAAAAAGCATGGATCAGATGATAGAAAACTCTCAAAATATTATAGACAAACAAGAGTTGTCAAAGATCTGGAAAAATATGTTTAAGATCATAGTAGAAGATAATCCATACTTGTTTTTATACATACCAAACTCTATAACCGTTATAAATAAAAATATAAAAAATGTAGAAAATTCTCCAGCTGGGATCTGGCATAACTACATAAAGTGGGAGAAATAGTATATGTTTAAAACTTTTTTTTCATCAGCTTTATTATTGAGTATATATCTGTTTTTTACAGGTTGTAGCATACATACTATAAATGAAAATCCTCAAGATAATTTAGAGATCCCAAAAGGGTATAGTTTTTCATCGGAAACTTTAGGTGATCATAATATCTCCATATTTTGGCATGAAGCTTTTTCAGATAAGAGACTCTCCTCATTGATCTCTTATGCGTATGAACATAACTACGACATAAACCAGTCCATAGCACGTATAAAAGCAGCTAGGGCTATTAGTAAATTTTCAAATGCTTCACGTTATCCTGAACTTTTTTTAGAAGCTTCAAGTACACAACAACTGATGAGTGATGAAAACCAAAACACTTCTAAAGCTGGTTTGACACTTACATGGGAGTTAGACCTTTTTAACAAGTTAGAAAACATATCAAAATCAGATGTTTTAGAGTTTGAAGCACTTCAAGAGGAACTTGAAGCACTAAAACTTTCACTTGGTAGTGAGATAGCTATTGCGTATTTTGGAGCTTTAAGTGAGCATCAAACACTGCAACTTTTACAACAACAAGTAGAACTAAATGAACACTACCTTGAACTTATAAACTTACGTTTTGAACAAGGTGTTGCTACAAATCTGGAGATCTTGCAACAAAAGGGACAAGTAGCACAAAGCAGAAGCTTGATCCCACCAGCATTTGCAAGGTTACGTGCTTATGAGAATAGACTAGATGTACTACTAGGAGAGGTGCCAGATGGAAAAGCAAGAGTTAATAAAGAGGCAACAATTTTAGATGTTGTTATGCCATCAAACACAGGGTTACCATCTGATCTATTACTTTTTCGCCCAGACCTTCGTGCACAACTAAAGCGCTTAATAGCTGCAGATGCTGATATAGCCGTTGCAATGGCTGAGCGTTTACCATCTTTAACTCTTGGTGTTGGTGGTTATTACTCACATACAAACAGTTATTCTGGACTTTTAGGTGGACTTAGTGCTTCACTTTTACAGCCATTAATCGACTGGGGTGCAAGAAAAGCTGAGGTAGAACATAACAAAGCTTTATATGAAGAGCAGTTGGCTATATTTAGTAGTTTATATTTGCAAGCACTTGAAGAGGTAGAGACATCTATTTATAATGAAAAACAACAGGTTGAGTATCTAAAAAGACTAGAAAATAGACGTGATATTTTAGAGAAAACTGTAAAAGAAGCAGAGTTGCAGTATTTGCAAGGTGTAAGTGATTATCTTCCGGTACTTAATGCACTTGTTTCATTGCATACACTTGAACGTAGCTTGATTAGTGCTAAGTATGATCTTATTTTATATAGGATCACACTTCATAGATCTCTTGGCAGTAAAGCGAAAATAAACAAGGAAAACATATGAGATATTTACAATTTTTTTTAGTACTGCTTAGTGCGACAATTTTAAATGCGGCTGATGTGAAAAGCAAAGGGACAGGTGTATATGTTGTAAACGTAAGCCGTGAATCATACAGCGATAAAATACAAGCACTAGGTACACTCCAAGCAAATGAGCAGGTAACACTGTCTGCTAGTGTAACAGAGATCATTGATGAGATACACTTCGAGGATAATCAAAGAGTAAAAAAAGATACACTTTTGGTTAAACTTGATACAAGAGAAGAACAAGCCCAGCTAGCTGAAGAGGAAGCTACTCTAAAAGAAGCACAAGAACAACTTAAACGCTTAGAACCACTAGTAAAAAGAGGTGCAACTTCTAAGTCAGCGATAGATGAGAGACGCATGGAGGTTGATACTGCAAAAGCAAGGATCGGTGCTATAAAGGCGCGCATAGGCTTGCGACATATTCGTGCACCATTTGATGGGATTGTTGGTCTTAGAAATATTAGTGTAGGCTCACTTGTTCAAACAAGCTCAGTCATAACTACTATTGATGATGATTCTGTTATGAAACTTGACTTTACTATTCCGTCACTTTATTTGACATCAATAAAAAAAGGTCTTAAGATTAAAGCTACCAGTAAAGCATTTAACGATAAAGAGTTTGAGGGGACAATATCTGCAATATCAAGCAGAATAGATCCCATAAGTAGATCGGTAACTGTTAGAGCTTTAATAAAAAATGAATCAAGAATTTTAAAGCCAGGTTTACTTATGCATGTTGAAATAGATACCAATACAAGAGAAAAAATAGTTATACCAGAACAGTGCATAATCAGTAGCAATACGCAAAATAGTGTTTTTGTTGTTTATAAAAAAGACTCTATTACTACTACAAAAAAACGAAACATAACTATTGGCAGTAGAAAGAAAGGTTATGTTGAAGTTCTTTCAGGTTTAAAAGAGGGTGAGCAGATTGTTTCACATGGTTTGGTAAAAGTTAAGCCTGGAAAACCTATATATATTCAAGGTATTCAAAAAAAAGGTCAAACCCTTGAATCACTTTTAGAAAATTCAAAAAAAGAGATATAGATGATAATTTCGGATATCTCAGTAAAACGTCCTGTCTTTGCTATAGTTATATCACTTTTGTTAATTGCTTTTGGCTTAGTGTCGTTTGATCGTTTGAGTTTACGTGAGTATCCAGATATTGATCCGCCTATTGTAACTGTAGAGGTTGATTATCCCGGTGCACCTGCAAGTATTATTGAGACCCGTATAACAAAGCTGGTAGAGGATCGTATATCTGGTATAGAGGGTATAGAGTATATTGAGTCAAAATCTGATGATGGTAGGTCTAAAGTTACCATAGAGTTTTCAATAGAGCGAAATATTGATGCAGCTGCAAATGATATACGTGATAGAGTCTCTGGTATAGCAGACAATCTCCCAGAAGAAGCAAGACCGCCTGAGGTACAAAAAGTTGATGGTAACGATGATGTAATTTTATGGCAAAACCTTACAAGTGAGAGTATGAGTGTCGCAGAGTTAACAGACTATGCAAATCGTTACTTGGTAGATCAGTATGCAACTGTAGACGGGGTTGCTCGTGTTCGAGTAGGTGGAAATATGTCATATGCGATGCGTGTATGGCTTGATCGTAAAGAGTTGGCTGCTAGAAATTTAAGTGTGTCAGATATAGAGAGTGCATTAAGAAGTGAAAATATTGAGCTCCCAGCTGGAAGTTTACAGTCTGATACAAGGCTTTTTCAAGCAAGAATAGACCGTCACTTTAAGCAGCCTGAAGATTTTGCAAAATTAGTGGTAGGTGTTGGTGATGATGGTTATCTAGTACGACTAAGTGATGTAGCTAGAGTAGAACTTGGAGTTGAAGAAGACAGAACTATATTCCGTGGAAATGGTATGCCTATGGTTGGAGTTGGTATTATTAAGCAATCAACTGCAAATACTATAGATGTTGCACGCGGTGTTAAGAAACTTACAGCAAAGCTTAACAAGACACTACCAAAAGATATCAGTATTAAGCAAAGTTATGACAGCTCAATATTTATAGAGGCTTCTATAAAAGAGGTGTACACTACGCTTTTTATAGCAATGATATGTGTGATCATAGTGATTTACCTTTTCTTAGGATCATTAAGAGCCACTATAGTACCGGCAGTTGCAGTACCTGTATCGATCATTGCTACTTTTAGTGTTATATATATGTTGGGTTTTTCCATAAATATTTTGACCCTTTTAGCTTTAGTGCTTGCTATTGGGCTAGTGGTAGATGATGCTATTGTGATGCTTGAAAATATTGTTCGTCGTTCTAAGGAATATGGTGAGACACCTTTAGTTGCTGCATATAATGGTGCACGAGAAGTCGGTTTTGCCGTAATTGCAACTACACTTGTTTTGATCTCTGTATTTGTTCCGATAACTTTTTTGCAAGGTGATATTGGAAGGCTTTTTACAGAGTTTGCTTTAACTATTTCAGCAGCTGTTGGTTTTTCATCTTTGATCGCTTTAACACTCTCACCTGTTTTAGCCTCTATTGTATTAAAACCTTACAAAGAAGAAGATGACAGCTGGCTAATAAAAAAGATAGACAATGGATTAAAAATAGTTCGCGATATCTACATGAAAATACTTAGTGTTTTAATAAAAAAACCATGGATGACTTTTGCTATTTTTATGATTTTACTTGCTCAAAGTATATGGTTATATCCAAACATAAAACAGGAATTTGTTCCAAAAGAGGACAGAGGTGCTTTTTTTGTTTCAATCAAAGGTCCTGAAGGTGCTACATTTTCTTATATGAATGAGTATATGGAAGAGATTGAAAAAAGGATGCTTGAGTATGTAGATAATGGAGAAATTGATCGTGTTTTAGTTCGCTCACCTAGAGGTTTTGGTAAGTCAAATTTTAACAGCGGGTTTGTTATCTGTATACTAAATGACTGGTCTGAACGTCGTTCTGCATGGGCAATTATGGCAGATGTAAGAAAAAAACTCTCAGATCTTCCAGGGATCAGGGCATTTCCAATTATGAGACAAAGTCTTGGTGGTCGTGCTCAAAAACCTGTACAGTTTGTACTTGGTGGACCTACATATGATGAACTAGCAGAGTGGAAAAATACTGTATTTGATGAAGTTGGTAAATCAAATCCTGGACTACTTGGTCTTGATAGTGACTATGAAGAGACTCGTCCACAACTTGATGTTATCGTAAACTATGAACGAGCTGCAACTTTAGGAGTAAGTGTTGAGCAGATAGGTATGACACTAGAAACTATGATGGGTGGTAAGCGAGTTACTACTTATATAAGTGGTGGAGAAGAGTATGATGTGATCGTAGAGGGTGAGCGTTCTGAGCAGAACTCTTTAAGTGATATGGAAAATATCTATGTAAGATCTGAGAGAAGTGGTGAGATGATACCATTGTCTAACCTTGTAACTATCAAGGATTATGGTGCAGCTAAAACACTAACTCGTTACAATAGAATCAGATCAATTACACTAGAAGCAAATTTAGCAGACGAACTTCGTTTAGGTGATGCTTTGGAATATCTAACTAATGTTGTAAGGGAAAGTCTCCCTGATACAGCTGTTATAGACTTTAAAGGGCAAAGTCGTGATTTCGCAGAGTCTGCATCATCAGTTATATTTGTTTTTCTTTTGGGGATCATAGTTGTTTATCTGGTTTTAGCAGCACAGTTTGAGAGTTTTGTACACCCTTTTGTGATCATGCTTACGGTACCACTTGCTATGGGTGGAGGTCTTTTCGGGCTTTATATATTTGACGCATCTTTAAACATTTACTCGCAAATAGCACTTATAATCTTAGTAGGGCTATCGGCTAAAAACGGTATATTGATCGTAGAGTTTGCAAACCAGCTTCGTGATCGTGGTGAAGAGTTTAATGATGCTCTAATCCATGCAGCTAGTGTTAGGTTTCGCCCAATCATCATGACTGGACTGACTACGATCGCAGGTGCTATCCCTCTTATACTATCTTTTGGAGCAGGTTCTGAGACACGTATAGTTATAGGTATAGTTATATTAACAGGTGTTTCTGCAGCAACGCTTTTTACTCTTTTTATAGTTCCAGTTGCGTATCGTTTGTTTGCAAAAGGGACATCAACTCCAAATGCTGTTGCAAACAAACTTGAAAAAGAGATGAGTTTACAAGGAAAAAATAATTGATAATACTTTTTGATTTAGATGGAACCTTAATAGAGTCAACTGAAGCCATAACTTCAACTTTTCATCATGCCTTTGATGTACACGGTGTAAAAAATCCAACAGATCAAGAGATTCAAGCACTGATCGGTTACCCTTTGGATATTATGTTCGCAAGACTAGGTGTGGATGAACAAAGAGTTTGGGACTTTGTAGATACTTATAAAAAAAGATATCGTGTTATATCTAAGATAAAAACAAAACTTCTTCCACACGCAAGAGAAGCAGTAGAACTTGCAAGCTCTTTTGCAACACTTGGTATCGTTACTACAAAAACAGGGCTATACTCACAAGAACTTATGGAACATTTTGGGATTATGCACCATTTTAAAACTCTTATAGGTCGTGAACATGTTGAAAATCCAAAACCGCATGCTGAGCCGATCTTAAAAGCTTTAGATACTATAAATATAAAAGATGATAATATTTGGATGATAGGTGATACAGAACTTGACCTGCTCTCAGCTAAAAATGCAGGAGTTAACTCTATTGGTGTTTTATGTGGATATGGAACAAAAGAGAGTTTAGAACTTCATACAAAAAATATTTTTAATGATGCATATGAAGCGGTTAAGTATTTAAAAACAAAGAGTTAGATATGCATAGTGCAGGATTTTATGCTTTAATTTTTGTAATTTTTGCACTTTTTGTTGGTGCTTTTACAAAAATTTTTATGAAAAATAGTCGTTTATCCTACACTGTAGTACTTTTTCTTATAGGATTAATTATTGGTCTTATTGAGTATTTTGACTTTTTACCTAACTCTTCACTCGTTTCTCAAGTTGTAACACAAATAGCTACTATAGATCCACACCTTATTTTATATCTTTTTCTTCCAGCTTTGATCTTTGAGTCTGCTTACTCTATGGAATCACATCTATTTTTTAGAATACTGCCACAGATCGCGCTTTTAGCAGTAGTTGGTCTTATTATATCTATGGTGTTAAGTGCTTTTGCAGTTCATTGGTTGTTATCTTGGAGTATTGGCGTATCACTCCTTTTTGGAGCACTAATAAGTGCAACAGATCCTGTGTCTGTAGTAGCACTTTTAAAAGAGAAAAGTTCACGTAAGCGTTTAGAGACTCTGATCGAGGGTGAGTCCCTTTTAAACGATGGTACTGCCATTGTATTTTTTTCACTGTTTTATGGTTTTGCACTTGGTAGTTCGGTTGAAGTAAACACTCTTAATGTAGTTGGAGAGTTTATATGGGTTGTTTTAGCAGGGCTTATAGTTGGGTTTGTAGTAGCTTGGAGTAGTTTGTGGGTTATTGGAAAACTAATTGATCAGTCATTGATAGAGATAACTTTGTCTGTTGTATCTGCATACATAACATTTATAATAGCAGAATATTTACATGTTAGTGGGATTGTAGCTTTAGTTGCACTAGCACTTATGTACTCAACTATTGGAAGAACAAAAATATCTCCAGAAATATCAGAGTTTTTACAACAGTTTTGGAAGACATTATCATATATGGCCAACACTCTGATTTTTTTGATAGTTGGTATAGTTATTGTTTCAAACATAAAACTTGACTCTTTAGAACTTTGGTTAACCTTGGTAGTTTTATATATAGCGCTAATGATCATTCGTATGATCTCTATTGTTGTACTTATGCCAGTTTTAGAACGTATAGGTGTTGGAATAACAAGAGAAAAAGCTACTGTTTTGGTTTGGGGTGGTTTGCGTGGAGCAGTATCGCTAGCTTTAGCACTTATAATAACACAAGATACAAATATACCCGAAGTGCTTAGAGAGCAAATACTTTTCCTAACAGCAGGTATTGTTTTTTTAACCATAGTTATAAATGGATCAACTATGGAGTACTTACTTAAACTTGTAAAATTAGATAAATATCCCGATGCTAAACAGGCTACTATAGTTAAAGCAGAAAAAAATATTGCTAAACAAATGCGAAAATATTTTAAAACACTTGTGCATAACCCATTTTTTGACAAAATAAAAATAGATTCCTTAGATAATTATATAGAAGAATTTAACTTTGAACATAAGCCAAGTCATATAGATAAGGATCAGGTAGATATAGCATTTAAAAGAAGACTTCTAGAGATTGAAAGAAGTGATTACTGGAGACAATTTGAAGAAGGACGCATTGGTCGTCAAGCTACTTTTTTACTTTCAAAGTCTGTTGAACATGCACTTGATAATTCCCCATCAATATATCCAAGACCGGATCTAGATGATCTATTTAAAATACCTACCCCACCTAAGTGGATAAGATCAGTTCCAGTTATGGGAGTTTCAGTAGATAAATGGGTTCTTACACATCTATCTCTGAGTTATGATGTTGCGCGTGGATTTGTTGAAGCCCAAGAGGAGATAAAGAAGTATATAAAAACACTTGAACCAAACCAGAGTGTTGCAAATCAAGTTGAAAGTATGATTGATAAGAACTGTTCAAAAGCATTTGCTTATACAAGAAAGTTAAATGAAACTTATCCAGAACTTATCACAAAACTGCAATCTTTGTCTGCAAAACGGTTATTATTAAACCATGAAAGATATCTTATCTGGCAAATGGAGCATGAGGGAGTTTTAGAGTCTTCAGAAGCTCAACACTTGATAGATAAAATAGAAAAGCAGATGTAAAATATAAATATATAACGTTTTTTTATGTTTGCTAGAGCTTTAACAACATCTATTTAAGTGTATAAAAATAAAAATAAAATAGTAAAATACTCATCTATAAAATCAAAAAGCTTATTTTAAGACCAACTTCCCTAAAATACATAAACTAAATTAGAGATAATTCCTAGAACTTAAGGAGAATTTATGCTAGAAATAAGATGGCATAGTCGTGCAGGTCAGGGTGCTGTAACAGGTGCTAAGGGGTTGGCAGATGTTATATCAACAACTGGTAAGCATGTACAAGCATTCGCATTTTATGGGTCTGCAAAACGTGGAGCTGCAATGACAGCTTATAATCGTGTTGACGATGAAGTGATTATGAATCACGAAAAATATATGGAGCCAGATTATGTTTTTGTAATTGATCCGGCTTTAGTATTTACATCTGACGTAACTATTAACCATAAAGATACAACAAAATATATTATTACTACTCACTTATCAACTGAGGAATTAATTAAAGAACAACCTAAGTTAGAGGGAAAAGAAGTTTATACAGTTGACTGTATTAAAATTGCACAAGAGACTATTGGTCGTCCTATTCCAAATACGCCAATGCTTGGAGCTTTTATGAAAATTTCTGGTATGTATGATATAGAGTTTTTTAAAGAGAGTATGCAAAGAATTCTTAAAAAACTACCACAAAAAATTATCGATGCGAATATGATTGCAATTCAACGCGCATACGATGAAGTGAAATAGGGGGCTAAGATGGCAAATAAAGGATGGGATGAATTTGAAATCGGAGCTATGCTTCGCTCATTTGATGGTAAAGCAGCAGACGTAATTGCTACAACACACCAAGAGGATCGTAACTATTCTCCAAATAACTCATTTACTGCAAACGTTGCAGATTGGAGAATTTTAAAGCCTGTATTTAACAAAGACTACTGTATAGATTGTCAATTTTGTTGGGTATATTGTCCAGATATGTCGATCATTTCTCGTGATAAGAAAATGGTTGGTGTAGATATGGATCACTGTAAAGGGTGTGGTATCTGTGTTGAGGTTTGTCCTACAAACCCGAAATCACTTTTAATGTTCGCTGAACAAGCAGATGAAGAGACTGAGATAGCTCAGTGGCCTGCTAAAGACGAGGAGAAATAATAATGGCATTTGATAAAATGGAATTAAGAGATGTTGAAGTTTGGGATGGGAATATGGCAGCAAGCCAGGCAATGCGTCAGGCACAAATTGATGTTGTTGCTGCATATCCGATCACTCCATCAACACCAGTTGTTGAGAATTATGCTGGTTTCTTAGCTAACAACTATATCGAAGGTGAATTCGTAATGGTTGAGTCTGAACACGCTGCAATGTCAGGTTGTATAGGTGCTGCTGCAGCAGGTGGTCGTGTTGCTACTGCAACTTCGTCACAAGGTTTTGCTTTAATGGTAGAGACTCTTTACCAAGCGTCTGGTATGCGTTTACCGATCGTACTTAACGTTATTAACCGTGCATTAGCTGCACCACTAAATGTTAATGGTGATCACTCAGATATGTATCTTGGACGTGACTCTGGTTGGATTCAGTTTGATGCATATTGTCCGCAAGATGCATATGATTTAAATCTTATTGCATTTAAAGTATCTGAAGATCATGATGTAAGATTACCTGCTATGGTTCATCAAGATGGTTTCATGACTTCTCACACAGCGCAAGGTGTACATACTTTAGATGATGATACAGCTTATGGGTTTGTTGGTGAATATAAGCCTATGAATGATATGCTTGACTTTGAGCATCCTGTAACACACGGTGTTCAAACAGAAGAAGATTGGCACTTTGAGCATAAAGCTCGTCAACATAATGACCTTATGACTAAAGTTTTCCCAAAAATTCAAGCTGCATTTGATGAGTTTGAAAAACTAAGTGGTCGCAAATATAACATGGTTGAGTCTTACGATATGGATGATGCTGATGTAGCGGTTGTATGTTTAGGTACATCTGTTGAGACTGCTCGTGAAGTTGCAACAGAGATGAGAGAAAAAGGTGTAAAAGCAGGTGTAGTTGGTATACGTGTTATCCGTCCTTTCCCATTTGAGCAAATTGCTGATGTGCTTAAAGGTGCTAAAGCTATCGCAGCATTAGATAGATCAAATCCTAATGGTGCTCCAGGTATGTTATTTAATGAGCTTGCAGGTTGTATGTACAACTTAGATACTCGTCCTATGATCTCTGGTTATGTATATGGTTTAGGTGGACGTGACTTAACTAAAGTTCATTTAACTGACCTTTATACAGAGCTTCAAGCAAATGTAGATGCAGGTAAAATCACAACTCCTCTACAACAGTTTATCGGTGTTCGTGGACCGAAACTATCATTTTTATAAGAAGGTGACTTATGAGTGAAATGAAAAAAATTAAAAACTTAAAAGAGTTCTCAACTACAGCTGACAGATTTGAAGGTGCTAACCTTCTTTGTCCTGGTTGTGCTCACTCTATTATTGTTCGTGAAGTATTAAATGCAACAAATGATGACTTAGTACTTTCAGCTTCAACTGGATGTCTAGAAGTTTGTACAGCAGTTTACCCATATACTTCATGGGATGCTTCTTGGATTCATATTGGTTTTGAGAATGGCTCGACTGCGGTTGCAGGTGCTGAGACTATGCATAAAGTATTAAAAAGAAAAGGTCGCCTAAAGCAGCCTGATCGTAATCCTAAGTTCGTATCTTTTGCGGG
>Ga0193962_1001402_pt1 | contig 11235 bp, 15 predicted proteins | sample FB_5_MG_FD_140335 | JGI IMG/M metagenome (GOLD analysis project Ga0193962, IMG submission 140335) | Microbial mat bacterial communities from the Broadkill River, Lewes, Delaware, United States - FB_5_MG | ecosystem: Environmental > Aquatic > Freshwater > River > Microbial mats | place: USA...
AACATTTCTTTTGTAATATATGTATCAAAAAGACCAAGTACTAATATAATTGCAAAAAGCATAGGAAGCATTGAAACTAAACCTATTATTGCTTTTTTAAAAGATTCTTTAATCATTGTTATTCTTTAATTTCTAAACTTCCAACCATCACTTTGTAATATAGTGATAATTTTTTCTTTCACATCGCCTTGTAGTTCAATCCATTCATCTCTAATAGCACCACCACAAGCTAGTTTTTTCTTTAAAAGTTTTAATACTTCTTTTTTATCTGCATCACTTAATGAAAATCTACCTACTAAAGTAACAGGCTTCCCTTTTCTTTTTTCATAAGTAAATACTAATTGATGTTGGTTCTTTGGTAAAATTTCATTTTTATTGAAAGTACTTGGAGCTGTAGGTTTATTAATTTTATTATTCTTTTTATTTGCTTTTGGCTTTTTTGCTTTCTCATCATACTTTGATGTATCGTGATTATCGCCATCAAGTTTTGCACCCATTTCAAATATCATTTAAAATCCTTTTAATCTTGATTGAATATCAATTTCATCTACGTTTATAAAATCATTCATCTTATATTGCTCAACTGCTACTCGACCAATCATAGCTGCATTATCACTACAGTACTTAAGTTGGCTTAGATATAAAGCTGTACCATTTTTTTGGCATAACTCTTCAATTTGTGTTCGTAAGTGAATATTTGCACTTGCACCTCCAACAATTGCAAAGTTCTTAGGTGCTTTTTGCTTAAACAGTTTTTTTGTTTTTTGCATTATATGTGCAACTGCTGTTTTTTGAAATGATGCACAAATATCATATTTATCTTGGATCTGAATATTTCCATCTTCACAGACACATTTTTCAATTCTCATTCGAACAGCATTTTTAAGTCCTGAGTATGAAAACTCAATATTTGGACTTTGTCTTAAAGGAACTGGCAATTCAAATCTATTCTCATCACCCTTTAATGCATATTCTTGAACAACTGGACCACCTGGATATCCAAGTCCTAGCATTTTTGATACCTTATCAAAACTCTCACCAAAACTATCATCCATTGTACTTGCTATTAGATTCATATCATTTAATGAATTTGCTTCTATTATTTGAGTATGTCCACCTGAAACTAATAAAATAGTCATTGGCAATACTTCTTCTTTTTCTATAAAAAGAGAATATATATGACCTTTTAAGTGATTAACTGAGATAAGAGGAATATCCAGTGAAAGACTCAAAGCCTTTGCCATAGTCACACCTTCCATTAGTGTAACTGATAATCCAGGTGCAGATGTAACGGCTATTGCTTTTAGTTTTGGAAAATATTCCACGCACTCTTCAAGTATTTTTGGTAAGGCTTCAATATGAAGTCTTGCAGCTAATTCAGGAACTACTCCGCCATAAACACTATGTTGTAATTCTTGAGATATTTTTTTGTGATAAACAAGCTCTAAAGTTTCAATGTCTGTTATTGCAATTGAGCTATCATCGCATGAACTTTCTATACTTAAAATCATTTATTTAGCCAGTCTAATGCAAAACCAATTGAGCCAAAACCTGAGTCTGCGTTTATGTGTCCTGCATTTCTTAATACATTAATTTCTACATTTAAAATTTCTTTTAAATCTAAAGCTTCCTCTTCACTCATATATGGATCATTAGTAGAAGCTACCATAATCACTTCTTTTGCTTTTAAATCTTTTGCAATAGGATAAGGGTAAAAAGTACTAGCAGCATCTACAACTCTGTTTCTACTTACAGGGGCAACAAGCATTAATTTATCTAAGCATATATCTAAATCATCACAAGTGTGAAACCATAAAACATTTGCAAGGGAGTGACAAATTACAATGTCAGGATTAAAATGCTTTATTTCTTTTCTTAAGCACTCTCTCCACTCTTCTAATTTTGGGTTATCTCTGTTTGGAAAAGAAGGAAAAGATACTGTAAAGTGTTGCGAAATTAGTTCACCTGCTAATTTTGCTTGCCAATGAGGGTAATCACTTCCACCAAGACCGTGTAATATTAAAACTTTTTTATTCAAAATCAAATCTCTCTTTATATATTTCTAATACATCTAACATATTTATTTTTATGTCTACTATCAAAATAAGGTGTTCCACTTACAAAATGCATATAATCAGCATAGAACCATAAAGTTCTCCAGTGTGATTTTTGCGCCCAATAACCATCGGGTACATTGTATTTAAAAGCTTTTTTTATGTAATTTTTGAAATTCTTTTTATCAACTATTAATTCAAACTCTTCAATCTTTGGAATTCTCCAGTTTGAATATCCTGCAAAACTTAACTGCTCGCAATAATCAATAGCCTCATCATGAGTTTTTAAAACTTTTACAACTGAAATATCATCAACCCACATAAGTTTTGCATTTGTATCAACAACAACTTTCGAGCTTTTTCTGTATATTTGTGCATCTAATAAAGATACAAAAATAAGAAATAAAATTAAGTACTTCATTACTTATCCTTTTTTATCTCACTTATTTCAAACTTACCTTTTTCCAACATTCCTCTTGCACTTTCATCTGTCAATTCTACACTAACTTTATAACCAGTTTTAAATACTAATCCTGCAAGTTTTTTTACTGGTTTTTCTTCTTTTTCTTTTGAAGTTGTTGCATGTTTTTTCCACTCTTGAAGTTTTTCTTCATAAACTTCAACTATTTCTTTTTCAAACTTACTTCTTGAATAAATTAAATATACAACCAACACTAATAAAATTCCAAAAGGAATTAATAAATCAACACTCACAATATGCTCTCACTTCTTTATCAATTGCAAAAATATCATCTAAAGTGTTTATTTTTACATTGTTAAATTTATTTAATGCCTCAAGTGAAATTCTTGATACATCTAAAAAGCCAATTTCTGAGTTTAAAAACTTAGAAACTCCTACTTCATTTGCTGCATTTAAAACTACACCTAAATCAAGATTATTTATAATCTCATCTTTTGCTTCCCAAATTGGATATCTTGAAGTTTCGATTTTCTTAAATTCTAAGGAACCCACTTTCACTAAATCAACTGGTTCTAAAACAGGAGTATCGCATTTTCCTAAAATTGCATAAGCTATTGGAAGTTGCATTGAAGCATTTGCAATATGTGCTGTTGTACTTCCATCTTTGAAATTTACCATTGCATGGATTAGTGATTTTGTTTCAATAATCGCATCAAGTTTTCTAATATCAAATAGCCATGCAGCTTCCATAAGTTCAAATATCTTATTTGTCATAGTTGCAGAATCAATTGTGATTTTATTTCCCATTGACCAATTTGGATGATTTAAAGCTTCTTTGATTGAAACGTTTTTAAGCTCATCAAGTGGATAATCTCTAAAAGAACCACCACTTGCAGTTATTGTCATTGAATCAATAGCTTTTTCTTGAATTAAATACCATAAGCCAAAATGCTCTGAATCAATAGGACTAAGATTTGTATAATCAATAAATTTACCAGCAACGACAAGTGATTCTTTATTTGCCAGAGCTAACTTTTTACCGCACTCAATAGCTTTTAGTGTTGGTTTTAATCCTAAAAATCCAACAAGTGCATTTACAACAGTTTCACTCTTAGAATTTTCAATTGCATTAAGTATTTCATCTTCGCCAAAAGTTACATCAGAATGATTTACTTTTACAATATCAACTTTGTTTGCGATAACTACTTTACTAGGTTTAAACTCTTCAATTTGTTTATTTAATACTTCAATTTTACTTCCAGCTACTAATATTTCAACATTTAAGTTAAATTTACGTGCGATATTTAAGGTATTAACACCAATTGAGCCAGTAGAACCTAGTATTATCATCCAAGAACCCTAAGTAATACTAACATTACAATTGCACCAAAAAGATAACCATCTGTTCTATCTAATATTCCACCATGACCTGGTAAAATATTTCCACTATCTTTTATATTTGCTTCTCTTTTTAAATATGATTCAAATAAATCACCAAACACAGAAGCAAAAGCTACGATAATTGATATTACGAAAGCTGAAACAATATGAAGATTATCATTTGCAAAATATGTTCCTAAAATTGCAGCTACAACAACACCACCTACAACACCTTCAATAGTTTTATTAGGGCTAGTTTCACAAAATTTAGTTTTACCAAAACTTTTACCAACAAAATAAGCACCCGTATCAGCACCAGCTACAACTACAAGTAACCATAATAAAGTCATAACTCCGTATTCACTGTAAAGTGATAAAAGAAAAAGAAAAGATGCAGTTGGATAAAAAAGAGGTAAAAACATTTTTTTATCAAGTGTTTTTTTGTATGCAAGTTGTGAAGCATAACCAATAGCAACAATAAAAATCAAATCTTCAGGTGTTGGATAAAAATACGCAGCGAACCATAAAAGTGCAGAATAAACATAAATACTATCACTTTCTAATTGGAAAAGTTTTTTTGCTTCAGAAATAGAAATCATAAGAAGTGTTCCAAAAAGTGCCCACATAATGAAATATGAATCAATATATCCTATGATTATCATAGCAATAATCAAAACTAAACCTGTTTTTATACGAGTTGAACTCTCTTTTATAATGTTAGCCATTAAGTAAACCTTGTGTTGTTTAAATTACATTGATTATACAAAAATTTGGCTTTTGCTTATATTTTGAATAAATAAAAATATAATTTTGCTAGAAAAACATCTTTTAAATTTTTATTCCTATAGTCGTATAAGGATTATATAAAACATTTGCACCTGATTGAATTTTTACATTTCTTCTTTGTGTGAAATCTACTTCATAATCTCCTGGAAAATCTACAGAAAATTTTGCACAAATTACAGCTGCTTGTTCTATTACACTATCAGGTATAGTTTTTTTAGTGTTTTGTACAAATACATGAGAAGATGGTCTATCTTTTAAGTGAAACCAAAAATCACTTGCTTTTGAATTTTTTAATAAAAATATATTTTCTCTTTCACTAGTTCCTAACATGATTTTATAACCTTCAAAAAAGAAGCTTTCATAAGGTTGAGCTTTTTTAGTTCTTTTTTGATTCTTTTCTTTTTTAGGATATAAGAATTCACACTCTTCAATATCTTTTGCATTTTCTAAACCATTAACCATTCGATAAAGAAACTCTAACTTTTCATCTAAGTTATCTTTTTCTAGTGAAATGTACTGAGCTTTTTGTTTAGCTTTCTTTGCTTTTTTGAATAAATCATTTGAGTATCTTGAAGGTGAAGCACTTTCTTCTAGAGATATTTCTACTTCTTCTCCTTTGTAATCAAATGTTCTAAAAGACTTCTGATAGGCTTTTATATTATGTAAATTTGCTAAAATCAAATTTGCTTTTTCATATAAAGAGTTTGATTCTTCTTCTAACTCTTCTTTTTTAGCTAATGAACTTATTGTTTTTTCAAGTTTTTTGATTTTTTTCTTTATTTGTGAAATTTTTTGTTTCTTCAAATTTTCTAAATTTTTAGATTCTTTTTCTTCATAAATTTGATATAAATACTTTTCAATATCATCAACAACTTCCATTTTTGGAACAAAACTCTGTTTAGGAATTTCATCAAGCTTTATTCCAACTTTTACAACTCTACTTGATGAAAACTCATCAATATGTCTTAAAGCTTCAATTATAATTCTATTTTCATCTAAAATTACAATATTTGTATGCTTGCCTGTAAATTCAAACTGTAAAATAGTTGTTAATTTTTTATATGATGAAGATGAATTTACATGTATATTTATAATCTTATCATCATTGTATAACTCAATTTTTTCTATTTTTGAGTTATAAAACCTTTTTTGTAAAGCAACATCAAAAGGAGCATTGAAATCTTTTTTAGAATTTAGTACTTTTTGTGATTTAAACACTGTACTAGAGCCTTTTGACATATCAAAATATATTATATTCCTATTATTAAATTCTATTATAATAGTATTATTGTCAATTCGCTTTATAAGCTTTATATTTTGCGTATTCTCTACTAAATACTCAACTAACTGTTTTAATAAAAAATACTTCACTATTACTCCACTTTTAACTAATATTATCAACTAAGATTTATTTTTATATGTATTAGATATAATTATAGCTAAATTTTCATTAGGAGATAAATATGAAGTTATTAAAAATCGCAATAGCTGGGTCATTAATTTTAGGAGTTTGTTCAACATCTTTATTCGCAGATGCAACAAAAGGTCAAAAACTATTTGTTAAAAAATATAAGGGTTCTTGTGGTTTCAGTGGTGATAAATTCGCAGCTAAACACTCTCAAGACGAATGGGAAACTATTATGGAGAGTGGTAAGTTTAAAGAAGAACTTCTTAAAATTTGTCCAAATGTAAAAGAAGCTGAAGTAAAAGACAAATGGATTCAACACTTATATGATTTTTCTTATAAATTTGCAAATGACTCAGGAAATGTTCCTGCTTGTTAATTCATAACTAAATCAAAAAAAAAGCTAATATCTTTTGATATTAGCTTTTTTTATATCTAAGTATTATAAGTTTTACTTATTTTATAAGTCTTCGTTAGCTTCTACTTTACAATCATTTACTTTACAATCTATATTTGCATCAAAATAGAATACGTCTTTACCTACTCTATCTTTTAAACCCAAGGCAACTTCTGCAGATTGCATTCCAGTATTACAATAAAGTACATATAATTTATCATCAGAGATTTGACTCATATCTATAATCTCTTTTTTATCATTTACTGCTACGTTTATTGCACCTTTTATATGTCCTTCTTTAAAACTTTCAGCTTTTCTAACATCTACTAATTGAACATTTTTTGGTAAATCATTTAATACAACTTTTTCAAACCAATATTGATCAACCATTCCTTTATCTTGTCCTAGATAAATAGTTGCACCCTTAGCTTGATATTTTTCACCTTTAGCTTTTACTTCTTCTACTTCTACAGCTTTTTCAACTTTTAATACCATACTTGGCATTTGCATCTCTTTCCACTTTGGATATCCACCTTTAAATACTACAACATTTGTATATCCAGCATTTTGTAAAAGAACTGCTAATTCATCTGACATTTCACATTTAATTCCATTACAATATGAAACTATCTTTGCATTCTTATCTTGTGGTAAGAAACCTTGCTTTGATTTAAATTCTTTTACAGTAATGTTTAACGAACCTAAAATTGTACCTCTTTTAAAAAGTTTTTCCGCTCTTGCATCAATGAATAATGCTTTCTTTGTTTCAAATAATTCTTTTGCTTTCGTAAAATCAATCACTTGTAAATCATTTGCTTTTACAAATGAAACTAAAATACACACCGCAAGAATTTTGCTAATTAAAGATTTCATAATTTCCCTTATTTTGATATTGAGATAATTATAGCTTAATTATTATAAAATTAATTCATATTAATATTATAAGTATTACTTATTTAAATGAATAAGAGTCCAACTTGTAGATAAGCTCTTCAGCAACTTCAAGCATAGAAATATTTAATCTTTTGAAATCACTATTCTTAACTTTTACTAATAATTCATCATAAACATTTCCATAAGTATATAAAGAGAAGAAAATATATTCTTTCGAGCGAGATTCTTTGTTTAGTTCTTTAAACCAAAGAGCTAGAAGAGAAAAATATAGCATTGAAGGGTTGAATGTTGTTTTCTTTTCTAAAGATTTTGATATTTGTTTATTTATATAGTTATATCCATCTAAGACAGCTTTAATACGATAATGTTTTCTATTTTTCATATAATAATCACTAGATAAAGTTGCTTTATTAATTTCTTTTAGCATTACATCACTAATTTTATTAAATTTTTCTATCAATTCTTTATCAGTGCCAGTGATGTTAATTTCTTCTTTATCTTTATATGAAAGAATTAAATCTTTACAAAACAATAGTAAGCTTTCTGTTTTTATTTTGGATAAGTTTAAAATCATACTTTATTGTAACCAAAATTTTATAAATTAACTTATAAGTAATTAAGTTTAAGTCTCTTTGCGATAAAATAAGCTAAATTTAATTAATGAAACTTATAAACAAAGGAAACTATTGGAACCAATAGGTGTATTAAAAGACGGTCAAATTTATGATCTTCAAACTGCTGAAGCTTTAAATATCGAAGGTGATATTATAAAGCAAGATAACTCCGCTGAATCTTTAGAGATTCTTAGACACTCATGTGCTCATATGATGGCTCAAGCTATTAAAGAGCTTTATCCTGATGCAAAATTTTTCGTAGGACCAGTTGTTACAGAAGGTTTCTACTATGACTTTAAAGTAGATGCTAAAATCACTGATGATGATTTAGTAACTATTGAAAAGAAAATGAAAGAAATTGCAAACAGAAAATTAAAAATAGAAAGATATGAGGCTACAAGAGAAGAAATTGTTACAAAATTCGCTGATGATGAATTAAAACAAGCTGTACTTTCAAAAATCACAGATGATACTTTAACTATGTATAAACAAGGTGATTTTGAAGACCTTTGTCGTGGCCCACATTTACCAACAACAGGAATGATTAGAGCATTTAAACTTACACGTGTTGCTGGTGCTTATCTTGGTGGTGATGAAGAAAACGAAATGATTACAAGAATTTATGGAATCGCATTCTTTGATAAAAAAGAATTAAATGATTACGTAAGAATGCTTGAAGAAGCAAAGAAAAGAGATCATAGAAAACTAGGAACAGAATTAGAACTATTTACATTCAATGAAGATGTAGGTGCTGGGTTACCATTATGGTTACCAAATGGTTCTAGACTTAGATCAAAGTTAGAGCATCTTTTATATAAAGCGCATAGAGTTAGAGGTTACGAACCAGTTCGTGGTCCAGAAATTTTAAAATCTGATATGTGGGATATATCTGGACATAATGCAAATTATGGTCAAAACATGTATTACACAGAGATTGATGGTCAACAATATGGAATGAAACCTATGAACTGTGTTGGTCATATTCAAATTTTTAAAAATGATTTAGTTTCATATAAAGACTTACCAAAAAAATTATTTGAATATGGTGTTGTACATAGACATGAAATGTCTGGAGCAATGCACGGATTATTTAGAGTTAGAGAATTTACTCAAGATGATGCACATATTTTCTGTACACCTTCACAAGTGAAAGAAGTAATCATTGATGTATTAGAATTTGTTGATTCATTAATGAAAACTTTTGATTTTGAATATGAAATGGAAGTTTCAACAAAACCTAAAAAAGCAATAGGTGATGATGAATTCTGGGAAACTACAACTAAAGGTATCATGGAAGCTTTAGATGAAGAAAACCTACCTTATGGAATTGATGAAGGTGGTGGAGCATTCTATGGACCTAAAATTGATATAAAAATTACAGATGCTATTGGAAGAAAATGGCAATGTGGTACAATACAAGTAGATATGAACTTACCTTCAAGATTTAATGTTGAGTATATCAATGATGAAGGGCATAAAGAACAACCAGTAATGATTCATAGAGCTATTTTAGGTTCATTTGAAAGATTTATTGGAATTTTAACTGAACACTGTGCTGGTGAATTTCCATTTGTTATTGCACCAACTCAAGTTATTTTTGTTCCAATTGCAGATACACATGTTGAATATGCAAAACAGTTACAAAAAGAGTTATTAGAAGATGAAATGGATTCTAAAATCTTTGATATGAACGAAAGTTTAAATAAAAGAATTAGAATGGCAGAAAAACAAAGAGTTCCTATGATTGTTGTTGTTGGTGATGAAGAAGTTCAAAATCAAACAATTGCATTAAGAAATAGAAGAACAAGAGAACAGTCTAACATGAGTAAAGATGAATTTATCTCAATGTTAAATGAAATTAAAAAAGGAAGCAGAATTTGAGTAGAGACAACAAAAAAAACAATGTAATAATGAATGAAGATATTAGAGCTACAGAAGTTAGATGTACAGCTGATGATGGAACTAATTATGGAATTATTTCAACAAGAGATGCACAACAAACAGCAGATGATTTAGGATTAGATTTAGTTTTAATTGCACCTGATGCAAAACCACCAGTTGCTAAAATCATGGATTATGGTAAATTTAAATACCAACAAGAAAAAAAGAAAAAAGAAGCTAGAAAAAATCAAAAAGTAATTGTTGTTAAAGAAATTAAACTTTCTGTAAAAATTGCTGATAATGATATTGGATATAAAGTAAAACACTCAAGAGAATTCTTAGAAGCTGGACACCACGTTAAGTTTAGAGTTTTCCTAAGAGGTAGAGAAATGGCAAATCCACAAGCAGGTATTGATGTACTTAAAAGAGTATGGCCAATGGTTGAAGATTTAGCGGTAATGGATAAAGAACCAAAACTTGAAGGAAGATATGTAAATATGATGGCTCTTCCTAAAAAAGATGAAAATCACAAATAATCAATAATTTATTAAAAAAGAAGAGACTCTACTCTCTCTTCTTTTAACTTTCAAAACTCCTTTAAAGATAATCTAAACAAAATTTAAGTATAATCCAAGACTTTTTCATTAATAAATGAAATTGCAAATTTAAAAAAGGATTTTTCAATGCCAAAGATGAAAACTAACAGTGGCGCTTTAAAGAGATTTAAAATCAAGAAAAATGGTTCTATTAAAAGAGGATCAGCTTTTAGAAGTCACATCTTAACAAAAATGTCTCAAAAGAGAAAAAGAAATCTTAGAGGACCACAAACTGTTGCAGAAGTGGATTCAACAAGAGTTAAAAGAATGTTAAACAAAGCGTAATCATTTATAATTGATTATTTAGTCCCTCCACAAAAGTGGAAAAGTTCAACAATTTTGTTGACACCTTATTATTTTTTAAAATAATGGTAAAGAAAGGAAATATACATGCCTAGAGTTAAAACTGGTGTAGTTAGAAGAAGAAGACATAAGAAAGTATTAAAAGCTGCTAGAGGATTTTTTAGTGGTAGAAGTAAGCATTTTAGAAAGGCCAAAGAGCAATTAGAACACTCAATGGTATATGCATACAGAGATAGAAGACAGAAAAAAAGAGATATTAGAAAGCTTTGGATTGTAAGAATCAATGCTGCTTGTAGATTAAATGATATCAACTATTCTAGATTCATGAACGGATTAAAAATAGCTGGAATTACTTTAGATAGAAAAATCTTAGCTGATATGGCTATGAATGATTATACATCATTTGTATCATTAGTTAATTCTGCAAAAGATGCATTAAAATAATTAAATTTGCATAAACTAAAAAAGGGATTGAAGTTTTCTTCAATCCCTTTTTTTATGTCT
>Ga0193962_1001403_pt1 | contig 11230 bp, 11 predicted proteins | sample FB_5_MG_FD_140335 | JGI IMG/M metagenome (GOLD analysis project Ga0193962, IMG submission 140335) | Microbial mat bacterial communities from the Broadkill River, Lewes, Delaware, United States - FB_5_MG | ecosystem: Environmental > Aquatic > Freshwater > River > Microbial mats | place: USA...
AATATATTAGTTGATGCTAGTGGTGAAAAAACTAAAGTACTAGAAAATACTGAAGAGATAGGAACAATTAAAAAATCTTCGGCAAGAGCGGTAGAAACTGATAATTATAAAGTAATTCAAAAATATGGACAATATCAATCAGATGGTTCAAAAAAGAAAGTTAAATTATTTGAAAAAGGCGGGGGCGTTGGTTTTTTAAACTTTGTTTTTGAAGGTTTTGTATCTGGAGATAAATGGGGCTCAGCTGTAGGAGTTATGATGTTTATTCTTATAGTAGGAGGTTCATTTGGAATAGTATTAAGAACTGGAGCAGTTGAAAATGGAATTTTAAAACTTATTGCAAAAACAACTAATTTAGAAATGGCAATGATTGCAATATTATTTACTATTTTTAGTTTAGGTGGAGCAATTTTTGGAATGGGTGAGGAGGCTATTCCATTTGCAATGATTGTTGTTCCGTTGATGGTTGCAATGGGTTATGATGCAATTACAGGAATTTTAGTTACTTATGTAGCTACACAAATAGGTTTTGCAACTTCTTGGATGAATCCTTTTTCTGTTTCAATTGCGCAGGGAATTGCGGGATTGCCAATTCAGTCAGCAGCAGGATTTAGAATAATAATGTTTATTTTCTTTACAGTATTGGGAGTTGTATTTACAATGTTGTATGCAAAGAAAATAAAGAAAAATCCAGAAAAGTCGGTTTCATATAAGACAGATGAATATTTTAGAACAAATTTTAAAGAAAAGAAACAACAAGATATTCACTTTAAATTAGGACATTATTTGGTAATATTATCTTTAATTGCTTCAATAGTTTGGATTGTATATGGAGTTAATGAATCTGGTTATTATTTACCTGAGATAGCTTCTATATTCTTTACACTTGGATTAGTATCTGGAATTATTGGGGTAATATTTAAGTTGAATGATATGAAAGTAAATGATATTGCAAATTCATTTAAAGATGGAGCAAAAGATCTTTTAGGTGCAGCAATGGTCGTTGGATTAGCAAAAGGAATAGTATTAGTATTAGGTGGAACTGGAGCAAGTAATCCAACGGTTTTAAATACTATTTTAAATGGTATGGCAGGAGTATTAAATGTGTTCCCACCTGCTATTTCAGCATGGTTTATGTATATATTCCAATCGGTATTTAACTTTTTTGTAGTATCTGGCTCTGGTCAAGCAGCACTTACGATGCCACTTATGGCACCTCTAGCAGAATTAATTGGGGTAGCAAAACAAGTTGCGGTATTGGCTTTTCAATTAGGTGATGGATTTACAAATCTTATTGTTCCAACATCGGCATCATTAATTGGAGTATTGGGAGTTGCAAGAGTTGATTGGACGAAATGGGCGAAATTCCAAATTAAATTTCAGGCTATACTTGCCGTATGTGCTTCATTATTTGTAATAGGAGCAGTTATATTTGGATTAAATTAGATTTTAAAAATTAGAAATTTAAAAATAAAAACAAAGAAAAATAATAAAAAATCTATTATTTTTCTTTGTTTACTTTTTTATAAGATTTAAAATAAAAATGAAGTAATAATTAATATATTAGGCAAAATAATAAATTTATTTATTTTTATTAAAAAATAAGGAGTAAACTATGAAATATAAGATAAAATCATTAAATTTAAATCAAGCAAAAGACATAGCTAGTTGGGAATATCAAGATGAATATAGTGTATATAATTTTGGAGGTTGGGAAAGGGTATTAGAAGAAAAATGGGGGATTTCTAATCCTTTAATTAGAGAAAAAGAGTTTTATTCATTTTTAGATAAAAACGACGAATTAATAGGGTTTTTTAGAATAAAGGAAACTAAGGATAAATTTACATTAGGATTAGGAATTAAACCTGATTTATGTGGCAAAAAGATTAGTGTATATTTATTAAAGGAAGTTATTATAGAATGTAATAGAAAATCACCTCAAAAAACAATAGAGTTAAGCGTTAGAAAATTTAATAAAAGGGCAATAAAGGCATATTTAAATGCTGGATTTAAAATAAAGGGTGAGCATAGATTAAATACGCCACTTGGAGAAGGAATTTTTGTAGATATGATATTAAAAGAAAGATAATATCTGCGTTTTTTAAATCCCCTATATATAGTGATAATAATATATTTTCACATATATATTGTAGTTTATTTTTTATGGAAAATCATATATAAAAAACATCTAAAAATAAAATAAAAATCTTTTAATAATATATTGAAAGTCGCTTTATATAATGATAGAGTCTAATTGAAAAGTTTTCGTATAGAGGATTTTTTAATGTAATTAAAAAAATGCGGAAACGCTTAGACAGTAAATATTGTTTGACGGAAGAAGCAAATATAAAATAAAGTGAAAAGGAGATTTATTATGAGTAAACCAGTTTTATCGGCTCATTTCGAGTCAAGAAAGCCATCTGATGTACGTTTAGCTCAAATGAAGTATGAAGAGCGTGAAGTGAAACCACAGGCGGTTATTAATGTGGGAATCGGAAATGTTTCTCTTCCAACAAATCCTGCAATGCAAGAAAGAATGTTTAATTTAAATGCACCAGATAGTCCTTTTGCAAATGGTGTTGTTAGATATTCAACTACAGCAGGTACTGAAGAATGTAGAGAAGCCTTTAAAAATATTCTTAATTGTGAAGGATTTGACACAAGCAAGTTACATGTACAAGTAACTGATGGTGGTTCATCTGGAATGGAATTATTATTAATTGGTTTATGTGGACCAGCTGGTAGCGGAGAAAAACCACTTATGATGATAGATCCAGCATATACAAACTATATTTCTTTTTCTGAAAGAGTAGGGCGTAAAACTGTAACTATTAAAAGACATTTAGGAGATGATGGTAAATTTAGTTTGCCAGAATTAGATAAGATAGAAGAAATGATTAAGGAAAATAATCCTGGAGCATTATTGGTTATTCCTTATGATAATCCAACTGGACAACTTTATGATTATGAAACTCTTCAAGATTTGGCTAAATTATGTGTGAAGTATAATATGTGGATGGTTAGTGATGAAGCTTATCGTGAATTATATTATGAAGAAGGCAAAAAATTAGTTAGTATATGGGGAATTACTGATAAAGAAGTGCCAGGAATTGAAGGAAGACGTATTAGTATAGAAACAGCATCAAAAGTTTGGAATGCATGTGGTTTAAGAATTGGAGCTGTTATTACTGATAGTCCAGAATTCCACAATCGTTCTGTTGCAGAATATACTGCAAACTTATGTGCTAATGTTATTGGACAATATGTATTTGGTGGATTAGCTCATCAAACAAAAGAACAAATAAGTGAATGGTGTACAGGATTAAAGGATTATTATAAAGAGCAAATTATGATGGTTTATAATGGACTTAGAGAGTTAGAGCCTAGATTGGTTGTTTCTAGTCCGGATGCATCAATTTATACTGTAATTGATGTAAGAAATATTGTTAAACCAGGATTTGATGCTATTGATTTTGTTTTATATTGTGCACAAAAAGGTTCGGTAATGGTTGACGGCGTTGAAACAACTTTATTGGTTGCTCCAATGAAAGGTTTTTACAATGTTAATGAAGGCGAAAAAAATCCAGGAAGTACTCAGTTTAGAATTTCATTTGTTGAGACTCCTGAAAACATGGCAAAAATACCTTACTTATTTATGGAATTACTTAAGGCATTTGAAGCACAAAGATAATAGATATTTAGGCTATCTCTTAATTAAAGAGGTAGCTTTTTTTATTTAGAAAAATAAAATATTAATTTAGAAAAATTATATAGTTCCATTTTTAATAATAAATAAAGAAAAAATAAGTTTAATAATATATAAAATTTATTTTATCTTTATTTATTTTTGTTTTTAAGTTAAAATAAGAATAATTTAAAGGGGGGAAACATATGTTTTTTGATACTACATTAGGTTTAAAGGAATCTTTTACAAAGGATATAATTAAAAGAAATGCTGTAAGAGGCGTGATAATAAAAGGTAATAAAATATTAATGATACATTCTAATCAGGGTGATTACAAATTGCCAGGAGGAGGCATTGAACAAGGGGAAACTCATCAAGAAGCGGTAAAAAGAGAAATAGAAGAAGAAACAGGATATAAATGCAAAGCAGTTAATCAAATGATTGGAAAAGTTTTAGAGAGAAAAAGGGACAAAAACGATAATTTAAAATGTTTTGAAATGGAGTCTTTTTTTTATTGCTGTGAGGTATATTCTAAAAAAGGTATTCAAAAGCTAGATGATTATGAAAAAGATTTAGATTTTACTCCAATATGGATTGATATTAATGAAGCAATAAATAAAAATAAAAATCTTTTAGAGTCAGATTTTGATATAGAAAATAATTATCTTGTATGGGTAAAACGTGAAAATTATGTATTAGAGCAAATAAATAAACTCTTAGAAGAAGAGAAAATACGAGGTGAAATATGATTGATATAGGAACTAAAATATTAGATACAGATAGACTTAGTTTAAGAAAATTTGATAAAGAAGATGCAAGTGATATTTTTAATAATTGGGCAAGTGATATAGAAGTAGTAAAATATTTATCATGGGATGTTCATAAAAATATAGAAGTAACTAAAAAATATGTTGATTATTTATTAGAAGGATACAAACAAAGTAATAATTATCATTGGGCGATTGTATTTAAGGAAACAAATGAGGTTATTGGAGATATTTCAGCAGTTTCTATTGATGAAAAAAACAATTCATGTGAAATTGGATATTGCATAAGTCGTAAGTTTTGGAATATGGGAATAATGACAGAAGCACTTAATAGAGTAATTGAGTTTTTTATTAGTGAAGTTAAGGTAAAAAGAGTTTATGCGAAACATGATATAAGGAATATTGGATCTGGTAAGGTTATGAAAAAAGCTGGCATGAATTATTTAGAAACTATCAGAAAAGTTGATTCTACAAAAGGTGAGTACGATGCAGATGTATATTTTTTTGAGGCGAACAAATAGTTTAGCAGGTAAACATTTTGACAATTGGAGTTTATTTTGTTATAGTTTAGTTACTAAACAAAAAGGAGATAAAAATGAAAATTCTAATTGCTTACTTTTCAGCTACCAATAATACATTTAAAATGGCCAAATACATGAATGATATATTATTAAATCAAAAATACCAAGTATTTATGCTGGACCTTTCAAAAAAAGAAAATAGGGTAAGAATCGATTTAACAATTTATGATGCAGTTATTATGGGATTTCCCGTATATTCAGTACGTGCGCCAAGAATATGTAGAGAGTGGATTAAACTTTTAGATGGAAAAAATAAAAAATGCTCGGTATTTTTTACATATGGAGGCTTTGCAAAAGACCCAGCTCATTACTATATTCAAAAATTATTAAAAAAGCAAAATTTTATAGTAGTATCAACAGCTGAATTTTTGGCAGCGCATACATTTAATAAAAGTGGTTGGAAAGCTTTAAGTCAAAGACCTAGCAATAAAGATTACAAAAAGGCAGAAGAATATTTAGATAAAACAATTAAAAGATTTTTAGGAATTGATAAGGAAATATTAAAAGAATTTCAAAAACCAATTTATAGTGAAGAACAGTTAGATCAAGCTGAAAAATTTAGATTTAGCATAATAACTGAATTACCTAATAGAGGTAATAATAAGTGTTCGATGTGTGGGTTATGTGAAAAGAAGTGCCCAACTAATGCAATGGATTTTAAAAAAGGTTTTCCAGATAGGGATAAATGTATCGCTTGTTTTAAATGCATCGAAGTATGTCCGGACAATATATTAGTTACAAATGATATATCAAATACATGGCAAAAAAAATTAGAAATGCATAAAATTACTTGCGAAGATTTAGATAAATTTGAAAGTAAAATATATTTATAGGGGATAATATGAATAAATATCATGAAATTATTGAACGAATGGCAGCGATTCAATATCAAATAAGTTTAAATGATAAAAAGCCAAAGAACTTTGGAACTGATGGATTATTATATCAATCTGAAATTCATTTTATAGATGCAATAGGAAAAGATAAAACAGTGATGGCACTAGAACTTGCAAGAAAACTTAATATAACTAAGGGTGCTGTTACACAGGTATCTAAAAAATTATTAGAAAAGGGTTATATAAAAAAGTTAAGAAAAGATGGGAATAAAAAAGAAATCTATTTTGAATTGACCGAAAAGGGAATCGTGGCATATGATAATCATTTAGAATTTCATGGTGATATTAATAATAAAATAATTGAGTATTTAAAGAAATTAAATAAAGATCAATTAGAAGCAATTATTGGATTGGTTGAATTAAATGAAAAATGTATTCCAAGAATAGAAGAATAATAAATAGAATAAAAGTATTTCTGAAAATCAGTTATCTAAAATTATAGGTAGCTGATTTTTTTTATGATTATTATTTAGAGATAGCAAGGTAAATATTTATAGTCAATATCTTAATCAACTTGCGAATAAAAAATATTGAGGCTATAATAAAATCAAGTTGATTAAGGGAGATAGCTATGAAAGTAAGATTTACGCATAAATTAAATATTGGATTTAGTAGGGTTGCAGAAGTGCTATCTGTTTTAGTTGCGCTAGTAGAACCTGAAGTTAGAGATGGATTAATAGATTTAGAAGAGTATAGATTAATTCTTAAAGAAGATATGAGAATTATAGAGAATTTAGGTAAGTGCAAAAATTTTCATTTTGGATTTATAGAATTTTTATTGCTTTCTAATGAAAGAAAGAATATTGATATTTTTTTTAAAGAATTATTAAGGGTAGATGAAAGTGTAATAGTAAGCTATTTTTTAGGGAATATTATAGATGAAAATGAAGCTAAGAATTTTTTAGATAATCATAGTAAATTTGATGAATTTTTTATTAAAAATAATATTTTAGATAATGAGTTAGAAATTCTTAAAAATCCATATAGATTTGTAGAAAAAATATATTCTTGGGCAAGGAAAATTGACGATAGTGAAGCTTTTAAGTGTAAATATAATGAGCTTATAAATTGTAATAGATATGATAATTTAATTAATAAATATAGAGAGAATCTAAAAGAGAGACATCCTTTGTCTTATGCACAAGAGCTTATGGGGAAACCATTTTGGAATATTGCAGATTATAAGAGTTATGAATTTTTGCCAATATATTTTATTAGTCCATATAGTTTAAGGCTTATGGATGGAGATAAAATGATTTATATTGATTCGCTAGAAAAAAATGAAAAGACAGAAGATGAGTTAGAAAAAGAATTAGTAGAGCAGTTTAAAAAAATAGGAGATTCAACTAGATTAAAAATCTTAAAATTAATTTACATGAACCCTATGTATGGAAAAGAAATAGCAGATGAAATTAATTTAACTACAGCAACAGTATCTCATCATTTAGAAGCTTTAAGAAAAATGGGATTTTTAAATATGGAACAACATAAACAAATAAAGTATTTTAGTACAAATATTAATAAGATTAGATTTTTATCTAGGGAATTAATGAAGTATATATCTAATAAATAATATACTTGGTTTGTCAATTATTATTGACAGACCTTTTTTTATGGGTTAATATTAGATGAACACCTTATAAGACGTACATCTAATATCAAGGAGGTTATTATGAAAAAATCTTTACCTATTATCTCGGTTGAAAATTTAAAAAGAACTTATAAAACCAAAGAAGGTGTTTTAAATGTTAAAAAGAAGGAAGTAAAGGCATTAAAGGGAATTAGTTTTGATATTTACAAAGGAGAAATATTTGGATTATTAGGGCCTAATGGAGCTGGGAAAACTACTACAATCAAAATTTTGACTACGTTATTAGCGCCAACATCAGGCAAAGCAAAGGTATTAGGCTATGATTCATTTGGAGAAGAAAAAATGATAAGACCCAAAATTAATTTTATTTTTGGTGGAGAAAGAAGTTTATATTGGAGATTAAGTGGAGAGGATAATCTTAAATATTTTGCAGATTTATATAAGATTGAAAGAAAAAAACAACCAGAATTGCTTGAAAAAATTATGGATGAGTTAGAATTATCTTCTTTTAAAAAAAGAAAGGTTGAAACATATTCAAAGGGAATGAAGCAAAAGCTTCAAATTGCAAGATGCATGTTAAATGATCCCGACGTTATATTTTTAGATGAACCAAGTATTGGATTAGATCCTATAGCAGCAAGAGCATTAAAGAAAATGATTAAGGATTTTTCTAATAAGGGGAAAACTGTTGTATTAACTACGCACTATATGCAAGAAGCAGAAGAATTATGCGATAGAATTGCAATTATTAATAAAGGAGAATTGCAGGCATTAGATACGGTTATGGGCTTAAAAGCAAGATATAATATGGAATCAGAATCTTTAGAAGAAGTGTATGTTAAGTTAATAAGCCAAAATGAAGATAATAAAAAGAAGGGAGATTTAAAGTATGCAGTCAATAGTTAATATTGTAAATGTTTTAACGGCTAGTGCAGTTCAGCAATTTAAAACATCTATAGCAAGACCAATGTTTAGATTTTGTGTTATTGCGCAGCCAATTATTTTTGGATTATTATTAGGATTTATGTATATGGAAAAAACATCTGAAGATTTCACAGTATATGCATTATTAGGTAGTGGACTTGCATCTTTTTGGGGAAGTATTTGTTTTTCATCTGCAAGTGATATTCATAGAGAAAGATGGTATGGAACACTTGAAAATATTTATGCTGCACCAATAGGCTTTAAATGGATTGTGTTAGGCAAAATTATAGGGAATTCTGTTTGGGGATTTTTAAGTTTATGCCTAAGTTTTACTGTAGTTAGTATTTTCTTTAATAAAACACTTATTGTTGCACATCCAATAATTCTTATAGCGGGAATTTTGCTTATGACATTTTCTTTAGTGGCAATTGGATTTTTATTTGCAGCTTTATTTACTCTTTCTAGGAATGCAAGAGTGATGATGAACTTTATGGAATATCCAGTATATATTTTATGTGGAATGCTATTTCCATTGGAATTGTTGCCTAAAATACTTTACCCTATATCTTATTCTTTTTCACCTACATGGGCAGTAAAAATAATTAGATTTAGCGTAAGTGGTGGAGAGTTAAATTCAGTTTTATTCTATTTTGTGGGATTAATAATTATTACGGTTATTTATTCAATATTGTCTGTTGTTATGTTTAATAGAATTGATGTAAAGTGCAGAATTGATGCAACCTTGGAGGTGTACTAATGGAGAAAATTTTAGATTCTTTTAAAAGAGTGGGAAGAAAAGCAACATTATCATATAAAGGTCTATTTGGAGTAATGAATTGGAAACAATATTTATTGGTCAATTTGGGAAGTCCAATTTCACAAATGTTATGTTTCACACTAATCGCTTATTATGTGTATGGGAGTCAAAATGTTTCTGATTGGCTTATTGGGAATGCAATGGTTATGACATATTTTAATGCAGTTTTTGGAGTGGGAGTTCAGCTTACCTCAGAAAAAAACTCAGGAACATTAAAATTACTTGTAGCATCTCCATCTTCAAGACCTGGAATATTTTTGCCAAGAGTAATACTTCATATATTTGATGGCATCTTATCGGTTTTTGTAGGTTTGTTAGTAGGATATTTAGTATTAGGATTTAGAATGCCACTAAATGTATGGCCATATTTTATATTGGTATTATTTGTAGCATCATTTTCGGCAATGGCATTTGGATTGTTGGTTTCATGTTTTGGATTATTAACTAGGGATTTAAATCTTATTCTTAATATTGCCTCAATGGGTATGTTAGGATTAACAGGAGCAAATTTTCCCATAGATAGATTGCCAAAAGCAATGCAGTTTGTATCTCAAATAATGCCACTAACAAGAAGTATCGAAGTACTAAGGGGGCTACAACATGGAGAGGCTATTCAAAAATATACTTATTTAATAATGGGAGAAATAGGAGTAGGTGTTTTGCTTTTATCTGCAGGATTAATTTTATTTGGATTAATGGAAAAAGCTGCGATTAAAAAAGGTATATTAGAATTATTTTAATTAAGTTTTTAAAAGAAAACTTCCAAATAGGGTATAATATAGTATATAAATGTTATGGGGGATATACTATGAAAATTGGTGAATTTGCAAATAAATATAATGTGTCTCAAGATACTATTAGATATTATATTAAACAAAAAATGCTTCTTCCACAAAAAAAGAATGGACAATATAATTTTTGTAATATATGTGAAGAAGATATGCAGAATATTTTAGAATTAAAAACATGCCATTTTTCAATTAAGGAAATAAAAAAGATTTTGTTTTATATGAGAGTTAGTAAACTTGATATAAATATGAAAGACGCCTTTTTAAAAGAACTTATGGAACAAAGAGCAAAAGAGGTAAGAGATGAAATAGAGGAACTTTTATTGGTTGAAGAAAAAATAGAAAAACAAATCAACAAATTAAATAATAGTAATCAAAAAATTAAAACTTCAAAGCTTGGAGTTCCTATTTCTTTTATTTCAAATATGTGTTGCCCAAAATGTAAAAAGGAATATAAGATTTTTTCAAGTTCAATTGTTGAAAACAACATAATAGAGGGCGAATTAGTATGTGAGTGCGATAAACTTATTATAGAAGACGGAATAATTATATCTAAAACTTGTCCAAAATTTGATGGAAAAATAATAGAGTTTGCTGAATATGTAAAGGAAACTAATGTGGAATATTTTAATATATTATATTCTATGAGTTTTGATTTAAAAGATAAAATTGATTTTAGTAAATATAGCAATAAAATTTTATTAGAATTAGGTACTGGTTTTGGATTATTTATTAGAGCTGTTTATGAAGATTTGCCAAAAAATTCTACATATATATGTGTTGATTATAATTATAAATATATAAAAAAGCTAAAAAATATATTTGAGAAAATTTCTATATCAAATAATATTATTTTTTTAAATTGTAGATTTGAAGAACTCCCATTAAAAGAAAATACAGTTGATTGTTTATTTGACTATGCTGGGAGAACGAATTACTATTTCCATAAATATGAATATAAAGAGAAGTTTAATAAATGTTTTTTTAAGATGATAGATAATGTATTAAAAAGAGAATGTGATTATTTTGGAACGCATTACTTAGTTAAAACAAAGGTAAATCAAGAGATATTATCAGAAGATCAAATGAATATGTTTAATAGAGAGTATATTAAAAAAGAGCTTGAAAATTTAGATTTTAAGATATTATATTCAAAAAAATCAGAAGAAATGCCAATGGGT
>Ga0193962_1001404_pt1 | contig 11229 bp, 9 predicted proteins | sample FB_5_MG_FD_140335 | JGI IMG/M metagenome (GOLD analysis project Ga0193962, IMG submission 140335) | Microbial mat bacterial communities from the Broadkill River, Lewes, Delaware, United States - FB_5_MG | ecosystem: Environmental > Aquatic > Freshwater > River > Microbial mats | place: USA...
CCCAAAATCAACATTTGGTGTACTAACAGAATTATGTGAAGACAAAAACAATAAATAAATATTTCACAATACAAGTCCGATGAGCAACCAAGAAAAATTAAAAGAGTTAATTGAGCTTAGAGCTAAAGCCAAACTAGGTGGTGGAGAGAAACGCATCGAGTCTCAACATAAAAAAGGCAAATTTACTGCCCGCGAACGCATCGACATGCTTCTTGATGAAGGAAGTTTTGAAGAGTTCGATATGTTTGTTACTCACCGTTGTACCAACTTTGGAATGGAAAAAGAGACTTATATGGGCGATGGCGTTGTTACCGGTGTTGGTACAATTGACGGTCGTGTTGTATATGTATTCTCACAAGATTTTACCGTTTTCGGTGGATCATTATCAGAAACATTTGCACAGAAAATTTGCAAAGTAATGGATATGGCTATGAAAATGGGCGCACCAGTTATTGGAATCAACGATAGCGGTGGGGCACGAATTCAAGAAGGTGTTACTTCACTAGCAGGATACGCAGAAATTTTCGAGCGTAATATTCTTGCTTCGGGAGTTATTCCTCAAATTTCTGCAATATTCGGACCTTGTGCTGGTGGTGCTGTATATTCACCTGCACTTACTGACTTTATTATGATGACTGACAAAGCGAGCTACATGTTCGTTACTGGTCCTAAAGTAGTAAAGACAGTTACAGGCGAAGACATTACAACTGAAGATCTTGGTGGTGCTAATGTACACGCATCAAAATCGGGTGTTGCACATTTTAATTGTCAGGACGAGGAAGAAGGACTATTATTAATCCGTAAACTATTATCGTACTTACCACAAAACAACCTTGAAGAGGCTCCTGTTACAGAATGTAATGACCCTATCGAGCGTAAGGACGAAAGTATGAACTCAATAGTTCCAGAAAATCCTAACCAACCATACAATGTAAAAGATGTTATTTACAACATTGTTGATAATGGTGAATTCCTTGAAATACACAGAGACTATGCTAAAAACATTGTTGTAGGTTTCTCAAAACTTAATGGAATGTCAGTAGGTATTGTTGCAAACCAACCTAATTTCCTAGCTGGTGTTCTTGATATTGACTCAAGTCGTAAAGCTGCACGTTTTGTTCGTTTCTGTGATTCGTTCAATATTCCAATCTTAACTCTTGTTGACGTTCCTGGATTCCTTCCTGGATCATCACAAGAATATGGTGGAATTATCATTCACGGAGCAAAATTAATGTTTGCTTATGGTGAGGCTACTGTTCCTAAAGTAACTGTTACACTTCGTAAATCATACGGTGGAGCACACGACGTAATGAGCTCAAAACAACTTCGTGGTGATGTTAACTACGCATGGCCATCAGCAGAGATTGCTGTTATGGGTGCTGCTGGTGCTATCGAAGTTCTTGAAGGTCGTAAACTTTCTACTATCGAAGATCCTGCTGAAAAAGCAAAATTTATTGCAGAAAAAGAAGCAGAATACAAAAAACAATTTGCTAATCCATATAACGCAGCTAAATACGGTTATATTGATGATGTTATTGAGCCAATGAATACTCGTTTCCGCGTTATTAGAGCTTTCCAAACTTTGGCAACAAAGAAAGAGACTTTACCACCAAAGAAACACAGTAATATTCCATTATAATCTTTAAAGTAAAAAATAATGAACACAATATTATTAACACCAATAAGTTCAGAAGGAATAACAATTACTGTTGTAGGTATTTTAATTGTATTCGTTGCGCTGCTTATTTTATCGACAATTTTTAATCTTTTACCTCTTCTTATCAATTATAAGACAAGAAAAGAATTAAGACGTCAAGGTAAAATGGAACAAGCCAATAAAACTGAAGAAGAATTGTCGGTTACTGGTGATACAAATGCAGCAATAGCAATGGCACTTCATCTATATTTCGAAGACCAACATGATGTTGAAAGTGATATTATTACGATAAAAAATATTGCTCGTCGCTATTCACCATGGAGTTCAAAAATCTATAGTATGAATACCTACTTTAAAAAATAAAAGATTGGTTATCTAAATAGAAGATAAAGAAATGAAAAAATTTGATTTCACAATAAACGGTAACAAATACGATGTAGAGATTACTTCGTTTGAAGATAATATCGCAAGCATCGAGGTGAATGGATCTCACTATGAAGTTGAAGTTCATCAAGAAGTTAAAAAAACAAAAACACCAACTCTTGTTCGTCCTGCAGTTGTTACAGATCGTAAAGAGAGCAAAATTAAAAAAACTGTTAGTAGTGGCGGTGGTTACCAAATTAAATCACCACTTCCAGGAACAATTCTTGGTATATCTGTTAAGGAAGGCGACGAAGTTAAACGTGGACAGCTACTTCTTTTAATGGAAGCAATGAAAATGGAGAATCAGGTTTTAGCCGAAAAAGATGGAGTAATTTCGTCTATCAAAGTAAACTCTGGTGATACTGTTCTACAAAACGACGTTTTATTAGAAATAGCATAAGGAAAAACTATTATAATGAAAAAAATCTTAACAATATTAACAGGGCTTTTTGTCTTCATAAGTCTCAGCTTTGCTCAAACGAATAGTGCAGAAGAGATTTTAACAAGCGGAAAGTGGCTAAATAAATCTGACGGATACAAAGTTAGCGAAAACAGCGACCGTACCGTTGAGAGATACAAGGCAATAAAATTCCGTGCTGACAATACTTTCGAAATGGATTCCGTTAAGAAAAAGTTTGTTGGTCACTGGGCTATCAACCAAAACGATGAGGTTGTTTTAGAATTTACCAAAAATGCAGTTCCAGTAAAAGTAGGAAAACTTGTTGACGAAAATCTAGTTATTAACGATTTCATATACAACTCTACTTCTGATGCATGGGCTGGGATTCTTAATTTTATCGAATTCTCTAGTTTTGGTAATATGCAAGCAGGAAATTTAATAATGATTCTAGTTGGATTATTCTTTATTTTCCTTGCTATAAAGTACGACTATGAGCCTCTATTACTTATTCCTATTGGAACAGGTATACTTTTAGGTAATATTCCATTTTTCCAAGCTGCAGGGTTTAACCTTCAGCTAGGTATTTACGAAGAGGGAAGTGTACTAAGCTACCTTTATTACGGAGTAACAAAGGGAATCTATCCTCCTCTTATCTTTTTGGGTATCGGAGCTATGACAGACTTCTCTTCACTTATCTCAAATCCAAAACTTATGTTACTTGGTGCTGCTGCACAAGCAGGTATCTTCTTAACATTTATTGGTGCTCTTTGGTTAGGTTTTGAAGCTCCAGAGGCAGGTGCCATTGGAATTATTGGTGGTGCCGATGGTCCAACAGCTATTTTCCTTTCGTCTAAGTTAGCTAATGGTATAAACATCCTTGCAAACGGACAGACTGTTAAAAACCTTATTGGCCCTATTGCTATTGCTGCATATTCGTATATGGCTTTAGTACCAGTTATTCAACCTCCAATTATGAGACTTTTAATCTCTAAAAAGGAGAGAGTTATAAGAATGAAACCACCACGTGCAGTTTCAAAATTAGAGAAGATTCTTTTCCCTATTATTGGATTACTAATGTGCTCGTTTATTTCACCAAGTGCTTTACCTCTTATCGGTATGTTATTCTTTGGAAACTTACTTAAAGAGTCTGGTCACACTAAACGTTTAGCTGAAACAGCTAAAAACTCATTAATTGACATTGTAACCATTCTTTTAGGAATAACTGTAGGAGCGTCTACACAGGCAGATGTATTCCTTACACCTGATTCACTTAAGATTTTTGGTTTAGGAGCATTCTCATTTGTCTTAGCTACAGCAGCAGGTCTTCTATTTGCTAAGTTTATGAACTTATTCTTAAGAGGTGATAACAAAATCAATCCTCTTATTGGTGCTGCTGGTGTTTCAGCTGTTCCCGATTCAGCAAGGGTAGTTCAAATCGAAGGCCTTAAATCAGACCCTTCAAATCACCTTTTAATGCACGCTATGGCACCAAACGTATCTGGAGTAATTGGATCGGCTGTTGCAGCAGGTATATTACTTAGTTTTCTTATGTAGAAAAAATATTTTTATATATTTCAAAAAAACAGTATCTATAGATACTGTTTTTTTTATATCTTCAAATTTACTTTGAACAGTTTAATCAAAGTTCATATAAACCTGAATTAAACACACATATAATAAATAATCAAATAAAATGAGTAACGAAAACGAAAAAAAAGCAACTAATCACGATGAAATTGATTTGTTTGAACTAATGCAAAGAGTGAGAAATTCTATAAGGAGAATATTTAATTACATACTTAATCTTGCATACAAGATTCTATTATTCCTCATTAGAAGATATGTTCTTATAGGAATTATTACAATAATATTTATTGCCTTTGGTGTTTTTAGATATAAAACAACGCCTAGATTATACTCTTCTAGTATGGAAGCTATTTCAAACGCAATGCCAAGTATTGATATGATTAACTATATCAATAATATTAATACTTTGTTTGAGAATGACGACAAAGAGGGAGTCCAAAATTTACTTGGTTTCTCAAAAGATGAAATAGATGAAATTATCAGTTTAAAAGCATACAAAGTACTTGATTATAATAAGGATGGGATTAAAGATAAAGTTGACTTTGAAGAAGATTTTATACCTTCAGATACACTAGTATCTATGTCAAAGTTAGTCGTTAGAATAATAAAGAACACGCCTAATAATGATCAAGATTACCAAGAAAAACTAATTAATTATATTAATAAAAACAAATACATAACAGATATAAATTCTATTCGCAGAAAACAACTTAAAGAATTAGTTATAAAATATGGTACTGAAATTGATATACTAGATAGTCTTCAGAAAAAAGAATATTTCACCAAAAAAGAAAAAATAAGTACACAAGCTGGACAGTTACTAATAATGAACGAAAAAGACATTCCACTGTACCATGACAAAATTATATCAATGTATAAAGAAAAACAAAACATTGAAAAAACACTTGAACTTCAACTCTACCCTCTTACTATAATACAAGACCTTTCAGGATCTAGTAAAATAGAAAACGACCTGACATCATATCTTAAATTATATGGAATATTAGGTTTATTTCTATCTGTTTTACTAGCAATAATAATTGAAAAGTTAACTCTAATCAAAAAAGTTATTAATGATTCTAAAGTAAAGTAATCATACTTGTGAAAAGTAACTGCAAATTCTTACAAGTTATTTAGAGGATGCTTTAAGTGAAATTGATATTGGTTAATAATTCCAAACCTAAATACATATAAATGAAATATTTAATTAAGTTTTTCTTTGTAAAAACATCCCCAAGTAATCATAATAATAATAAACATTTAACGTTGTTATTACAATAACTATTATAGTTACTTTTAGCAGTTAAAAAAACTCTATAAGGTATATTAATATTAATAAAAAAGATTAACAATGAATACTATAATTAAAAGCGAAAATCATGCAAAAGATGAGATTGATCTATTTGAATTAATGATTAAAATGTACAAGTTTATTAAAAAGAACTTCATCATATACTCAATTGCACTTGTGCTTGGTGCTAGTATTGGCTTTGCAATTCCCAAAATTAATTCAACATACTACACTACTGATGCAATTGTGAAAATACAAACAATTGATAGTGAAACTGCAGAATCAATTTTTAAACAATTCTCTTCTTTTTTGTCGACAGAGAAAGAATATATAGAATCAAATAACAAAGAGATTATAGAAAAATTGATTTCTATAGAAACTAGTTTAAACAAATCTAAAGAGTCAAATGGGTTCATTAATCTAAAAGTATATACAAAATCTACAGTAAATAGAGAAGAGCTTAAAAAAGTATTAACAAAGTTCTTTTTAGATAACCCTTATATAAAAGAAGAAGCAGACATTTTCAGAAAGCAAAGTCCTTTAGTAATTAAAAGAATAGAAGAAGAAATATCAAAAATTGAACTTGAACAGGATAATAATCTTAAAGACAAGAAAGGACAACAAATACTTATCGAAAGTTCTAAAGACAATTGTGCTATTCTAATTGATTTATTTAAACAAAAACTAAAAATTGAAAAAGAGGTCGAAACTTTTCAACCAATAAAATTCCTTACAGATTTTGGACCTTTCATGCCATCAACAAATAACAGTTTAAAAAATGCAATCATATTTGGTGCTGTATTTTTCTTCTTAGCATTTTTATACACAATTATTGGACGATTAAACAAGGCTGCCAAACTAGACTAATAAATCTCAATAAAAAAAGATAAAACAAAAGCGGCCTCAAATGAGACCGCTTTCTTTATATAATTTTATTAAAATTACGCACCTAAAGTAGCAACCATTACAGCTTTAATAGTGTGCATACGATTTTCTGCTTCGTCAAAAACTATTGAAGCTGGAGATTCAAAAACATCTTCAGTAACTTCTAGTCCATCAAGACCAAATTTTTGAAATACATCTTCTCCTACTTTTGTTTCTCTGTTATGGTATGCAGGAAGACAATGCATAAACTTACAATTAGCATTTCCAGTAGCAGCCATTAGTTCTGAATTTACTTGGAAAGGCTTTAGAAGTTCAATACGCTCTGCCCAAACTGAATCTGGTTCACCCATAGACACCCAAACATCAGTATAAAGGAAATCACAACCTTTAACACCACCTTTAGCATCGTCTGTAATTGTAATTTTAGCACCAGTCTCTTTAGCTATTTCTTTACATTGAGCAACTAGTTCTGCCTCTGGTTGAAGAGATGCAGGACCAATAATTCTAACATCCATACCCATCTTAGCAGCACCAACCATTAACGAGTTAGCCATATTATTTCTTGCATCACCTAGGTAAGCAAAAGAAACTTGGTGAAGAGGTTTGTCAGAATGTTCCATCATAGTAAGGAAATCAGCAAGAATTTGAGTTGGATGAAACTCATCTGTAAGACCGTTCCAAACAGGAACTCCAGCATATTTTGCTAATTCTTCAACAACCGATTGACCAAATCCACGGTACTCAATACCATCGTACATTCTACCAAGAACACGAGCTGTATCAGCCATAGACTCTTTAACTCCAATTTGAGATCCCGAAGGGCCTAAATAAGTAACGTGAGCACCTTGATCCAATGCACCAACTTCAAAAGCACAACGAGTACGAGTTGATGATTTTTCAAAAATCAAAGCAATATTTTTACCTTTTAATCTTTGTTGCTCTGTTCCTGCATATTTAGCAGCTTTTAAATCAGCAGCAAGATCTAACATGTACTTAATCTCTTTTGGAGAAAAATCTAACAACTTAAGAAAGTTTCTATTACGCAAATTAAACGCCATATCTGTATTTTTTTAGTTTGTAAAACAAAAATATAAAATTAAAATCCTATTTATCGTAATTCATAGTGATTTTTGTACCGAAAGAACGATCAACAAGTTTAGTTGCTTCAGTAATCACACTCTTAGCACCTCCATTTTCAACAAAGTCGAGAGCAGCTTTAATCTTTGGAGCCATACTACCTTCTGCAAACATTCCTTCTTCCATGTATTTAAGAGTATCTGCTCTATCAATAAAATCAAGCTTTTTCTCGTTTGGTTGCTTATAGTTTATATAAACGAAAGGAACATCTGTTAAAACATAAAACTCATCAGCCTTAATTTTTGATGCTAATAAAGAGTTTGCAGAATCTTTGTCAATAACAGCCTCGATAGAAGAAATTGTTCCATCAGCCTCATAAGCAACAGGAATACCGCCACCACCAGTAGCAATAACAATAACTCCCTCGTGAGTAAGACGTTCTATTGTTTTCTGATTTAAAACCTCCATTGGTTTAGGAGAAGGAACAACACGTCTCCAACCTCCATTAGCTTTTACCTCTTCTTTAAAAACCCAACCTTTTTCGGCTGTCAAAGCATCGGCTTGCTCTTTAGTATAAATACGACCAACTCGTTTTGTTGGATTTGCAAAAGCAGGATCGTTTTTATCAACAACAACTTTAGTAACAAGAGTTACAATCTCTTTTTCAATACCTGCATGAACAAGAGCGTTACGAAGAGATTTTTCTAACATATAACCAATTCCTCCTTGCGACTCAGCTACACAATAATCTAAAGGCATCGAAGGGATTGAGTATTTCTCATCACCAGCATCATGCTGCATAAGAATATTACCTACTTGAGGACCGTTACCGTGGCTAATAACTATATTATACCCCTCTTTAATAATAGAAACAATGCTTTCCATTGTATCTAATGTATTTTGCTCTTGCTCTTGAAATGTACCTTTTTGATCACCTCTTAGCAGGGCGTTTCCACCCAAAGCAATAACTGCTAATTTACTCATAATCAATTGTTTATTTATTAATAACTCAGAGAGGAGCAAATCTATAAAAAATTAGCGACATCAAATCAACTAATTAATATTTTTTAATAGATAAATAATTAATTTGTGAATAAAAAAAGCAACACTCTTTGCGGTTTTTGATGTTAATGGTTTTCTTTGTGTAAAATTGTTACAAATATGAAAAAACAAAAAGCGAAGAAAAGCATCTCCACAAGCACAAAATTAAAACTTAGCGACGAACGTGTCAGATTCACAGCTGCCTTGGCGACTTTATTATTAAGTCTATATGTTTGCTTAGCTTTTTTCTCATATTTCTTTACTTGGAAAGAAGATCAAAGCTTTATTTGGCAAAATGCAATATCATCGGCAGATATTGTTGCACAAAATCTTACAGGAAAATACGGAGCTAAAATAGCCAACTTTTTTATTTTGAAAGGAATAGGATTATCTGCATTTTTCATTCCTGTACTTATTTTTCTATTTTCTCTTAAATTATTCAAATACAATAAAATAAATTATAATCGCACATTCCGATTTTTAATTTACCTAGCAATTCTAACCTCTGTTATTTTTGGATTTATCTTTGGATCAACTAGGGGATATTGGGGAAATGGACTTGGGGGTGAATATGGACTTCATATTTCGACATGGTTGTTATCATTTATTGGAAAAATAGGCACAGCATTTCTACTGCTAACAATTTCAAGTACCATTGTAATTTATTTTAATAAAAATATTTACGATATAATTAAAGCTTATTTCTATAAGATACGTAACAAAGAAGTTATTATTTCAGAACCTATTATTGAAAATACTATTGACAATTTGGAATCTATTTCGAAAGAAGATAGCGAACTAAAATTCCCTGTAGAAGACACATCCATTAATGAGCTTGAAGAGGAAGAGGAAGAAGAAACATGCAATATGAAAGAAAATGAAGAAGTAGTCTTTTTTCAAGAAGAGTCTGTATCTTCTTCAATTATTGAAAAACTTCCGCCAACTCAAGAAGGTGATGTTGAGCTTACTATTGAGAAAAAGGCTGAAGAAGAGATGTTAGATGATAAGGAAATTAAAAATATTCAATTTGAAAATTACGACCCAACTCTTGACCTACCAAAATACACTGTTCCTCCTATTGAATTACTAGACGACCATCAATCTGATGTTGGGATTCCTACAAACGAGGAACTTGCTGCCAATAAAAAGAAAATTATTGAAACTCTTGAAAATTACAATATTAAGATCGAATCTATTAAGGCAACAATAGGACCAACTGTTACTTTGTATGAAATTATTCCAGCACCAGGAATTAGAATATCGAAAATTAAAAGCTTAGAAGATGATATAGCTCTAAGTTTAGCTGCATTAGGAATTAGAATCATTGCCCCTATTCCAGGAAAAGGAACTATTGGTATTGAGGTACCAAATCCCAATCCTCAAATTGTATCTATGCGATCAATTATAAAATCGGCAAAATTTCAGAATAGTAAGTTTGATCTTGCCATTGCACTGGGAAAAACGGTTTCAAGCGAAATATATGTTTGTGATTTAGCTAAAATGCCTCACCTGTTGGTTGCTGGAGCAACAGGACAAGGTAAATCGGTAGGATTAAATGCTATTCTAACATCATTGTTATACAAAAAACATCCGTCGCAAATAAAATTTGTTATGATAGACCCTAAAAAAGTAGAACTGTCTATTTTCTCGGTTATCGAAAAACACTTTCTTGCAAAACTACCTGACGAACAAGATGCAATTATTACAGACACAGACAAGGTGATAAACACTTTAAGTTCATTATGTATTGAGATGGACAATAGATATGAACTTCTTAAAGCTGCTCATGTTAGAAACATAAAAGAGTATAACACCAAATTTATCAATCGAGTATTAAATCCCGAAAAAGGACATAAATACTTACCATATATTGTTGTAGTAATTGACGAGTTTGCAGATTTAATTATGACTGCAGGTAAAGAGGTGGAAATGCCAATTGCCCGCCTCGCTCAGCTTGCTCGTGCTATAGGCATACATTTAATAATTGCAACACAAAGACCAACAACAAACATTATAACAGGTGTAATTAAGGCTAATTTCCCTGCCCGTATAGCTTTTAGAGTGACTAGTTCTATCGACTCAAGAACCATTCTTGACAGCCCTGGCGCCAACCAACTTATCGGACGAGGTGACATGCTAATATCAACAGGAAATGATCTTACAAGAATTCAATGTGCATATGTAGATACTCCAGAAATTGAACGAATAACTCAATTCATTGGTGCTCAAAACTCATACCCATCGGCATTTATTTTACCAGAAGCAGAAAGTGATTCTAATGCTGTTAGCAAAGATTTTGACATTCAAAAACGTGACGACTTATTTGAAGAGGCTGCAAATGTTATTGTTATGCAACAGCAAGGCTCAACTTCGCTAATTCAGCGTAAGTTTTCGATAGGATATAATAGAGCAGGTAGAATTATCGACCAGCTTGAGGCAGTCGGTATTGTTGGTCCATATGAAGGCAGCAAGGCTCGACAAGTATTAATTCCTGACACATACGCTTTGGAACAGTTTTTGAATACACTTAAAAATTAATAACAATTCGAATTCATTAAAAACAAACATATGAAACGTATATTTTCCATAATCACAATTACAACACTATTTTTCACACAGTTATTTTCACAAAACAACACTGAAGCCAAGAACCTTTTAGATTCTTTTTCTAAAACTATGAAGTCCTACACTTCCATAACTGCAAATTTCTCATTCACTTTAAGTAATAAAGCTGAAAAAATTAACGATTCTTACAATGGGTCTATAACGCTACAAAAAAACATGTATAAAGTTGAGTTAATGGGAGCTGTTGCATATTGTAACGGAAAAACTCGTTGGACGCATATGCTAGAACAAGGAGACGTAAAC
>Ga0193962_1001405_pt1 | contig 11228 bp, 7 predicted proteins | sample FB_5_MG_FD_140335 | JGI IMG/M metagenome (GOLD analysis project Ga0193962, IMG submission 140335) | Microbial mat bacterial communities from the Broadkill River, Lewes, Delaware, United States - FB_5_MG | ecosystem: Environmental > Aquatic > Freshwater > River > Microbial mats | place: USA...
GCAAAGTTTACATCCTATTGTGTCTACCAATAACAACAAAAACGACTGAAGTAGTGGACAGTAACACTGCCCCGCTTCGGGAAACCAAGAGTAGAGACAAGATGACTCAGCCCACGCAGGACTTCATTCTTGAAACCCGAAACCTTACAAAGGCATTTAAGGGTTTTACAGCGGTAGATGATGTAAATCTAAATATTCAACGCGGCCATATCCACGCATTAATCGGCCCTAACGGTGCAGGTAAAACCACCGTCTTTAACCTTTTGACCAAATTTTTACAGCCGACAACTGGCAGCATCCTTTTTAATGGCGATGACATCACCTCCATGAAACCAGCAGCTATTGCGCGTAAGGGTGTGATTCGTTCATTCCAGATATCCGCTGTTTTTCCGCACCTTACCGTTATAGAGAACGTGCGCATAGCACTGCAGCGCAAAGAGGGTAATAGCTTCCACTTTTGGCGTTCAGAAAAAATCCTTAACCGCCTAAACGACCGAGCGCAAGAACTACTCGAACAAGTTGGCTTAGGGAAATTCTCCGACACAATCACCGTTGATCTACCTTATGGCCGTAAACGTGCACTAGAGATTGCAACGACCTTAGCTGTCGAGCCTGAATTAATGCTACTGGATGAGCCAACCCAAGGTATGGGTCATGAAGATGTGAGCTTGGTAACCGATCTGATTAAGAAAGTATCAAAAGATCGTACCATCCTAATGGTCGAACATAACCTTCACGTAGTATCCGAACTTGCAGACCGCATCACTGTATTACAACGTGGTGCGATCCTTACTGAAGGCACTTATGACCAAGTTTCTGCCAACCCGCAGGTACGCGAAGCGTATATGGGGACAGCCGCTGATGAAGTTGAAGCAGAAAATGCGAAACAAGCAGCTGCACAAGAGAAAGATACGGAGGTCGTAGCATGAATAGCCCAGCAACCATAAGTGAGAACAGCCGTAAAACCGAAGCGACTTACGGTAATCATAGTGAAAAGCTGCGCATCAATAACTTGCATGCGTTCTATGGTGAGTCCCATATCCTGCACGGTATCGACATAACGGTACATCAGGGTGAATTAGTTACTCTACTTGGTCGTAACGGCTCTGGTCGTTCCACTACCTTGAAATCGATCATGAATATGGTTGGCAAGCGCAGCGGTAACATTGTTGTTAATGGTACTGAAACGATCGATATGGCACCGCATAAGATCGCTCATTTAGGCTTAGGCATCTGTCCGGAAGAGCGTGGCATTTTTGCCAGCTTAAACGTTGAAGAAAACCTAATGCTACCGCCAAATGTCCGCTCTGACGGTATGAGCATTGAAGAGATCTACGAGATTTTCCCAAACCTATACGAACGCCGCACCAGTCAAGGCACACGCCTTTCCGGTGGTGAACAGCAAATGCTGGCACTTGCCCGCATTCTGCGTACTGGCGCGAACATCCTACTCTTGGATGAAATAACCGAGGGTCTCGCCCCCGTCATTGTGCAAAAACTGGGTGAGGTCCTTGGCCTTCTTAAAGAACGTGGTTTAACCATTCTTTTGGTTGAACAAAACTTCCGCTTCGCAGCACCTATTGCTGACCGCCACTATGTAATGGAGCACGGTCACATTGTAGAAGAAGTACTTGCAAGCGAATTAGAGGCCAAAACAGAACTATTAAACACCTACCTAGGCGTTTAATAGCGCTGCTGCGCATTTGAAACTACGGATTGAACAATAACAACAAAGCATTAAACGCTATGAAGTGCGTCTTAATAGCGATGCTACACCGGAGTTAAACAGATTATGTTCGACATCAATTTATTCGCCCTCTTCGGCCAGTTGCTGGTTGGGTTGATTAACGGTTCTTTCTACGCCTTGCTTAGCCTTGGCTTAGCGATCATTTTTGGTCTGCTTAAAATCATCAACTTTGCTCAAGGTGCTCTCTACATGCTGGGTGCATTTGTTGCCTTGCTTGCCCTTAAGTATATGGGCATCAACTATTGGGCAGCACTGATTGTTGTGCCACTAACGGTAGGCCTCGTCGGTGTTTTGATGGAGCGTTTCCTTATTCGCCCTATCGCTAACGAAGATCACCTTTACAGCCTTCTACTAACATTTGGCTTAGCGCTGATCATTCAAGGTACTTTCACGCATATGTTTGGTTCTTCTGGCCTATCTTATGCTATTCCAGAAGCACTAAAAGGCGGTACTAAACTGCCATTTATGTACCTACCAAACTACCGTGCTTGGATCATCATCAGCTCGGTTGTTGTTTGCTTTAGCACATGGTGGATGATCGAGAAAACCAAACTCGGTGCTTACCTACGTGCCGGCACTGAAAACCCTCAGTTAATGCAAGCATTTGGCATCAACGTTCCGCTCATCGTGACATTAACCTTTGGTTTTGGTGTTGCATTAGCTGGCTTTGCAGGCGTAATGGCTGCACCTGTCTACTCTGTATCTCCTGATATGGGCTCCAATATTCTTATCGTCGTTTTTGCGATCGTGGTTATCGGCGGCATGGGCTCGATCGGTGGCGCAATCATCACCGGCTTGGGAATGGGTGTGGTAGAAGGCCTTACAAAATATTTTTATCCCGAAGCTTCGACGACAATCATCTTCCTTGTGATGGTAATTGTCCTGCTACTTAAACCTGCTGGCCTATTTGGCAAAGAAGCCTAGGAGACGATGATGAATAATTGGAAACTAAATCTGTTTTTATTGGTATTAGCCTTAGCAGCACCAATGGCGCTATACCCTGTATTCCTAGCTAAAGTACTTTGTTTCGCCCTATTTGCATGTGCATTCAACTTACTACTAGGTTTCGCAGGCCTGTTATCATTCGGTCATGCAGCATTTCTTGGTACAGGTGGTTACGTCACTGGTTACTTGATGATGAATAGCGGGCTAACACCAGAACTAGCCATTCTTGCCGGTACTATCTGTGGCGGTTTATTAGGGGCTATCTTTGGTAAGTTAGCGGTTAAACGTGAGGGTATCTACTTTGCAATGGTGACCTTGGCCCTTGCTCAATTAGTCTTCTTTATCTACCTACAAGCACCTTTCACCAATGGTGAAGATGGCATGCAAGGCGTTCCGCGTGGCGAGCTATTTGGTTTAATCGACCTATCAGACAACTTTGTAATGTACTACTTCGTACTTGCGATCTTTGTTCTAGGTTATTGGATTATCAACCGTACAGTTCACTCTCCATTTGGCCAGATACTGAAAGCGATTCGTGAGAACGAAGATCGTGCAGTATCACTAGGCTACAACGTTGATCAATACAAATTGATCGCCTTCATTATCTCTGCTGCGTTAGCTGCACTAGCCGGTTCTACTAAAACATTGGTATTCGAACTAGCTTCTCTGACAGATGTGCATTGGCACATGTCGGGTGAAGTAATCCTAATGACCCTTGTCGGTGGTGTGGGTACGATTTTCGGCCCTGTCTTAGGTGCTGGTTTCATTATCACAATGCAGAACTACCTGTCTGGCGGTGAAATGGGTAACTACATCCATATCATCATGGGTGCGGTGTTCGTTGTCTGTGTACTGAGTTTCCGTAGCGGTATTGTTGGACAATTTATGAAGTTTAAGCGCGATAACTTCAATTAAAGATCTGTAGAAAAGCTCATCGGTGATTCGTCACCGATGAGTATCTCAATTCGCTATCGACAGTCTTAGACGACGATAGCAAAAAGATAATCGGTAACGGCATTAACCCTAATTACTATCGATTAACAGAACGAGGGAAACCACGTGAACAATAAGGTAGCAAACAGCGTTTTGAATAACGGAAGCATCGCTTTAGATTCGGCCTTTGAGACTAATCTAGATAAAAACAAAGCGAACTACGCGGCCCTATCACCAACAACATTTATGCAGCGCGCAGCGAGTGTTTATCCAAATCGCACGGCAACTGTTCATGGTGAAATTCGACATACGTGGGCTGAAACCTTTAAACGTTGTAAACAACTTGCTAGCGCACTTCAATCACGTGGCGTTAACCCAGGGGATGCGGTGTCCATTATGGCACCAAACCTTGCAGAGCACTTTGAAGCCCATTTTGCTGTTCCGATGTGTGGCGCAGTGCTCAACTCAATCAATATTCGCCTCGATGCTGAAGCCGTTGCTTTTATTCTTCAGCATGCAGAGAGCAAAGTACTTATCACGGATCGTGAATTTAGCAGCGTTGTCAAAGCCGCTTTAGAACTGATGGATGAAAAGCCTTATGTCATCGACATTGATGACCCTTATTACAAGGAAGGTGAATTCATTGGCGAACAAACATACGATGCGTTCTTAGCATTAGGTGATGAAAACTTTACCCCTTATCAGATCGAAGATGAGTGGAATGCGATTACCCTAAATTATACATCAGGCACCACGGGTGACCCTAAGGGTGTGGTTTATCACCACCGTGGCGCTTACTTAAACGCCGTTAGCAATTCCATGTCATGGAATATGGACCAGCATCCGGTCTACTTATGGACCCTGCCGATGTTCCATTGCAATGGCTGGTGCTTCCCATGGACTATTGCAGCGATGGCAGGTGTTAACGTTTGCCTACGCCATGTCCGAGCGGATGACATTTTTAACGCCATCAAAAAAGAAAAAGTTGGCTATTTCTGCGGTGCTCCAATCGTATTGAATATGCTGAATTCCGCTGATGACGAGTTAAAAGCAGGTATAGAACATAATGTCAGTGTTATGACAGCCGGTGCTGCACCACCTGCTGCGGTCATCGCGGGTATGGAAGGCCTTGGTTTTACCGTGACTCATGTTTACGGGTTAACTGAAACCTACGGTCCATCTGTTGTCTGTGCTTGGCATGATGAATGGGATGATAAGTCATTAGATGACAAAGCACGCCTAAAATCACGCCAAGGCGTACGAGCACCCATGCTAGACGGCCTAATGGTTGCAGATCCTGTGACGATGGAACCGGTTCCTCAAGACGGCGAAACAATGGGCGAGATTTTCATGCAAGGAAACCTTGTCATGAAAGGCTACCTCAAAAACCCAGAGACCACTGAAAAAGCATTTGAAGGCGGCTGGTTCCACTCAGGTGACCTGGCTGTTTGGCATCAAGACGGCTACATCGAGATTAAAGACCGCTCTAAGGACATCATTATCTCCGGCGGTGAAAACATCTCCAGTATTGAAGTTGAAGATGTTCTGTATCGTCATCCTCTGGTGCAAGAAGCAGCAGTTGTTGCGAAATCAAATGAGAAATGGGGTGAAACGCCCTGTGCATTTGTTGCCTTAAAAGAAGGTGATAACAGTGTCAGCGAGAAAGAGATCATCGATTTCTGCCGCGAACATATGGCTCACTTTAAAGCCCCTAAAGATATTGTCTTTGGCCCACTGCCAAAAACATCGACTGGCAAAATTCAGAAATTCCTGCTTCGTGATCGCGCAAACGGCACAGAAGAACAGGCATAACAAAAAACGAATTAGCTCAGGAAGCTATCAACGCATCCCCTATAAACTGACCCGTTGTAGCGGATATTGCGAGGTACCGAAATGAAAATATTAGTCGCTGTAAAGCGTGTAATTGACTACAACGCCAAAGTTCGTGTGAAAACAGACAACACTGATGTTGATCTTACGAACACAAAAATGGCAATCAACCCATTCTGCGAGATCGCTGTTGAAGAAGCGGTACGCTTAAAAGAGTCCGGTACGGCATCTGAAATTATTGCTGTCTCTGTCGGCCCTAAAAGCTGCCAAGAACAGATCCGTACAGCACTTGCACTCGGAATGGACCGTGGTATTCAAATTGAAACCGAAGATAGCCCTGAATCACTGTCTGTCGCTAAGCTATTAGCCAAGGTCGTCGCAGAAGAGCAGCCAGACCTTATCATTATGGGTAAGCAAGCGATCGATTCTGATAACAATCAAACAGGTCAGATGCTAGCCGCGCTATCGGGTATCCCGCAAGCAACCTTTGCTTCTGAAATGAAGATTGAAGATGGCAAAGCGGTCGTCACGCGTGAAGTAGATGGTGGTTTGCAAACGGTTGCTATCGACCTACCCGCCGTTGTCACAACCGATCTACGCCTTAATGAACCTCGCTATGCCTCACTACCCAATATTATGAAAGCGAAGCGTAAACCTTTAGCGGTTAAAACACCTGACGAGCTAGGTGTTGAGATGAAACAACACACAAAACTGCTAAAAGTAGCGCCACCAGCTGAACGCCAAGCAGGCGTAATGGTTAACAGCATCGACGAGCTGTTAGAAAAACTACAGTCAGAAGCGAAAGTTATATAAGGGGTGATCTAATGGCTATTCTTGTTATTGCAGAACATGACAACCGTACGCTTAAAGGCGCCACGCTGAATACAATTACTGCCGCTAGCCAGATTGGTGGCGATATTCACTTACTTGTTGCTGGCAACAACTGCAAAGGCGTTGCAGCGACAGCGGCTAATATTGCAGGAGTAAGCAAAGTCTTACTCGCTGAACAATCTACTTATGAACACCAGCTCGCTGAAAACATGGCAAAACTAGTACTCGAACTGGGCAAGGACTATAGCCACATTATCTCCCCTGCTACCTCTGCCGGTAAGAACTTTATGCCGCGTGTTGCAGCCCTACTTGATGTTGCTCAAATCTCAGATATCACCGCGGTCATCTCTGCTGACACTTTTGAGCGCCCCATTTATGCCGGTAATGCTGTCGCGACGGTGCAATCACTGGATAGCATTAAAGTCATCACGGTTCGTAGCACAGGCTTTGACCCTGCTGAAGAAAATGGCAGCGCGTCTATCGCTGAAATTGGAACAGCACATGATGCAGGTATATCTACTTTTGTAAGTGAAGAAGTTGCCGAATCTGATCGCCCCGAATTAACCGCAGCGAATATCGTTATCTCAGGTGGACGCGGCATGGGTAACGGCGAAAACTTTGGTCTACTGGAAAATGTAGCTGACAAACTTGGCGCGGCGGTAGGTGCATCTCGCGCCGCGGTAGACGCAGGGTTTGTACCTAATGATATGCAAGTGGGCCAAACCGGCAAAATAGTTGCCCCTGATCTCTACATTGCCGTCGGCATCTCGGGTGCCATACAGCACCTTGCCGGCATGAAAGACTCTAAAATCATTGTTGCTATCAACAAAGATGAAGAAGCACCGATCTTTACCGTCGCGGACTACGGCTTAGTTGCCGATCTGTTTGACGTGATGCCAGAGCTGCAGCAAAAACTGTAGCTCCTTTCGCGGGTCAGGGCTAACTACACTCAGCTCTGACCCGTCTTTTTAATTCTGCGTGACCTTTTGGGGCTCTATCCGCTCAGGTTTACTTGAGCGGTGCACTCTTACGTGAACTACCCATAGTTTTTTAGTTCGAGCCCCCTTTTTAAGAGAGATAAAAATGAGCACTTATACCCCACCGTTGCAGGACTCAACTTTTGTACTCGATCAACTGATTGGGCTAGATCAGCTATGCCAAGACCTTAATCTAGATGAGGTAAATAGCGACTTAGCTGGTGTGGTCATTGAAGAAGCCGGAAAGTTAGCGGCTGATGTTTTAGCCCCACTTAACATCGTTGGCGATCACAATGGTCCGAAAGTAAGTGACGGAAAAGTGCTTGAAACGGCAGGCTTTGCCGATGCTTATCAGCAATTTGTAGAAAACGGCTGGGCAACACTCACCGGGCCAGAAGCGTTCGGAGGCCAAGCGCTTCCAAATGTACTCGGCACGGCGGTCAATGAGATGTGGCATTCCGCCAATATGGCTTTCGGGCTATGCCCATTATTGAGCCAAGGCTCTGTAGAAGCGCTTATTGCTCATGGTAGCGATACTTTACAGCAGCAATACCTTCCCCACCTTATCAGTGGCGAATGGACTGGTACAATGAACCTAACAGAACCTAATGCAGGTTCTGATTTAGCCGCAGTAGCCGCTAAAGCGGTTCGCGATGGTGATCATTACAAAATCAGTGGGCAAAAGATTTTTATCACTTGGGGCGACCACCAGATGGCCTCCAACATCGTCCACCTTGTGCTTGCTCGACTTCCCGATGCCCCTGCCGGTGTTAAAGGGATCTCCCTGTTTGTTGTACCTAAATTTCTATTAGACGAACAAGGTCAGCCTGGCGATCAGAATGATGTTTGCTGTATATCTCTAGAACATAAACTCGGCATTCACGGTAGCCCAACCTGTGTTATGAGTTTCGGGGATAATGGCGGTGCTACGGGCTATCTAGTAGGCGAAGAAAACAAAGGCCTCAACTATATGTTCACGATGATGAACCACGCTCGCCAATCGGTTGGTTTGCAGGGTTTATCTATCTCCGAACGCGCTTATCAGCAAGCATTACAGTACAGCCAAGAACGTTTCCAAGGCAGTAACCCTGACGGCAGTAAAGCCGCCATTATTAATCATCCGGATGTACGTAGGATGCTGATGGCGATGAAATCGGGCAATGAAGCGATGCGCGCATTGGCTCTAAGCGCTGCTGCGGATATTGACCGTGCTCACCATGGCGATGCAGAGAGTAAGAAGCGCGTTGAGTTCTACACACCGATTGTGAAAGGCTGGATGACCGAACTTGCCCAAGAGCTAACCTCATTAAATATCCAAGTGCACGGCGGCATGGGCTTTATCGAAGAAACAGGCGCGGCACAACACTACCGAGATGCACGTATTCTGCCAATCTACGAAGGCACAACAGGTATCCAAGCGTTGGATCTGATTGGCCGAAAAACCTTGTTTGATAAAGGCGCTGCACTCACCCAATTACAAACAGATATCCAAGAAACAGTCGAACTACTGAACAGTGCTAAAAACGCACAACTTAACGCCTTAGGATCGAAGCTTGGAAAAGCATTGTCGAAATCCCAAACAGCGAGCCAGTGGTTACTGGAGAATGCGGCAAGCGACAAACAGCTAATGGGTAACGTCAGTGTCGATAACCTGATGATGATGGGTTATCTCACCGGTGGCTGGCTTATCGCGAAGAGTGCGTTATTGGCAGATCAACTGTCTTCTGAAGAAAACAATTACGGCTCACCGTTCTTAAATGCAAAAGTCGCTACAGCAGACTTTTTTGCAGACCACTACCTGCCACGCGTAGGCCTGCACGCTGAAACTATTTTAAGCGGTTTAAAAAGCACGTTTGCGATTGATATCGACCAGCTATAGACCGGTAATGAACAAACGAAAGAACACTGTATTAACCATGCAATGTTGCAACCAAATCTAACCAGGTGAGTATCCTTACTCACCTCGTCTGAGGCTCAACATCTTGATCCCTTTTGCTGCCCTCTCCTAGAGGGCATTTTTTTGTCTACGCCAAATACAGATCAGATCAAAGCAGTAACTTTTTCCTTAATATGCGCGAAGCGTATCTGCTCACAGCAACCGAACCCGGATAAAGCTTTCACCTTATGACGGTTAAACAAAGGCACACTGATCCCCGCTAAAAACCGACAATACATACCCAGACTTGGCGTTTTGCCTGCTTTACTTTCTAGGTGCGCTTTCAATCCCATCAGCATTGTTTGCAACTGCATATCATCGGGCAGTTGCGGCTGTTGCGAATACTCAAGGGTGGCCTTCTGCCCTCGACAGGCCGAACAATGACCACAACGCTCTGGCGCCTGCTGATCATCAAAATAGCGGGCTAAGTTAGAGGTCAAACAGCGATCGAGTTCAAAAAAACGAACCAACGCTGCGATCCGCTGTACCTCTTTCTGTTCTTTATCTTGAAAGTAATCACTTAAGCTAGTCACCAATTGAGGATCAGAAAGCGCATCACTATCAACAGAGAACACCTCGGTGATTTTTTTAGTTTCTAATACGATCAAACCTTGTTCTTGCAAATATTCCATTGCAGCGACTACGCGATGGCGCTCGCTGCCATAGTGCTGATACAAGCTATCAAAATCTAACGTACCCCACACTTTCTTAAAATCGGTATGCTGAAAAATAGCTTGTAAAAACTGCTGCCTCTCCCCAGGAAATCGCGCTAAGACTTTCTCTTGCGTCTCAACAAACTTATATCTAAATTCAGCAAAGTAGGCATATAACGGTTTAATTACGCCATAGAGCTCTAATTGAACCAGTAAGGTTTTTAACGGCAGCTGCTTCACATTAGAGGCATTCGATAAACTCAGTAGTTGCAACTCCCACTGACCGTTCACCACCTCATCCCGAATATTATTAATCACATACTCGATAGCTTCCGGTTCAGGGGTATCTCCATAGACAAAGTTTTCAACGGTGTTGATGCCATCAAGGTTTGCCAACGTAATGCAGTTAGAGGCAAGACCATCTCGGCCAGCACGGCCGATCTCCTGACTGTAGTTCTCTATCGACTTAGGCAGATCATAATGAATAACAAAGCGCACATCGGCCTTATCAATCCCCATACCAAAGGCGATAGTAGCCACCACCACCTGGATAGCACCTTGCATAAAGTCGTTCTGAATCTGATGCCGAAGTTCATTACCTAACCCGGCATGATAAGCCGTCGCATTAATCCCATTCCCTTGTAGATAATCAGCCACCTGTTCAGCACTTTGTTGCAGGGTGACATAAACAATCCCTACCCCTTGCTGCTGATTAATCGTTGACACCAACTGCTGGTTTTTAGCGGCTCCGTTAACCGGTAAGACGGTTAGATCCAAATTATCGCGATAAAAACCTGTTTGGATAATGTGTTCAGGGGATATGGCAAAACGTTGTGCCATATCTTTTTTAACCTTACGAGTAGCGGTTGCCGTAAGTAGCAGCACCAACGGAATATTTAACTCCGTTCGGTACTGTGGCAACTTCAAATAATCCGGTCGAAAATTATGACCCCATTCCGAGATACAGTGAGCCTCATCAACCACCAACATAGATAGATCAATCGATTTGATAAACTCCCGAAAACGTTCATTTTTGAAACGCTCAACCGAGACCATCAATATTTTAACCCTGCCGCTGCGTACATCGGCCATCACCGCTTGGTTCTCTTGCGGCGTTAATGTTGAATCGATACTAGCCGCCGAGATCCCTTTCGATTTTAAAAAGCCTAATTGATCCTTCATCAGCGCTAACAACGGCGAAACGACCAAGGTCAGATGCGGCAGGTGAATAGCACTTAATTGATAGCAAAGAGACTTGCCTGCCCCCGTAGGAAAGATAGACAGTGTCGAATGGCCCGAGACCAACTGAGTAATGGTTTGCTCTTGCCCCTCTCTAAACCCATCAAACGAGAAATGCTGCGACAAGGAGTGACGTA
>Ga0193962_1001406_pt1 | contig 11227 bp, 11 predicted proteins | sample FB_5_MG_FD_140335 | JGI IMG/M metagenome (GOLD analysis project Ga0193962, IMG submission 140335) | Microbial mat bacterial communities from the Broadkill River, Lewes, Delaware, United States - FB_5_MG | ecosystem: Environmental > Aquatic > Freshwater > River > Microbial mats | place: USA...
AATATTAAAATAAAGGTGTACTCGTGTCAATATTTGCTTTACAATCACTAGCTGGTGGCTTCTTAGATGAAGATTTACAAAATTTTAATAAATATTTTGATGATTGGTGTATTCAATTTGAAAGTTATGATGAAGCGAAAGATATTGTACAAACTTTAGAAAATGAAGAGGCTATAGATATAGTCGAAATTACACCCTTAACTTATCCAAAATATTTTTTTAATTCTTTGCAAGGTACTATTTATGCTACACGTCAAATTGAAAATAATATCATTTGTGTGGTAGAGCCATCAATGGGTTCTAGTTTTAAACTTGCAGTATGTGACTTAAAAACAAAAAGAGTAAAACTATCAAAAACAAGCTACAAAAATATTCCAAGTATTGAAAGTGCTTTTGCTAGTTTTACTCAGTAGTTACTTTTAGTTCTTATCTCATTGTTTGATAAAGTTCTTCAGCTTTTTTAATATCTTCTCTTGAAGGTTTTCTTCTACAAGAAATATAAGACTCATTGCCATTAGCATCTTTATAGGGATAAACTGTTGCAAAAACCCAATAAAAACCACCTAATTTTGTTGCATTTTTTACATAACCTTGCCAAACTTTTCCAGATTTTACAGTACTCCATAAATCTTCAAATGCAGCTTTTGGCATATCTTTATGTCTTACTATATTGTGTGGCTGATTTTTTAATTCTTCTGATGTATAACCAGCAACTTCACAAAATTCTTCATTTGTAAAAGTAATAATTCCTTTAGAGTCTGTTTCACTAACAAGAAAAGCTTCTTCTTTTAATACAGTTTCATTCATACTAATTCCTAATTCCCACAGTTGATTTCTCTAATTTTGTTTAATTTATCAAATACAATTTCAATATTTGTTTCAATATTTCTTGTAACTGCAAATATTTGTCCATTATCATAATCTTGTGCATATAAATCTACCGTATCTTGAACCATAGTATGTACTCTACTATGTGCTTCTAATAACTCTTCCCATTCTTTAGTTTTTGCAAACTCACTATTTGAATTTGCATCAATCCATTTACCAAGATTACACTCATGATGATTTTTAACTTTGAAAGTATGTCCAGATTTACATTCAGCAAAGTTAACATTTTTAAATGAAATATGATCTGATTTTAATTTATTTATATCAAAAATCATATCTGTGTCACAAATTCTTTTTTTTGCTTCTTTATCAAATGATGTTTTATTTACAGCACTTTGTAATTGAACAGCTAAAGATGTTGTAACATCTGCCATTTCATTAATAGTTGAAGCTAAAGATGCATTTTGTTGTGTTGCTTGATCTAATGAATTAACTGTATCGTTTATTTGTGACATTGCAAGTTGTTGTTCTTTTGAAGCTGTTGCAACATCTTCAATAAGCTCTATTGTAGTTCCAATATTTTCATTTAACTCATTGTAGCCACTAATCATTTTAGTAGTAATTTCTTTTCCATCTTTTGCTTTTGATGTTGCACTTTCAACTAAATCTTTTATTTCTTTTGCCGCTTCTGCACTTCTACTTGCAAGATTTCGCACTTCTGCAGCAACAACTGCAAAACCTTTTCCTGCTTCTCCTGCAGTTGCTGCTTCAACTGCTGCATTTAAAGAAAGAATATTTGTTTGGAAAGCAATTTGATCAATTACTGAAATTGATTCATATATTGCATTTACTTCAACACTTAAGTGTTCCATTGATTCAGATGTTTTAAATGCTAAATCTTTTCCAACTTCATTTGATTTAGTTACATTTTGCGCATATTGAGCCATTTTTGTAGCACTTTGACTACTTTTATCAATAGTTGCAGAAATTTCTTCAATTGCTGCTGCTGTTTGCTCTAATGATGCAGCTTGAGCGTTTGATGAATCACTTAAACTTTTAGATGCATCAGATAATTCACTTGCACTATTTGTTAATTTATAATTTGATTCATCAATTAAACACATAACTTCATTAATAGTTGATTGAGTAACTTTTGTACCAGAAAATAATGATGCAACAGAACCTGTTAAACCTTCAATTTCTGGTATTGGCTTATCATATTTTGCGTTTGCTAAATCAACTAATACATTAGATAACTGAGCTAAGTTTGACTGCATAGTACTAATCATATTATTGATTTCAATAACTAATGAATCAACTTCAACAGAATGAGCTTTTCCTTTAATTCTATCATTTAATAAACCTGTATTAACTTTTTCTATAACTATTCTAGTTTCATCAATAACAAGCTTATCTTGATTTAATCCTTCATCAATAGAATCTAAATATTCATTGAAACTTGTAACAACATCACCAATTTCATCTTTTGATTTTACTTCTATTCTTGTTGAATCTAATGATGAATTATTTTTAATTTGGTCAATTGAATCTTTTAAATTTAAAATAGGAGTTATAATATTTTTTTTCATATTTATTATAGAAATAATCATTGTTAATAATAAAGCAATAACTAAAATTGTTAAGGCAACCCAAATTATTGATGAAGCATTGTTTACAGCAACTTCTACTTTATGAATATTTCTTATAGTTACTGCAATACCAAGTTTTTTACCATTAAAATCTTTTATATCAATAAAAGAATAAAAATATTTATCATCAAGTAAATATTTATTTTTAATTAATTCATCAAAATTAATATTTTTTAAATCACTTAATATTTCTTCATTAACAAACTTTTGTGAAATAATGTATTTGTTTAATTTCTTTTTTTCATCAACTTTTGCAACAGAGAGTGAACTATCCATAAGTAATAAAAAACCATCACCAATTTTATCAAAAGATTTTGCAACAGAATTAACACCTTGCATAAATTCTAATGAACCTAAGTGATTATTTTCATTATCCATAATTGGAACAACAGACCTAATACTAAGTCCTGCTTTTCCAACTTCAAAAGTATTAACAGAATTTTTAGTATTATTTACTTTTACAACACTACTTCTAAATGAACTTAAATCGTCTCCAAACTTATCACTTTTCCATGATCGTAGAAAAGATTTATTGTCTTTTGTATGAACGTGAACTTTAATATTATTAAATGGAGTATGTGCTTTCATATTTTTTGATAATGATTCTAATGCTTTTATAGATAATAATCTATCATTTAAAGATAAAGCATTTTTTATCATTCCATCATTTGCAATTGATACAGCATTTGATATACCAACATCTAGCTTTGATCTAAGTTTCTCACTAGCTAAGTAGTTTAATTCAACACTTGTATCATTATAAACTTGCTGCTGTAAATCATTCTTATACTTATTTAAAATAAAATAACCAATAATCAACATAACTAATGTAACTATGATAGTTACCCATGCTGACTTTTTTGCAAGACTCAAACTATTCATTTTGGTACCCTTTAATACAATTTTATTAATTCATTATAGTATTTTTATTATTAAAATAAGTTATACTAGATTATGAAAATAAAATAATAATAATTATATTTATAAATTGATTATACATATGATAATTAGATATCCTAAAGGATAAATAATTATCTATTATCATGTATTAGTTTAAAAAGTCATTCTAAGACCAGTAAAGTAGTAAGTCCGTACATTTGTGCCAATCTCTTCATCAACTTCTTTATTAAAAATATTATCAATACCAATGTAATACTCTATATTTTTATTGATTTGATATTGCGCACCTAAATCAACCAATGTATAGGCATTTGCTTCTTCAGTATTTGTTGAGTTTGTGAATTGCTCACCTATATATCTAAGCATTAAATTTGTATTAAATGCATCAGTGATTTTATAATTTGTATTAAATGAAGCAGAAATATCAGGTGTATAAGTTAACTCTTTTCCTGTACTTTCATCTTCTGTTTTCAAATATGTTGCATTTATTCCAAAATCGATATTTTTATTTAAGCTATAATCAAAAGAAACTTCAGCCCCCTTAATATCAACTTTATCAATGTTTTCTGATGTATAATATTTTGTAGAAGAGTTAGAGTCATTATATGAGACTAAATCAATTTTATCTTTTACTTTATTATTAAAGATTGTGAATGTAGATGAAAGGTTTTTATATTTATTTGATAATGATAGTTCAAACGTTTGAGACTGTTCAGGTTTTAAGTCATAAGCTTCTGTTTTAATAGTATTAATAACTTCAGCACCATATCTTTTTGCTCCCTTATAATACATAGAATTAACATAAAGTTCAGCAATATCAGGTGTTCTGTATCCTTGTGCATAATTCGCTCTAATACTAGTATTATCCGTTAAATTTTTAACAAGTCCTGCTTGAAGAGTGATTTTATTATCAGCATTTGAAATATTGTCATATCTAGCACCAATAATTGCATTTAGCGTATCAGAAAACTCTATTTCATCTTGAATAAATAAAGATTTATATTTTACAATTTTTGTAACAAATTCACTTGATGATGCAATAGGATTGATTGCTCCCGAGTCTCTAGTTTCTTTTCTATATTCAAGACCTGTTGTAATAATATTTGAATCATTTAAAATATAAGTTAAACCTGATTCTAAAGTATCAATAGTAACATTTGCACTAAATTTTGTATTTGTAGAACCATAAAATGTTAATGGATCTGTATAGTTTCTTTTTTTATAATATGATCTATATAGTTTTGTATTCATTGATAAATCATCATTTATAATATAGTTAAAATCACTTGAAATATCAATTCTTCTATTTTTATCTTCAGAATTTACAGGAGTATTTGTAATTAAGCCTCCAAGAGATGACGCAGCATTTCCTAAGTATTGTCCTTCTCTATTTTCTGTAAAATAGTTTAAATCAAACCCTGCTGTAAAATTATCTGAAAAATCATATTCTAATCTTGTTCCAATAGTTCTAACAGTAGCTTCATCTTTATACGTTACATGATAATCTCCAGATGCATTATCTAAAGGATATGAGTTTAAATCTGCTCCCGAACTTGGATTAATAGCTTGCTGTGTATATGATTTGTTTTCTGTGTAAGGAGTTGTATCATCAATAGATGCATGGATTTTATATTTAAATTTACCTACACGTCCTCTATTTGTTAGGTTTGCATTTTTATTTATAGCCTCCCCCTCACTATTTGAACCATATTTTAAATCTAATGTTGTAACATTTTTATCTATTTTCTTTGTAATAATATTAATTACACCTCCAATAGCATCAGAACCATATAAAGTAGACATTGAACCTTTAACTATCTCAATTCGTTCAATCATTGAAGATGTTATTCTAGTCATTTCGTATGGACTTTCAGTTTCTCCTGATAATCTTTTACCATCAATTAAAATCAGTGTACCATTTGATCCCATACCTCTTAATGAAATAGAAGCTTTTGATGAAGAACTAGGGTGTGGGAACCTTCCATATTGTGCATTTATAGATGGTATTTTTTGTAAAATTTTATCTAATGTAGAAGCACCAGTTTTTTCTATATCTTTTTCTGTAATAACAACAACAGATGCAGTTACTCCATCGATAGATTTTTCAGTTTTAGTCGCAGTCGTAATTGTAATTTTATCTAAAGTACTTGCTTGTATAGTAGTGCTAGATACTAGTCCTATAAGTGCAGTTGATAGTATTTTATTATGCATTATTTATCCTTATATATAGTTATTTACTCTCGTTTTTGAGAATGTATCATCTTTGAGATATTTAACTTTATTTATTTTTATGTTTTTTTCATTAACACATTTAATTATTATTGACTTTAATCCATCATTTTTATTACTTTGTTTTAAATATTTAGATTCAATTAAATCACAATAATCCTCTATATCTTTTTTTAGACCCTTGCTTTTAAATTTAGCTAAGACTTTTCTAAATTCATTTATATTCTCCTTATTAGCAAATTCTTTTATGATGTTAATTCTCGAATCAGATGATGATAATATCGTTTCTAAAGCACAAACATTTTTATTTGTAAAAGCATCTTTGAAAACTGTATTTATGTTAATAAAAATCATTTTTGATCCTTTTTCTTTTGATTCTTTTTCATTGCATTCCATCTCTTTTGTAAATCATCCATATCAATAGTTTCGTTTTCTTTCATTGTTCACTCCTTAATTGATAACTATTATTAAAAAGAAATAATAACAATTTAATCTTAGAAAATTATTAATTTTGATAATCATTCTTAAAATTATAACGGAATTAAATTTTTAATTATTGATACAGATCATTTCTTTTTAAATTTAATTATGATAACAATTATCATCATTAAATATAATATTAAGATTTATTATAATAACATTCAAAAAAACAAAGGATTTAAAATGTTTAAAACACTAATTACAGTACTTGTACTACTTTCTTGCGTAAATATAAATGCACAAGATAAATTAAAAAAACTAGTATTAAGTGGTCCAGTAGCTTCTGTTTCTCATCCACTTATTCATATGGTTAAGACTGGCGCTTTAAATGATATTGCAGAAGTAGTTGAGTTTAAGTTATGGAAAAATCCAGATGAATTAAGAGCTTTAACTTTAAAAAATAGAGCTGATTTTATTGCAGTTCCGACAAACGTAGCTGCTAATCTTTATAATAGAGGTGTGAGAATAAAGCTCTTAAATGTTTCTGTTTGGGGAATATTAGGAATGATTACAAGAGATGAAACTCTTAAAACATTAGCAGACTTTAAAGGTAAAGAAATAGCAATGCCTTTTAGAGCTGATATGCCAGATATTATATTTGAAGAGCTTGTAAAAGCACAAGGGATGGATCCTAAAAAAGATTTCAAATTAAAATATATGAGTAATCCTTTTGATGCAATGCAAAACTTAATTTTAAGACAAGTAGATCATGCATTACTAGCAGAACCAGCAATTTCTATTGCTTTAATGAAGACAGGTTCATTTCCTTTAAAACTTGTAGCACCTGATTTATATAGAAGCGTTGATCTACAAAAAGAATGGGGAAAAACTTTTAAAGTTGAGTCAAAAGTTCCACAAGCGGGAATGTCTGTTATTGGAGATATGATTTTAAATAAAAAAGCAATCAAAAGATTTAATGAAGAGTATGCAAAATCATTACAATGGTATAAAAACAATCCTAAAGAAGCTGCTAGCATTGTAGTAGAAGAAATACCAATGCTTGATGAAGCTGGAGTTGCCGAAAGTATTAAACATGTTCAGTTAAATACAGTAAGCGCAGAAGATTCAAAAGAAGACTTAGAATTCTTCTATAAATTATTAGAAAAAAACAATCCTAAAACAATTGGTGGTAAATTACCTAATGATGCTTTCTATTTCAGATAATAAGAATAAATATTGATATTAGTCAATGTGGAAAAATAAGACCTCTGATATTATTACAATAATGATTATCATTAATATAAAATTTGATACTAAGGATATTTAGTGAAGTTTTTACTAAAAATATTAAAAGATTTTCCTGCTTACCTTTGGAGCGGATGGGGTGCGATTGCATCTATTCTACTTTTTATTGCTTCATGGGATGTAGGAAATCAAATTTACGGGGATTTAATACTCCCCTCCCCTTTAGAAACTTTCCAAACACTAGGACTGATGCTTCAAGATAAATCAGTAATTGAAGAAATTAAAACTACTTTATATCGTTCTGCTGTTGGTTTTGGTTTTTCATTACTTGTAGGATCAATTTTAGGTCTTCTTGCTGGTTTCTTTGCGACTGCATCAATGATGAGTCGTCCTATTGTTACAATTTTAATGGGAATGCCTCCAATTGCATGGATTGTACTTGCAATGATTTGGTTTGGAATGGGAGATGAAACTGTAATTTTTACAGTTGTTATTGCATCTTTTCCAATCATATTTGTAGGAGCATTACAAGGAACAAGAACATTAGAAGGAGATTTAAAAGAGATGGCTGATAGTTTTAACTTGCCATGGCATATGAAGTTTATTGATGTTTATTTTCCTCATATTTTTTCTTATGTTTTTCCTGCATGGGTTAGTGGTCTTGGAATGGCTTGGAAGATAGTTGTTATGGCTGAATTACTTGCAACTTCAAATGGTATTGGAGCTTCTTTAGCAGTTGCTAGAAGTCAACTTGATACACCGACAGCTTTAGCACTTGTTTCTATTATGGTTGGTTCATTAATGTTTATTGAATACATCATATTAGAACCTATAAAAAGAGAGGTTGAATTATGGCGAGTTTAGAATGTTTAGAAGTAAAAAGATTAAATCATAGTTTTGGTTTTACTCAAATATTAAAAGATATAAACTTTTCAATAAAAAAAGGTGAGGTTTTATCAATAGTTGGGCCATCAGGTGGTGGAAAAACTACATTAATGCATTTATGTGCAAATCTTCTTGATGTTCAAGAAGGAAGTGTAGAAAACACTTTTACTAGTTCATCTTTTGCTTTTCAAGAAGCAAGATTACTTCCATGGAAAAATGTTATTGATAATATAGCTATTGGTTTATTAGCAAAAGGTATTAAAAATAAAGTTGCTAAAAAAATGTCAGAAGAAATAGCACTAAAATTTGGATTAGAAAAAGATGATTTTGATAAATTTCCAAAAGATTTAAGTGGAGGAATGAAACAAAGAGTTTCTTTTGCAAGAGCTTTAGTTGTAAATCCATCTTTATTATTTCTTGATGAACCCTTCTCTGCTTTAGATATTGGTTTAAAAATGGAGTTACAAACATACTTAATTCAAATGGTTAAAGAAAAGAACCTTACTATTTTATTTATTACTCATGATTTAATGGAAGCGATTAGATTAAGCGACAAGATACATTTATTACAAGCTGACCCTGGTCATATAATAAAAGAGTTTGAATATGACTTATCGCAAGAAAAAAGAGATGATAAATTTGTTTATAATGAAACAGCAAAGATATTGCAAGATGAAACTATTATAAATACATTTGAATTACAAACAATAGGATTTAAATAATGGAAAATGAATTAAAAAATAATACCCAAGAACAGCCATTGCACGCAACAAATCATTATATGTACTACCCCGATGAAAAAGATGTTCCTCCTTATTTAGCCTATGGATTTAGACCAGTATTTTTACTACTAGCACCTTACCTTGTTATTTCAATGATATTATGGGGATTAGTTTGGAATGGTGTTTTATCAATTCCTTTTATGGATGCTTCTTTAACTTGGCATATTTATGAAATGTTATTTGGAATATTAACAGCTGGAGTTATGGCATTTTTAACGACTGGTCTTCCTGAACTTTTTCCAGGAATGATTCCCTTTGTTGGACAAAGACTAAAATATATAGTTGCTTTATGGGTTTTAGGACGTGTTAGTTTTTGGACTATTGATATAACAGGAATATGGCTTACAGCTATTTTAAATATTTCAATGCTTATATGGTTATTATGGTTTGCAAAAGATGTAGTTCTTGATAAACTTCAAAGACATGCCAGTTTAGGTTATAGTCTTATTAGTATACTAGCTATTGAAATATGGTTTTTCTCTTCAAAATTAGGATTTGTAAGTATTGAAGGAATAAGTATTTTAAAAGTTGCAACAGGCGCAATTGTTATTTTAATACTACTAGCACTTAGAAGAGTTAATATGGAAGCAGTAAACGAACTAATGGAAGATAAAGGCATTGATGATATTTATATATCAAGACCACCTCTTACAAATCTTGCAATATTTGGTATAGCTTTATTTACTACTATAGAGTTCTTATATCCAGAAAATAGTGCTTTAGGTTGGTTAGGACTTGCTACTGCTGCGTCTATTTTAGCACTTACTAGTGATTATATTTTAAAAGATAAATTTATTTTGAATCAACCTTATGTAATATATCTAGCACTAATTCCTCTTATGCTTAGTCTTGGTTATGCACTTATGGGTTGGGATATATTAAATGACAATATATATGGAATAAATCACTTTAGACACTTTATTACAAGTGGAGGTATTGGTTTATCTTATTTAATTGTAATGATGATTATTGGTTTTGTGCATACAGGAAGACATTTAACTTCAAATATTTATACTCATATTATGATTTTATTAATTGTTATTGCAACTCTTATGAGAGCTTTGATTCCATTTTTTGAAAACTATATACAAGAATTATATATCTACTCATCAATTCTATGGGCGATTCCTTTTGTAATATACATAAAAGTATTTTATAACTTTTTATTAACTCCTAGAGCTGATGGTATAAAAGGATAAAAAAAGATTAGTATAAATGAAAATTTATACTAATCTTTAGAGATATCTTATTCGTAAATGTAAACGATATCTGCTTTATTAACATCAAGTTTTAAATCCTTATCTTTTTGTATCTTTTCATTTGAAATAGTTACAAAAGGAAGATTACTTAATCTTGCAAATCTTAAAGGAATACCTAAATTTTGTTCAACATGCATAGCACCTGCAAATACAATAAGTTTGTCTTTTGGGTTTTTGATTACTTTTTTAGCTATTTTTGCTACATTTTGTGCCATATATGTATCCCATGTCACTTGAACTCTATACATTCTTTCTTCACATGGTTCAGGATTATCTGAAGGAGGCATTTTATTACAATGTTTTAAATATGGCATTACTAATTGATTATGAGCACTAACATTTAAATCTAAATTATTGTAAAACTCTTTTTCTTCTTTACTCATTTTATCAAAAAGTTTTAAAGATATTTTTTCTCTTTGTTCTTTGGATATGTTGATACCATAAAGTTTCCCATTGTTTTTCTTTATAGCTTCATATAAGGGTTCTACATATTTCCATTTATATACTGTAAATTCATCCCATTTTCTTTTTTCTTTTAAGGTCTTACTATCAATTTTTCCATCTGTAAAGTCTTTTAACAACTTATCATGTTGTGGTGTAAACCATTCATTTGCTAAAAATAAATTTGTACCATTTTTATCTAATTCTTTTAAAAGATTTTCAAAAAACTTATGTGTTTTTTCAGTATTGTGATGATCACCAACAAAGATTATTGGATAATATTCTATTTCTTTTACAAGCTGTTTCATATTTATATCTTTTGCTTGTTTTATAGAATAAATTCCTTCTTTTTTTTCTAGATTATGTGTTAATAAGAGTTCTTTGTTTGTACAACCTGAAAATATATAAATGACAGTTATAAATATTAATAAAATTTTTAACATATTTTTACCTTTTGATTTTATGTAATATTTTAACACTAAGAATGTATATGAAGAAGATGTAATAAAATTACATCTTCTTTTTAATTATAATAATTTAATATTATTATCCCATTGGATATAAAATATCAGCTTGAATTCTTTCAATT